>Ga0136600_1000325_pt1 | contig 26368 bp, 20 predicted proteins | sample AntRauMFilla2698_FD_104634 | JGI IMG/M metagenome (GOLD analysis project Ga0136600, IMG submission 104634) | Saline lake microbial communities from Rauer Islands, Antarctica - Metagenome Filla 2 #698 | ecosystem: Environmental > Aquatic > Non-marine Saline and Alkaline > Saline | place...
ACTGCGTACCATTTTTTTAAAAATTATATGACTTTGCATCGAAGGAGAAGATCATGCAGAAAGCACCTAGTAATATTATGCCATTTATGGGCGGAAAGCCTGATGGCAATGCCATCCTAGAGCTTATTCCGCTTAACGTCATGACTTGTGATCCAAAGACACTTGTCATTGATTACGCGAACAAGCCCAGCATCGATACGCTTAACGAGATCAGTGATTTGCTACCCAAAGGCGTTAGCGGTGATACGATTATCGGCCAGTGCATCGATATCTTCCACAAAGACCCCTCCTATCAGCGCGGTATGCTGGCACAGCCGGAAAATCTGCCGCACCAAGCCATTATCCGTCTTGGGCCGCATATGCTGGACCTGAATATTAATGCGCTGTATAGCGGCAAAAAAGTGAAAAAGCTTTTGCTAAGCTGGAGCATTTGTACCGAGCGTGAGCAGCTTAAAATCATGGTTGATAACATGCCGATCAACATCATGATGTGTGATCCGCAGACCCTTGAAATTGTCTATGTTAATAAAACCAGTATCGACACATTAACACCGCTAGAGCATTTATTGCCAATCAAGGCCAAAGATTTGCTGGGAACCTGCATTGATGTGTTCCACAAAGAGCCTTCGCATCAGCGCAAGATTTTGGGTGATCCGACCAACATGCCATGGCACTCAAAAATCCCGCTTGGCGATGATATTTTAGATTTGAATGTTGCGGCCATTAAAGATAATGGCGGTTATTATCAAGGCGCGATGTTGAGCTGGTCGGTGATTACAGCTCAAGAGAGTCTTTCGAAAAATGTGCTGGAAATTTCACAAAGCGTTTCCTCGTCTTCCGGACAGGTACAAACCACGGCGCAGGCTCTTGCCGCAGCCGCCGAGGAATCCTCCGCACAAGCCACCGCTGTGGCGGCCGCATCCGAGGAAGCCAGCGCCAATGTACAAACTGTGGCGGCGGCAACCGAAGAGATGACCGCCTCCATTCAGGAAATCGCGCAGCAAATCAACAACTCCAACAAAACCTCGCAAGAGGCCGTAGAAAAGGCCGAGAAGACCAACAAAACTGTGGAGCAGCTTCACGAAGCGTCCAAACAAATCGGTGATGTTGTCAGCCTGATTAATGATATTGCCGAGCAAACCAATCTGCTGGCGCTTAATGCGACAATCGAAGCGGCCCGCGCCGGTGATGCCGGTAAAGGTTTTGCGGTTGTGGCCTCCGAAGTTAAATCTTTGGCGGCGCAAACGGCCAAAGCAACCGAGGATATCAGCGCGCAAATCTCTACCATGCAATCAACAACGACCGATGCTGTGGGGGCGATTGCCGATATCCGTGAAACCATTGCGACCATAAGCGAGGCCAGCTCCGCCATTGCTACGGCCATTGAAGAGCAAAGTTCGGCCACGCAGGAAATCTCGCGTAACGTACAAGAGGCCTCCAAGGCAACCGCAGAAGTCTCCAGCAACATCACAGGCGTGCAGCAAGCCGCCAGTGAGACGGGCACGGCCGCGACGCAGTTGCTCGAGCTTTCAAGCGAGCTATCCTCCCGCGCAGATGACATGAATAAACAAGTCTCTGACTTTATGGGCGAGGATTAAAACCGCCATTAAAGAATAAAAGAATGCATCCAAAAACGGCCCGTATATTGTGCGGGTCGTTTTTTATGCGCGCTTCGCAAGCGCAACATAGATTCACAAAGATTTGCTTCTGACATGCGGCGAATTTAATGTTATAAATAACCGCAAATCAAATTGTTCCAACAAAGATAAAATCGTTTCACATGTCTCAAAAAACCTCCGGCACGCTGTCTCTTTCCTCTGCGCAGGAAAGGCTTTTCAAAGTAGCAAAAAGTAAAAATAAAACCAAAGCAGCATCGAAAGAAACCGCTTTGTTTAAACACCTGGCCGCGTCAATTTCCGAAGAAGATATGGGCTTGTTCGAAGAAGATGCCTTTGCCGACATGGCCAAAATTCATTGGGGTATGGCCAAAACCCACCGCCATAATACGCCCAAAATTAACATTTACACGCCGCTACAAAAGCAAGACAAGCTGCATAAAACCGTCATTGATATCGTCAGTGACGATTACGCGTTTTTGGTCGATTCCGTTGTGGCGGAGATTAACAAGAACGATCTTTTGATTGATCTGGTCATTCATCCGATTTTCTATGTCCAGTATGACAATAAGGGAAATTTCTGCGAGATCAAAAAACCCGGCAGCAAGGGCACGCGCACACAATCGCACATCCATGTCCAGATCAAACAGACACTGAGCCGCGAGGCACTGAAAAAGCTGGAAGATGGCCTATATACCGCGCTTGAGGATGTATATTTTGCCAACCGCGACTGGAAAGATATGCTGGGCGAATTACGCAGCGCCCGCGAAGAACTGGCCGGCGCCAAGACACACCACCCGATGCGCGAGGTCGAAAAATATTGCGAGTTTCTTGATTTTCTCTATGACAATAATTTTACCTTACTGGGCTTTCGCGAATATGAATTTACAGATGGCGGCCAAGGCAAAATTGTCAAAGACAGCTCCTTGGGCCTGCTGGCCGACGACGTAAAGCCCGCTTATATTAATGACAATCAGGAAAAATTACCGCGTAATTTGCAGGAATTGCGGCGTAATCTGAAATCGGTTTCCGTTTCGAAAACAAACCGCCTTTCCACTGTGCACCGCCGCGTGCCAATGGATGCCATTGCCATCAAACGCTATGACCCCGATGGCAATGTCATTGGCGAAAAACTCTTTTTGGGGCTGTTCACATCCGTTACGTATTCACGCTCGGTTATGGGCGTGCCCTTGCTGCGTGATAAGGTCGATGACGTCGTAGAGATGTCCGGCTTTATTCAAGGCAGCCACGACCGCAAAGCCCTGCGCCATATTTTGGAAAAATATCCGCGCGACGAATTATTCCAAATTCCTGTAAAAGAGCTTTATAAAACATCGCTCTCCATTTTGCGTTTACAAGAACGCCAACGCATTGCGCTATTCACGCGCCGTGATCCGTTCGGGCGCTATATCTCTGCGCTGATATATGTGCCGCGCGATCGTTTCGGCACGGAATTGCGCCAGAAAATGGTGGAGATTTTAGAAAAAGAGCTAAACGGGAGCTGCACAAATTTCAACACATCGATGGATGATTCCGTGTTTGCGCGGGTGATGTGTGTCATCAAGGTTGATCAATCCAATCCGCCTAAATTCGATAATTGCGCGATTGAACGCAAATTGCAGCATGTCGGGCGCACATGGCCGGAGCTTATCTCCCAAGCGCTCATTGAAAGCAGCAAGAAAGAAGACGAACACGTCACCGCCCTGACATTAAAATACGGCAATGCATTCCCGACCGCCTATACCGAGCGCTATCGCGCCAAGCAGGCCTTATTCGATATCGATAAAATCGAACAAACGCTGGAAACAGGCAGCATGCATATTGACCTGTACCGGCCCGAAGATATGGACCCGTGCGAGTTACGCCTTAAAATATATAATCCGGGCGAGCCGGTTACCCTGTCCGATGTTATGCCGATTTTGGATAATATGGGGCTGCGCTCTATTGCCGAATTACCATTTGAGGTCACGCCCGAAGGCGAAGATAAAAGCGTCTGGGTGCATGATTTTTTCCTTGAAACACCGTCTTTTAAAGACCCCATCGTCATTGATGATGTGAAGCGCAATTTCGAGCGCGCCTTCATCAAAACATGGTACGGCCATGTTGAAAGTGACGGGCTTAACCGCCTGATCCTCAGCGCCAATACGAACTGGCACGAAATTACGATCATCCGCGCCTATGTGCGGTATCTGACGCAAATTCGCTACCCGTTCAGCCGCCCTTATATTATTACCTCACTGACCAAACATCCGAAAATTATTCGCCTTTTGGTTGATATGTTTAAGGCACAGTTTAATCCCGAAAACGGCGAGAAAAGCGATTCTATGGCCAAGAGCTGTAGCGATAAAATCAACAAAGCCCTGCAAGATGTGGAATCGTTGGATGAAGACCGGATTTTGCGCCTTATCTCCACCCTTATGAATGCCACCATGCGTACAAATTATTATGTGCGTAATGAGGACGGGATGGGCAAATCCTATCTATCCTTCAAAATCAGCAGCCGCATGGTCAAGGAAATCCCCGCGCCCCAACCCTTTATGGAGATTTTCGTTTATTCTCCGCGCGTCGAAGCCATTCATTTGCGCGGCGATAAAATTGCCCGTGGCGGGCTGCGTTGGTCTGATCGTCATGAAGATTTCCGCACCGAAGTGCTGGGTCTGATGAAGGCGCAAATGGTGAAAAACGCGGTGATTGTGCCGATGGGCTCCAAAGGCGGCTTCGTTGTCAAACGCCCCACCGCCAGCCGCGAAGAATTTCAAAAAGAAGGCATTGAATGCTACAAAATCTTTATCCGCGGCTTGCTGGATATCACCGATAACCGCAAGGGTAGCAAAATCATTCACCCTGAAAATGTCGTGCGCCGCGATGAAGACGACCCTTATTTGGTTGTGGCTGCCGATAAAGGCACGGCGACATTTTCCGACATTGCCAATGGCTTGTCCGATGAATACGGATTTTGGCTGGGCGATGCGTTTGCCTCGGGCGGCTCTGCCGGTTACGACCATAAGAAAATGGGCATCACCGCGCGCGGCGCTTGGGAATCGGTCAAGCTGCATTTCCGCCAGCTTAATCATAATACGCAAGAGCAACCCTTTGATGTTGTGGGCGTTGGCGATATGGGCGGCGATGTGTTCGGTAACGGCATGTTGCTCTCCAAACATATCCGCCTGATCGGTGCCTTTAACCATCTGCATATTTTCTGTGATCCCGACCCCGACACGGCCAGCTCTTTTAAAGAGCGCAAACGCCTGTTTGATAAGGTTAAAGGATGGGACGAATATAACAGTGATAAACTCTCTAAAGGCGGGCGCATTTTCGAGCGCAGCGAAAAATCCCTCAAGCTCACGCCCGAGATCAAAGCGCGCTTTGATATTGAACAGGACGAGCTATCGCCCAATGAACTTATGCGCGCGATGCTTAAAGCGCGTACGGATCTTTTATGGTTTGGCGGCATTGGTACATACATCAAAGGCACGCACGAGACCAACGCCGATGCGGGTGACAAAGCAAATGACAATATCCGCATTAATGCGCCGCAAGTGCGCGCCAAGGTTTTGGGCGAAGGCGCCAATTTGGGCATTACCCAGCTTGCGCGCATTGAAATGGCCGAGCGCGGCGTGCGCCTTAACACCGACTTTATCGATAATTCGGGCGGCGTTGATAGCTCAGACCATGAGGTTAATATCAAGATTTTGCTCTCCGATGTGATGGGTCAAAAAGATAATAAAATGGATATTGCCGCGCGTAATAAGCTGCTTGTCACCATGACGGACGAGGTTGCCGAGTTGTGCCTGCGTAATAATTATCAGCAAGGCCAGGCCATCAGCCTGACCGAGATGGAAGCGCATGAAAAACTGCAATCCCACGAAGCTTTCATACAAGAGCTGGAGCGCAATCACGGGCTTAACCGCGCATTGGAAGGCTTGCCCGATCAAGAAACAATCCAAACGCGTCTGCGTACCGGCAAGGGCCTAACGCGGCCTGAAATCAGCGTAATTTTGTCTTATTCCAAAATCCGCCTCGCGCAGGATCTGCTTGGCTCCGATATAACGGACAAGCCGGATATGGAAGAATGGATTATTGAATATTTCCCCAAAGCGCTGCAGGAAAAATACCGCGATGAAATTTTCCGCCACCGTTTGCGCCGCGAAATTGTTGCCACGACCATGTCTAATTCTTTGGTCAACCGCATGGGGCCGACATTTGTGCAATCCCAAGCCAAGAAAACCGGCGCGGCCGTCGAGGATATCGTCAAAGCCTATATTATCGTGCGTGATGCGTTTGGTTTGCGCGCTTTGTGGGATCAAATCGAAGCGCTGGATAACAAAGTGCCCGCCGACGTACAAATGCGCGCCATGCTTGATATTGCCAAATTATCCGAGCATGCCATTCGCTGGTTCTTGAAACGTAATCTGGAGACGCTGGATATCGGCCTCAATATCAAACAATATAAGAGCTGTATCGAAACGCTGAGCGATAAACTCGATAGCTTGCTTACCGATGAATTAAAACAAGCCGTGCGTACGCGTACGGATAACGGCAAGCAAAATGGTCTGCCGCCGAAACTGGCGAAGCAGATCGCGCACATGCCCGTGCTGGCCTCGGCGTGCGACATTATCCGCATTTCGGTCGAACAAAAAACCGACCTGCTGATTACTGCCAAAACCTATTTCGCACTTGGCGAGCGCTTTAATATGGACTGGCTGCGTACCAAAGCGCGCTACCTGCAAAGCGATGACCGCTGGCAGACAGAGGCGATTAGCGGCCTTGTTGACCAGCTTTATATCACTCAGGCCAATATGAGCGTACGTATATTGAAAGAGGTTGCAAAAAAGGGCAGTAAAGACGATACGCCCTTGCCCAAATGGCTGGAGCAGCATAAGCATTTGGTCGGACAAATCGATCCGTTCTTTGCCGATTTAAAGCACCATAGCTCCCTTGAATTACCAATGTTGGTGATTGCCGAGCAGCGTTTGAGCCAGCTCTATAACAGCTAGATCGCCAATATTGCCAAAAAGATCAAAAGCCCGGTGATGAAATTGGATTTAAACGCATATAGCGCGCTGGCGGGGTTATCCGGCGCCCAGTTTTTTACCTGAAAATATAAATGCATTGCGGCGGTGAGTAGCGCGGCGTAAGCAATCATCCCTGCGCCCGCCATCATGAATGATTTGAGCAAAATAATCATCATCGCCGCATAAAGCCACGCCACGTATATTTTAGCTTTGCTGCCGAATTTAATCGCCGTGGATTTAATGCCGGCCATCAGATCATCTTCGATATCTTGCGCCGCATAAATTGTGTCATACCCCACCGTCCAGATAATCGCCGACACGTACAGCAAAAACGCCGCCGGATGTAATTCACCCGTCACGGCGGCCCAGCCCATCAGCGCGCTGAAATTAAAGGTCAGCCCTAAAAATAATTGCGGCCACCATGTTATACGTTTCATAAGGGGATAGGCGATAATCAGCGGTAGAACCGCGAATCCCAGCCCAATGGCGAGCGGATTTAGCTGTAGCAAAATCACCATCCCGCCCGATAAAAGCGCCGCGAGGAATATAATCGCGCCGCGCACAGATACTGCGCCACTGGGCAAGGGACGTACACGCGTACGGGCTACTTTTTTATCCAGATCGCGGTCCCAAAGATCATTAATCACGCATCCGGCGGCGCGCATTAAAGCCGCACCAATGGTAAATAATCCCATTAATATTAAAATGCGCGCATTAATCTGGGTTACGCCGCCCACCGCCAAAGCAATACCCCATAGACCCGGCCACAGCAGCAACCACACACCGATCGGCCGGTCCAGCCGCGCCAAATACGCATAAGCGCGCAGCGTTTCGGGCAAAACACGGTCAATCCAGCCACCTGTTTTTATATCTGTTTTTATGGGCGGTTTGATATCCCTCTTGCCTTTTTGCGGTGATTTCGGGCTTAATGCGTTCATGAGTGCGACTATCGCAAAATCACCGCGCCTATACAATACGCAAACGCTGGCCAGTAATCTCGATATTACGCTGGAAGGCGCGCAAGCTCATTATCTGCGCAATGTCATGCGCATGAATGAAGGAGATAATCTACGTATATTCAACGAGAAAGATGGCGAGTTTCAAGCGGATATCACCGGTATAAGCAAAAAATCGGTCACATTACATATTGGCTTACAGCGCCGCGCCCCCGCCGCGCCCGTGCGCCGCATTCACTTATTTTTTGCGCCTCTCAAGAAAAACCGCATGGATTTTGTTATCGAGAAATCCGTTGAACTCGGCGTAACCGACCTGCATCCGCTTATCACCGCGCATACCGAAGTGCGTAAAATCAACGAAGAGCGTCTACAAGCGCAGATTATCGAAGCCGCCGAACAGTGCGAGCGCCTGAATATTCCCGCGCTTCACGGCCTTGCGCAGCTCGATAGATTGCTTGGCAAACCGCCTAAGGGCACCGCAATCTTCGCTGCGCTGGAGCGCCATGATGGCCTGTTTATTGACAAAGCACTCGCGCAACATAGCGGCGATATCGGGTTTATCATCGGCCCCGTTGGCGGATTTAACGAGAGCGAAACCGCGCAAATGCTCGCGTGCGCGGCGCTGACGCCCATATCGCTGGGCCGGGATATATTACGCGCGGAAACGGCGGCCATATTTTGCCTCGCCAAAGCCAAAAACACATAAGAAAAAACCGTTGAGAAACTATCGGAAAACCGCATAATGGAGTCGCGTTACAAATTTGCCCTGCGCGCTTTGTAATATGGGCGCTTTATTATAGTTGCTTTTTTGTGCCGCGCTTCCTATGTGTATTGTCAAGATACATGCGAGACACATATTAAGACATATATATGATTACGAAAGTCCGAACGATTATGACCCAGAAAATAGCCTATATCGCCGCCTTTGCTCTGACCGCCGCCCTTATGATGATTGCGCCCGCCACGGACGTACTCGCGGCCCAGCCTTATAATTGGCAGCTTAATATGCAGCCCGCCGCCTCACCCTCGGCAGAGCGCATTCATGAATTTCACAATCTTTTGCTTTATGTGATTTTCGGCATCGCCATTTTTGTCGGCTTATTGCTGGTTTTTGTTATGTTTAAATTCAATGCCAAGGCAAACCCCGTCCCCTCCAAAACCACGCACCATGTAGGTTTAGAGGTAATGTGGACGATCGTGCCGGTTTTGATTTTGATTATTATCGCGGTGCCTTCGTTCAAATTGCTGTATTACACGGACCGCGTCGCCGAGCCGGAAATGACCCTGAAAGTCACGGGTTATCAATGGTATTGGGGGTATGAATATCCCGACCATGACGGCATTAATTTTGTGTCTTACATGATTGAAGATGAAGATATCACCGAAAATCAGGTTCGCCTGCTTTCGACCGATAACCCTGTTGTTTTGCCGATTGATACGGATATTCAGATTTTGGTTACGGCCGGTGATGTCCTGCATAGCTGGGCTATGCCAGCGCTTGGCCTGAAAACAGATGCGGTGCCCGGGCGCCTGAATGAAACATGGGTGCGCATTACCAAGCCCGGTATTTATTACGGCCAATGCTCCGAGATTTGCGGCGTGAAACATGCTTATATGCCAATCGAAATTCATGCTCTGCCCAAGGCGGATTTCGAGCGCTGGGTCACCCGCGCTAAAGACGAATTTGCCGATGCGGGCTCTTTTGATACGCACAGTATTTTGGCGAATATCGCGGCCGAGAATGCAAAAATCGAGCTGGCCGATACGGCGCAGTAACATAAATAATAATTAAGTTATAACGAATAAAAGATAACGAAAAGGAAGACCATAAAATGGCTGATGATCACAAACCCGGCTTTTTCACACGCTGGTTCTGCTCAACAAATCATAAAGATATCGGTACGCTGTATATTATCTTTTCGATTTTAGCCGGCCTTATTGGCGGCGCCTTTTCCATGATGATGCGCGTTGAATTGCAAGATCCGGGCGTTCAGTTCCTGATGGATGATGCGGGTAACCCTGACGGGCATTTGTGGAATGTGATTATTACCGCCCACGGGCTGATTATGGTGTTCTTCGTGGTTATGCCGGGCCTCATCGGGGGGTTCGGAAACTGGTTTCTGCCGCTGATGATCGGCGCGCCGGATATGGCCTTCCCGCGATTAAATAATATTTCGTTCTGGCTGCTGGTTCCCGCATTCTTATTACTAATTCTGTCTGCCGTTGTCGGCGGCGGCGCGGGGACGGGGTGGACGATTTATCCGCCGCTCTCCGATACGCTCGGCCATCCGGGCATGGCCGTGGATATGGCGATTTTTTCTCTGCACTTGGCGGGGGCAAGCTCCATTTTGGGCGCGGCGAACTTTATTACCACCATTTTTAATATGCGCGCGCCGGGCATGACGCTTCATAAAATGCCGCTTTTTGTCTGGGCGATGCTGGTCACAGCGTTCTTGCTGGTTCTTGCTGTTCCTGTACTGGGCGGGGCGATCACCATGCTGCTGACCGACCGTAATTTCGGGACATCCTTCTTCCGCCCCGAAGGCGGCGGCGATCCCATATTATACCAGCATTTATTCTGGTTCTTCGGTCACCCAGAAGTGTACATCATGATTTTACCGGCATTTGGTATTGTCTCGCATATTGTCTCCACCTTCTCAAAAAAGCCGATCTTCGGATATTTGGGTATGGCCTACGCCATGGTGGCAATTGGCTTTGTCGGCTTTATCGTATGGGCGCACCATATGTATACGGTCGGCATGGATGTTGATACGCGCGCTTACTTTACGGCGGCCACACTCATTATTGCTGTGCCGACGGGGGTTAAAATCTTCTCGTGGATTGCTACGATGTGGGGCGGCTCGATCGAATTTAAAACGCCTATGCTGTGGGCGATCGGGTTTATCTTCCTGTTCACCGTTGGCGGCGTAACCGGCGTTGTGCTGGCCAATGCGGGTATGGATGTCGTTTTGCATGACACATATTACGTGGTCGCGCACTTCCATTACGTGCTGAGCCTTGGAGCTGTATTTGCGCTTTTCGCCGGATATTATTACTGGATCGGCAAAATGTCCGGCCGCCAATATCCCGAATGGATGGGCAACGTTCATTTCTGGATGACCTTTGTCGGTGTTAACCTGTTGTTCTTCCCCCAGCATTTCTTGGGGCTGGCCGGTATGCCGCGGCGTTATATTGATTATCCCGACGCGATGGCGGGCTGGAACGAGATATCCTCTTACGGTGCTTATTTGACCGGAATTGCCACGCTATGGTTCATTGTGATTGTAATTTACACGCATTTCTTTGGCCGCCGCGCCGAAGCGAATTACTGGAACGTGCAGCCGCAATCCATGACACTGGAATGGACGCTGTCCTCACCGCCGCCATTCCACCAATTCGACATACAGCCAAAAGTGAAGTAATTCACATGAAAAATCAAAGGGTTACATCAAGAATGTTGGTGTAACCCTTTTTTTGTGGTAACTTATAACTATTATGAAATCAGAAAATTGGCATCGCCAAACAGCGCATGAATTATTTGCTACCTCCCATTTAACGGGGGCTTTTTTGGTATGCGCTCCTCCCAAAGACCCTATAATTGAATCCATACCCGGATTGGAGGGCGTTGACCCGACCCTTATCGCGGCGGCCAACGATCCAGAGAATCTAGTGGGCGGCGGCGCTCCTTGTCCCGAATGTGATTTTGTTCAATGTAAGTGCATTGATGTTCAAGCGCAAAAACAAGTTGAACAGCTTAATCTTGACCCCGGAGAAAGCCTAAAAGATCAGGTCATGAATTTGATTAAAGAGGGGCAAGGCAATGATGCCGTTGCAAAGCTGAGCCAAGCTCTGCAAGGGGCAGATGATAGTAATATCAATGCTATTATTGATGTTGCCTATGATGCCTTGTCCGAACTAGACAGCGCCTATGACGCCAATGATCTAATGCATACCCTCAGCAATTACGGTGTCGATATTACGAATATGCAATCCGCGTTGCTCTCCAACCCTAATTTAGGTGTCTCGTTACATGGCGCATCGATTATGGCCGTTCATAGCAGTGCCAATGATGCTGTTGCCGCTGCTAATGTAAGCGCTCCGTCTATGGGTATGAGCGGCGCTGCAGGATCAGGCGGCGGCTTTGGCGGCGGCCCTGGTGGGGGTGGCCCCGGCGGCGGGCTCGGCTAACGGTTCAATTTAAGGGCATTTATCCTTTTCTTCATAGATTCTGCTTTTCAATTTGCAATGGCTCGTTATAGTGGCGGCCATGGCTGATACGAACCCATCCGGCATAGATACCCCGCTTGATCAATTTGCGGCAGATAGCGATTTACGTGATTACGTGGATTTGCTCAAACCCCGCGTGATGAGCCTTGTGGTTTTCACAGGTTTTGCCGGTATGTGGGTTGCGCCGGGCATGGATATGCTTCACCCGTTTCTTGCCGCCGTTGGTATTGGCGCGCTGGCCATTGGTGCGGGCGCGGCGGGCGCCATTAATATGTGGTATGACCGCGATATTGATGCGGTGATGAAACGCACACAAGCGCGGCCACTGCCCTTAGGTAAAATTCTGCCCGATAATGCGCTGGCCTTTGGCGTGATCCTCTCGCTCTTCTCCGTCATGGTGATGGGCCTTGCGCTCAACTGGATGGCCGCCGGATTGCTGGCCTTTGCGAATTTATTTTATGTGCTGATTTATACTGTGTGGCTTAAACGCTCCACGCCGCAAAATATCGTAATTGGCGGCGCGGCGGGCGCTTTTCCGCCATTGATTGGCTGGGCGATTGTTACGGGCGATATTGCGCTTTATCCGGCTTTATTATTCGCCATTATCTTTTTTTGGACGCCGCCGCATTTTTGGGCGCTTTCGCTGTTCGCTAATGAAGATTATAAGCGCGCCAATATTCCCATGATGACGGTGACATCGGGGGCGCGCAAAACCAAAATCCAGATGCTGGTCTATACGCTGATTTTACTGCCGCTAACGCTGGCGCCCTGGCTGCTGGGCTATGCCAGCCTTGCCTACGGGATAGCCGCAGCGCTGCTGAGCGGGTTATTCGTGCTCAGCGCCATTCGCGTATTGATGAGTGATGATTTGAAATTAGCGCGGCAAATGTTCGGCTTTTCGGTTTTTTATCTCTTTGCGCTGTTCCTCGCGCTCATGCTTTTATAAAAAATTACACTTTTAAAAAACAGTCCTGCCCGCATGGCCGAAGCAGGGTATTTCGAAAATAATCTGGCGAGACTTGCACGCATAGCGTTTGTCCCTATATTACAAGTTAGAAAAAGATTATTAATAAAGCACGAAAATGGACATAAAATTGGAGAGCCGACATGCCGCATAGCGACCTGCATAAAAAGAAAAAGAAGAAAAATCTGGCCATGTTGGCGATTATTTTTGGGCTTGTGGCGCTGATTTGGGCCATTACCATGATTAAAATGACGCTTGGAACTTAATATTTGATGGAGCGTTATACCCCCGAAACCGTTTTAATTACCGGCGCCACCAGTGATTTTGGCCGCGCCTTTGCCACGCGCTTTGCCGCGCTGGGCGCTCATCTTGTACTGTGCGCGCGTAACGAAGAAAAGCTGGAAGCGCTCATCAAGGATTTGGATGCGGATACCACGCCGATGATTTGCGACATGGCCGATAGCGATTCTATCTGTGATGCTTTTGCGGATTTACCAAGCAAGGCGCAAAATATAGATCTCCTCATTAATAATGCCGGCGGCGCGCTGGGGCTGGAGCCCGCCTATAAAGCCGATCTTGCCGATTGGGAAACCATGATTGATGTCAATAATAAGGGGCTGGCTGTTATGACCCGCCTTGTTTTGGATGGCATGGTGCGGCGCAAACGCGGGCATATCATGAATATCGGCTCGACGGCCGGAAATTACCCCTATCCGGGCGGCAATGTCTATTGCGCGGTCAAGGCTTTTACCAAGCATTTCTCCCTCGCTCTGCGCGCCGATCTATCCGGCACCAAAGTGCGCGTTACCAATATAGAGCCGGGTTTGGTAAAAACCGATTTCTCCCTCAAACGCTTTAAAGGTGATCAGGATAAGGCCGATGCGGTCTATGCCAATACCGATAATATCACCGCCGATGATATCGCCGAGAGCGTCACATGGGCCGCGACTTTGCCGCCGCGCATGAATATTAACCGCCTCGAGGTCATGCCGACCGCACAATCATTTGGGCCGCTAGCTGTGGAACGTTTTGATTAACACTTGAATTTGTTGTATTCTGGTTGTGGATAGTTTTTTTAATTACCGCTATTCGTATGAGGGCTTATGCGTTTTTTATTTTCATTAATGATTTTGGGATTTTTGGCCACGCCTGCTTACGCTCAGGCCGTGCGCTCCTGCGGGCCCATCGATCGCTACGACATTGAGCGCGTTGATCCCGACACGCATGATATGTGCGATATTTACGCGCGCCAATTGGATTACCGTCTGGAGCGCCTGCGTTTGAAAGAACAAATAGAGGCGCGCCGCGAGAATTACGCCATTGCACGGCGCAACGCGCTTGCCAATTACAAAGAGGCGCTGGCGGAGATTCGCAGCCCGGGCATGATTGATACATCGCCCGATCAAACAAACCCATAAAGCGCGCAAAAAACGCGTATTTATATCTGGTTGTATCTTGCCATTGACCACAAAAACGATATTTTCTTTAGCATGAATAAGAAAACACCACAAAATGATCTGGCGCGCAAAAATAAGCGTACGTTTCTGGGCGTGCTTATGTTCGTTGCCCTTATGGTCGGCGTGTCTTTTGCGGCGGTGCCCCTTTATGATTTATTTTGCCGCGTGACAGGCTTTGGCGGCACAACGCAGGTGGCTGCGGCCCTGCCTGACAGGGTTTCCGAGCGCACAATGACAATCAATTTCAACGCCGATACGGGGCGCGGTATGCCATGGCAATTTAAGCCCACAATGCGCAATATCGATGTGAAACTGGGCCAGCGCGGCGTGACCTCCTATATCTCCAAAAACCCCACCGCGCGGCCCGTTACGGGCACGGCGATTTATAATGTAACGCCGCTTAAGGCCGGAAAATATTTCCACAAAATCCAGTGCTTTTGCTTTGACGAGCAGACATTGCAAGCCGGCGAAGAAGCGGATATGCCCGTTTTATTTTATGTAGATCCCGCGCTGGAAGATGACCCGTCAATGGATGATGTCAAAACTATTACGCTTTCTTATACTTTTTTCCGCGCCCAAAGTGACGAGCTCGATAGTGCTATGGAAGAATTTTATAATGCGGGTGAATGAGACATAGCGATTGTTTAATTTCATCAGCCGCAAAAATAAAAGAAAGTGGTTATATATAGGCTTCAAACCGCGATTCATAGCTGGTATAAGTAAAAGATAATTTTTATACGGCAGAGAGATAAAATGGCAAAAAACATCGAATATGGCACCACTGGAAAACCCCACCCTTATCATCTAGTGCGCCCCAGCATTTGGCCCTTGGCGGGTTCCTTTGCGGGCGGATTGCTGGCTACCGGCGCGGTTTTATACATGCACGACGTTGAATTTGGCGGCTTAAATGTTGGCCTTAAGGGCCTTATATTAGGGTTTTTGGCCATCATCGCCGTGATGTTTTTCTGGTGGAAGGATATTATTTTCGAATCTGTAAAAGAAAATGTTCATAATAAAATCACCGAAATCGGCCTTCGCTATGGGATGGCGTTATTTATTGCCTCCGAAGTTATGTTTTTCGTGGCGTTTTTCTGGGCATTTTTTAATGCTGCCTTATTCCCGACCGAGGCCATCGGTTTTGTCTGGCCGCCCGTCGGCATTGAAACCATTCCCGCTTTTGACCTGCCTTTCATGATGACCATGATCTTGCTGCTTTCGGGCTGTACGGTAACATGGGCGCACCATGCGGTGCTGGAGGGCGATCAAAAAGGGCTTGTTCACGGGCTTGGATGGTCGGCTTTGCTGGGCTTTATATTTTTATGCTTTCAGGTTTATGAATACGGCCATGTAACTTTCGGCTTTACCGAGGGCGTGTTTGCCTCGACCTTCTATATGGCCACAGGGTTTCACGGCTTTCACGTATTTGTCGGAACAATATTCCTCGCCGTATGTTGGCGCCGCGCGGCCAAAGGCCACTTCACCAAAGACAAGCATTTCGGGTTCGAAGCCGCCGCATGGTATTGGCATTTTGTCGATGTTGTTTGGTTATTCTTGTTCATCGCCGTTTATTGGTGGGGCGGAGAGATTGGCATAGACGCCACTCCCGCGCTGAAATAAGCCGGAAATAGGTAAGCGTGAGCGACACAAAATCATTTCCCCTCCTTGCCACGATATTCATGCTGCTGGGCGTTTGTGTCCTCGTTGCACTTGGCACATGGCAGCTACAGCGCCTTGCATGGAAAGAGGATTTAATTACGCGCATAGAGCAGCAAAGCGCCGTTGAAACCGCGCCCCTAAGCCGTGAAGACCTCAAAGGTCAGAATGAATTTAAAACCGGAACATTGCGCGGGCGGTTCTTGCCAGACAAAGATATCAGGCTAATACCGCGCACATATGACGGCGAGCCGGGCGCGCATATTCTTACGCCCTTTATTACGAATGAGGGGGCGACCTTACTGGTTAATCGTGGCTGGGTGGGTGTAGATAAGAGCGCCGCGCCGCCGCCCGCCCTGCAACAAGATAGCCTCGAAATTTCAGGCATGGTGCGCCATCTGCCGCGCCCCAATATGTTTACCCCCGTCAATGACCCTGCCAATGATATTTGGTATCGCGCCGATCTGCAGGAGATCATGGCGGCCAAAAATCTCGAAACCCTCGCGCCTGTTCTTTTTTATCAATCTTGCGAAGACGCAAGGCGGGCGCCTGATCCGTGCGGCCTAGCGCTCAATATCAGCAACGACCACCGCCAATATGCGCTTTTCTGGTTCGCGATGGCGGGGGTATTAATTGCAGTGTACGCAGTGCGATTTTGGGTAAAACGCTAAAGACTCTTAATGGGCGCTCGCATAACGTACGCCATTGGTCACGCTCACATATTTTTGCTTACGCTTATTATAAAGCGCCTTGAATGTCTCGAGTTCTTTACTCTCTAGCTGCTCACCTGTTGGCAGATCAAGACGGCCCGGATTGACCTGGCGGCCATCAAGATGTACCTCATAATGCAAATGCGGGCCGGTTGAACGCCCCGTCGAGCCGACATAACCGATAACCTGCCCCTGCTCCACGCGCGTTCCGGCACGCACACCCTTGGCGTAGCCATTCAAATGCGCATACGCGGTTTTAAGCGAGCCATTATGGCGTATACGGATATAATTTCCGAAGCTGGAAAAACGACTGGCTTTTTCAACAACGCCATCACCCGCCGCATAAATCGGTGTGCCTGTGGGCGCCGCAAAATCCATCCCCTTATGCATTTTATTATAGCCCAGCACGGGGTGGCGGCGCATACCATAGCCCGAGGAAATGCGCGCCCCGTCAACCGGCGTTTTCATGAGCTGCTTACGGATAGAGCGGCCTTTGGGATCAAAATAATCAATCTTGCCGCTTTTCATTTCAAAACGCGCCATCGGAATTTCTTTGCCGCGATTTGTCACCGCCGCATAAAGCACATTGCCTGTATCAACCACTTCGCCATCTTGCGTTTCAACGGTTTCATACAAAACCTCTATCGTATCGCCTTGGCGAATATCACGCTGGAAATCAATATCCCACGAATAAATATGGATCATCTTGGCCACAATCGCTTCGGGAATTCCCGCCTTAAGCGCCGAGCCGTAAAAAGAATTTTCGATCTGCACCGCGCCGCCGCGCTCATGATTCTTGACCTCTTTTTCGATCAAGGTCGATTGATAATCTGCCTCGCCGATGCGCGCAATTTCGACTTTTTTAACCGGATCCACTTCCATGGAAAAATTGGCCAAATAATAAAGCCCGCCATCATCAGGCTCGAGCCTTATAAAAAATTTCTGGCCGCTACGCACTTTGCGCGGATCAAAATGATTGCTCAGCGCCTTCACCGCGCCATAAGCTTGCGGGCCGGGCACTCCTTTTTTCTGAAGCAGCCCCGCAACGGTATCACCGCGGCCCATCGCGATAGTTTTTTCTTTGGGTTTTGGCACATAAGGCGGCTTTGCCTGCGGCAGAACGATAGAGGCAATCGGGCCGGGCACGGAAATATAATCACGCGCCATGTAAGCCGGTTTTTCCGCCACTATGCGCTCGGGCAATTTCAGATCGATATCAACGAAAGACGCCATTGCAAACGGCACAGCCAGAATCACCGCAACGAACGGCACGATATAACGCAGCCGCAGCCGGTTATCGCGCGTTACCACATAGCGCTGGCGCAGACCGAGCAAGCGCGCACTCACGGTTGAAACCGTAAAGATAATGCGGGCAATGATGCGGGCCAGCGCGTGTCTCATGAATTAGATTCCACAATCTCTTGTGATTTTAGCGTGCGCCGCGCCGGAGCCCTTCAAACTAAATGTGTCCGTCGTCTTGGTACCGCGCGATGATTCGCCCTTTACCACCATTTTGCTGCCCGCGCGCACAGCCGCGGCCAACCGCGCATCGGTCTGGGTGTCAGGCGTCCATGCCGTGTCATCTTGGGTGAAAAGTTCGAACGTTTTATTATCAATCGTGATTGTGACATCGCTGTCACCCTTATAGGTATAACCGGTGATATAGCTAAACACATCCTTGCTGCCCTCGGTGGGGCGGTGCGTGATAAGGGCAAAAACCTCGCCGCGGCGCGTATAATTGCCAAGCGCCGTTTTGGGCTGGCTGGCCATATAGCAAACCTTGTTGCCATTTTCGGTGAAAACGTAGCTTGACCAATCGCCGTATGTGCCGGTAAGGCGCGGCTCGGCGGCGTTGGCCGGCAAAGTAAAAGCAAAGACAGCGCAAAAAGCCAGTGCCGTAAATATGTGATAACGCATTTTCAAAATCATCCCGTAAATGTTGTGATATATAAACCCGAAGAATAGGCGAGGATGAAACAGAAATCATCCTTAATTATTGAACCCTTCCACAAATTATATGGCGTTTTTGTATAAAATTAAAGTTTAGTGATGTTTTTTCGTCCACATAGGCGTGGCATTCATAAGAGGTGCGCCCTATTTACGGCTTTATTTACGGCTTTTACGCGCCAGGGTTTTTCGTGCGAACCTTGCGGCGCGGCGCGTATTGCGCGGCTTTCAGCGCCTCGGGGTCGACATATCCATCGGGCGCTTCGCCCATTGGCCCGCCGGGCATAACGGGCCGGTCGGCGTGCTGGCCTGTCGATAGCAAGCGGTCATACATCACAATCGCCGCGGCTACACCGACATTGACGCAAAATTTCATAGGAATTTTCAGCGTATGATCACAGCGCGCGAGGACGTCCGGCGAAAGGCTGCCCATTTCGGGGCCAAGAATATAAGCCGCCTGCGCGGGATGACGGAAGCTGGGTAAGCTGGCCGCGCCGGGCACAAGCTCCACGCCGACAAGCTGACATCCCTTGGGCAGCGCCATATTCGCCGCGCTGTCATATTCGTAATAAGGCACATGATCGGATGATGCGGCCGTGTCGGATACACGGAGTTCGGTCATATCCAGCGCGGGCGCAAGCGAAAACACAAAGCTCGCGCCGAAAGAATGGGCAGAGCGCACAATCGTGCCGAAATTGCCTTCTTTGCTAATATTTTGAACACCAATGCCGAAATAACCACGCATATAAGCCTTTTAATGCCCGCGCGGCCCAGTGTCTAGTGCCATGTCTAGTGCCGTGCCACGTATCAAGAATATTTCTCTTTAAGCTGCACCGCAATCTCTTCAAAACGCGTCACCAGATCGGCGCCATAAAGCGAGGGGTTGGGGATTGTCGCGCCATTGATAATTTTCTTGATGACCACCTCGGCCTTTTTCCCGTTGGGCGTTTTTAAAATATCCGGCACCGCGATAATCTCTGCGGGGATAGCATAAGGGGTGACATTTTTCTTCACGGCGTCGCGTATGGCTTTGGCCAGTTCATCGCCCACCTCATCGGCGGCGAGGAATAAAACCGTACGTGCCTCGCCATCATGCGCCATAAAGCTGGCCGCCGCGCTATCTCTTATGGTTCCGGCAAATTCACCGCGCGCGGCAACCGCATCAACCTGATCGTAAATAGCAGACGTACCGACACGTACACCCCCTTGATTGAGCGTCGCATCCGAGCGGCCGACAATAACCATTTGCCCTTGCCGGGTCAGGGTTACGGAATCGCCGTGACGCCATGCGCCATCAATATCTTCGAAATATTCCGCGCGGTAACGCGCGCCACCCTCATCATCCAAAAACCGCAGGGGCATTGAGGGGAAGACATTAAAACAGCAAAGCTCGCCCGTCTGGCCGCGTTTTACAGGCGCGCCTTCATCACCCAAAATACGCACATCCATACCGGGCATGGGGCCGTTTAAACACCCCGCATAGGTTGGCACAAAAGGATTGCCGCCCATAAAACAGCCAACCATATCCGTACCGCCGGAAATAGAGGCGATTTTGATATCGTCTTTAATATGGGCATGGATATATTCAAAGCCGCGCGGGGGCAAAACCGCGCCCGTTGACATGATCGCGCGCAAAGGCGCCAGCGCCGCGCCATAACGCCGGGCAATATCCAGCCCTTGTTTATCCCAGCTCATGATGAGCGGCGCGGCCGTGCCATGATGCGTACAGCCATGATCTGCCGTAAAGTCCCATTGTACGTATGGGCCCGGATACGCGGGGGAGCCATCATGCAGCAAAATTGCCGCGCCATTGGCCAAACCGCCCACCAGCCAATTCCACATCATCCAGCTGGGCGTGGCATGGTAAAAAACGCGATCCCCCGCGCGTATATCGCTGCTGAGCTGGAATTCGCTCGCATGCTTTAAAAGGACGCCGCCACTGCTATGTTCGAAACATTTGGGTTTCCCCGTGCTGCCCGAGGAAAATAAAATATAAAGCGGATGGTTAAAATCATGGCGGGCAAAGTCAATTTTATCTGCCTGTACGTCTCTTAAAAGATCAGCCGCAAGCGCCGTATTTTCAAGACCGCCGAACGCTGGCGCGGATGAGAGTTGCGGCACGATGATGGTTTGTTCAATCGAAGAAATTTCATTTTGCGCGCGGGCCACAACATCAAGGCGGCTAAATTCCTTATCGCCATGTTTATACCCCTCGCCGGAGATTAGAATTTTAGGGCTGATCTGGCCGAAACGGTTCACCAGATCATCAGAGCCCATTTCCATACCGGCGGAAGAGAAAACAGCGCCGATATTGCTCGCGGCCAGAAAAATAATGATGGTTTCGGGCACGTTGGGCAAATAAACGCCAATGCGCTCGCCTTTTTCAAGCCCAGCATTTTGCAAAAGCTGCTGCCAGCGACTCACCTCGTCATAAAGATTTTGCCAGCTTAAAATACGGTCTTCGCCGCCTTGATGCCGGTAGATAAGGGCGGGTTCATCTGCGTGCGTTTTCACCCGCGCCAGCATATTTTCTGCGTAACTTAACCTTGAATCAGGGAAAAACCGCGCGCCAGGCATTTTCGAGGGCTTATCAATAACAATATCGCCCTTATCGCCGATTATGCCGCAATAATTCCATACAGCCGTCCAAAAATCCTCGGCCTTATCAACCGACCATTGCAAAAATTGCGCGTAATCATGGTGATCTGCGCCGCAATGCTTCACAAAGCCATACAGCAATGAGTCTTCGATTTGCGTTTTGGAGGGCGTCCATAGCAAACGATTATAAGCGTCATCATCACTTGTCATGTAATATCCTTAAAAACCTATATTGGCGCGGTAACGCGAAACCATTATGATACGAATAAGATCATAGCGAAATGCATTTTTCAAAAAGGATATTTTCGATGCGGGCAATTACATTATTTATCACGGCGCTCATGATATGTGCCGCGCCGATACTATTTTCCGCGCCGGCCACCGCGCAGCAGCAAGAGCCCGATAATTACGTGCAATGGCGCGCCTTGGCGGAAATGCCCGAAATCTTGGCGGGCGAGGATATCTGGATCGCGGTCGAGCAGGATATTTACCCGCAATGGCATACATATTGGCGCAATCCCGGTGATTCGGGTTCGCCCACGCGCATTGAATGGGATCTGCCCGCAGGCTTCGAAGTTTCGGAAATTCACTGGCCTTTGCCGCATAAATTGCCCTATGGCCCGCTGCTTAATTACGGCTATGAGGGGCGCATCGCGCTGCTGCAAAAACTAAGCGCGCCTGATATTTTGCCAGACGGGCCGGTAACATTAACCGCCCGAACCGAAGCGCTGGTTTGTAAAGATATCTGCATTCCCGAATTCTCGTCGGTTTCCCTGACATTGAACAAGCCGGGCAATGCCACCATGCCCAACTATGCCTATTTTGAAAGAGCGCAGGACAAACTACCTAGCGCCAGCGCTTGGCCCGCTTATTACACGCAAGAAAGCGGCTCCGGCAATGATTTCGTGCTGGAGATTGAAACGCCGTTTTTATGCACGCCGGAACAGCCTTGCGATGATCTGGAATTATTTCCCCATGAATGGGGGCTGGTTGATAATACCGCCGATGCGCGCATTGAACGCAGCATGGATAAATTGATCATCAAACAAACAGCCAGCCCCGATCGCGATATTACCGAGGTGCCGCAAGCACGTTTTCTTGTCGCCTATAATAATGCGCAAGGCGCGCGCGAAGCCTTTGAAATATCGGGCGCGCTTGTTACGCCGCCCGCCGCCGCTACCTCAGCCGCAGCAGCTATAGATGTTGCGATCACCGCAGATATCTCGCCGGATGTCACGTTGGCGCAAGCCCTGTTATTTGCGCTTCTGGGCGGAATTATTTTGAATTTGATGCCGTGCGTCTTTCCGGTTCTCTCGCTCAAGGCGCTCAGCCTTGTTAAAATTGCCGAGAAGCAGCCCGGCCTTGCGCGTATGCACGGCCTTTCATACACCGCCGGAATTATCCTGAGCTTCCTTGCGATTGCGGGTGTGCTGATTGCCCTGAAAAGTGTTGGCGCGGAAATTGGCTGGGGCTTTCAATTACAAAATCCGCTTGTGGTCGGGTTACTGGCTTATTTGCTGTTTGTGATTGGTTTAAATCTCTCCGGCCTGTTTGATGTTGGCGGTAATTTTGCTAATACGGGTCAGACCCTCACACAAAAAAGCGGGCTGGGCGGCTCGTTTTTTACCGGCATTTTGGCCACGCTTGTCGCCACGCCCTGCACTGCGCCCTTTATGGCTGCGGCTTTGGGGTATGCGCTGGTGCAACCAGCGGTGATTTCCCTGGGCATTTTTGCCGCGCTGGGGCTGGGGCTTGCCTTGCCGTATCTCGCGCTGTCTTTTATTCCCGCGCTTGATCGCTTGCTGCCAAAACCCGGCGCATGGATGGATACATTCAAACAATTACTGGCCTTTCCGATGTTTGCCTCGGCAGCGTGGCTGGTCTGGGTGCTGAGCCAGCAAGCAGGAACAATGGGCGTTCTAAGCGTGCTGATGGGCATGGTGGCGCTGGCCTTCGGGATTTGGCTATGGCGGCATTTGCCCGCCGCCGGATTTTGGCGCTTCCTGCTCAAGCTGCTGGCCATTGCCGCAATTATCGCGCCCTTTATCATGTTGCCGCGCGGGGGGGATCAGACATCCGCCATAGAAGAAGACCTGAAATTCGGCGAAGCTTTCTCGCCCGCCATCTTGCAGCAAGCCTTGGCCAGCGATGCCCCCGTCTTTGTGGAGATTACCGCCGCATGGTGCATTACCTGCAAACTTAATCATGCGGTCGGCATTAATATCGCCCCCACCAAAAATGCCTTTGCGAATAATAATGTGCGGTTTTTGGTTGGCGATTGGACGAATTATGATCCGGCCATCACCGATTACCTGCACAAATTTGACCGCGAGGGTGTACCGCTCTATGTCTTTTATGCAGCGCCTGATGCGAACGGGCAAAGACCCGCGCCGCAAGTGCTGCCCCAGATTTTAACGCCGGGAACAATTTCCGGTTTATTTTAACCCACCCTTTTTAACAGGAGACGATCAATGAAATCTTTTTTCACTCTATTTGGCGCTGTTGCCTTATTGCTTACCCCTGCGGCGGCCAACGCCGAAATGTACGGCGAGACCCACAGCAAAGATGATACGCATACAAGCGCGCAGGTCGGCCAAGCCGCCCCTGATTTCGAGGCCACAACAATCGCCGGCGAGCCCTTCAAGCTTAGCGACCATAAGGGCGGTATTGTCGTGCTGGAATGGACGAACCATGAATGCCCCTATGTAATCAAGCATTACGATACGGGTAACATGCAAGGCGCGCAAAAAACGGCCATGGAAAAAGGCGTGAAGTGGGTTTCCATCGTATCCTCCGCGCCCGGCAAGCAAGGCCATGTTGATAACGCCAAAGCGGCAGAAATTGTCGAGGAGCAAAATGCTCATATAACCGCCAAGATCATAGATGAAAGCGGCGAAATTGGTCATCTTTACGGCGCAAAAACCACGCCGCATATGTATGTCATTGACGCCGAAGGCACACTGGCATATGCGGGCGCGATTGATGATAATTCCAGCCCCCGCCATGACACGGTTGAAGGCGCCACCAATTACGTTTTGGCCGCCATCGATGATTTAACAGCCGGACAGGCCGTGCAGGTCGCCTCAAGCGCGCCATATGGTTGCTCGGTTAAGTATTAATCGGCAGGCACATCTTATAAATTTAAAGCCCTCGCCCCGTATAATCGCGGCGGGGGTTTTTCTTTTGCACAATATCACTTGCGGGAATCCCGCAGATTCATTATGGTATTAGAAGAGTAACGTCTTTTATCAGTTCTGATTTATTTATGCCCTCTACATCGCCCAAAACATCACGGGGCGCGCCCGTCTTCCAAGTGCGTGACCCCAATGATTCTATCGCTTCTCCATCACCCTTGATGGATGATGACTCCCCGCGCTTTGCGATTGGCGATAACGGGCAAATTATTTACGGCAATCAGGCCTTCCAAGATCTCCTTCCCGCAAAAATGCAGGGCGCCGATACGCTCATAGCCGAAGATATTATGAGCCTGACGACCAAAATAGCGCTGGCCAGCGCAACATCGGGGCAACATAATCTTCGCATTAAGGGCCACCGCAAGGCCATGCAATTCCGCTTTGATACGCTGCAAATGCCCGGCGGAAAAAATTATATCGTTGCCAGCGCCATCGCCGGGCAAAGCGCCGACCCAGAGCCCGAATTCGATGAAGAAACCAAAAGCTTTCTGGCAGGTGAAATTCAAAATTCCACACAAAACCCGCAGCGCCATAAATTAGGCTCTTTGGAAGAAGCCTCCGATTTGCGGCGCTTTTTAAACATGTCCAACGATATGATGATTGTGGCGCGCGCCGATGGGCGCATTTTACGGGTCAATAACGCCTTTGGCGATCTCATGGGCTATGACGATACTGATTTGGACCGGCTCAATATTTTGGATTTACTCGATGAGGAAGACCGCCCGCAAGTACGCGGCCTGATCCAAACGCTCAATACCCATGACGATGATGTGAAAATCATTGATTTCGAAACAAAGGTGACCGGCAAAGACGGCGCACCTCGCTGGATTGAGTGGCGTCAGCGCAAACGTGATGATTTGCTGTATTGTGTCGGGCGCGATGTCACCGATATCAAGCGCCATGAGCAGAATTTGCTGAAACGCCAGTCACAGCTCTCCGAGGCCGAAGCCATCGCCGCCATGGGGCACTGGCATTGGCGCGTGGGTCAGGACGATATTGAATGGTCCAGCCAGATTTTCGAAATTTACGGCGTTGCGCGCGAGGAGTTTGCCCCGACGCTGGATAAATTAAACGCCATGATCCACCGCCGCGATATTGGCCGCGTCATCCAGATTTTCCAGCGCGCCATGATCGAGCAAAATAATTACGGCATGGATTTTCGCATTAAACGCCCCGATGGTGAAGTGCGTTATATTTATTGCGAAGGACGCTGCGAACTTGACGAGGATGGGGATGTTGCCGCGCTTTACGGCATTATGCAAGATATGACCGAGCGGATTTTGCACGAGCAGGATCTCAAGAAAGCCAAGAACGAGGCCGAGCGTGCCTATGCCGCACGTACGCAGTTTTTGGCCAATATGTCCCACGAATTACGCACGCCGCTCAATGCGATTATCGGTTTTTCCGAGATGATGCAGCGACAATTACTAGGGCCCATCGGTACAGAGAAATATCTGGAATATATTGGCGGTATCCGCGAGAGCGGCGGGCATCTTCTTGATCTCATCAGTGATATTCTGGATATGTCCAAAATCGAAGCGGGGAAATATGATCTCGCCCCCGAAGAGGTCAATGTTAGCAAAAGCATATGCCTTGCCGCCCATATGATGGAGGGGCGCGCCATTGATGCGGGCGTGAAAATCTCCACCAAAAGACTAAAAGACGACAAGCTGGTGATTCAGGCCGACCGCCGCGCCATTTTACAAATTATGCTCAACCTGCTTTCCAACGCCGTGAAATTTTCCAATGACGGCGGCAAAGTCTGGGTGGAATGCACCCAAAAAGGCGAGAATATCCAGATTAAAGTCTGCGATAACGGCATCGGTATTCCGGCCAACAAGCTGCAAAATATCACCATGCCCTTCGAACAAGCCTCCTCATCCTATAGCCGCGATCACGAAGGCACGGGGCTGGGGCTGGCGATCACCAAGGAACTTATTGGCCTGCATGGCGGGACATTAAAAATTGAATCGCAAATTGGCGAGGGGACAAATGTCATTGTGAAATTGCCCCTTGATGCGCGGGGCTTTA
>Ga0136600_1000326_pt1 | contig 26306 bp, 21 predicted proteins | sample AntRauMFilla2698_FD_104634 | JGI IMG/M metagenome (GOLD analysis project Ga0136600, IMG submission 104634) | Saline lake microbial communities from Rauer Islands, Antarctica - Metagenome Filla 2 #698 | ecosystem: Environmental > Aquatic > Non-marine Saline and Alkaline > Saline | place...
AATGCAGCTAAACAAGATAGCACCACGGTTGAGCTTAGGGCAACGGCGCCAATTTTAAAGTTCCATGCGATCACCAAGTAAGTAAGGAACGTGACAGCACCTAACTTTATCGTGAGAGTATCAAGTCCATCTAGGAGATTGCTTCCATTTAGTACACCAAGCCCCCAAAAACTTATGACAATGAAAGCGAGTGCACCCCACTTTGGGAACAAAACTCTAGACTCAAGGATAGCAAAGAGGCAAACACTTGTAATTTGCAAAGAAAGTTTAACAATGGGCCTTAATTCAAACTTATCATCTAGGTAGCCATAGGTGACGACAATAGCTGCTGAAATTAACCAATACTTGATGCTATAGAAGTCAAAGTCACTAAAAAAAGAGTTGAAGTATTTATGGGAAATGAGAAAGCACACACCTGTAATAATGCTTAAGCTAAGTGGTAGACCACCTAATTGAACAGCATTTGAGATTGATTTCCGAGCTGGAATATGAAGAAACTTTTTTAGATAACCACTGTGACTTTTTTGAACAAAGGTAAGTAAACTAAATCCAGCTATAGCGACAAGGAATACTGTAGGAAATATCCAAAGGACCTCCCTATCAACCATAAATGAAAAGAAATTTATTTTTCGTACAAATGCCATCATCTCATTTATTTATCGGTTATTTAACTAGCGTAGGTTAGAAAAAATTAACCGAAAACATCAAATACCCGACTGATCCAATCAAGGTGTGCCGTAACTAAAAGTCTGATATAATTAATTAAACTTAAAAAGAAGACTTAGTTGAGAGTATTAGTAATAGGACATAGTCTCGTAGTGGACACGAATAGAGCCGTTTGGAATGAGTTGGCGGGTATTAGTAGCTTCGATGTAGACGCGGTTGTGCCAATCAACTGGGAGAGCAATTTAATCAAGAATCTATCTTATCAGCACAATCCCATGATGGACTCATCATTTCAGAAAATTTACTCAATACCAACTTACTTAAAAGGAAATGGAAGTTTTTATTTTTTTTCACCTCTTAAACTTTATAAAACTCTGAGTGAGAATTCATACGAACACATAATTATGGCCCAAGAAACATGGTCTCTTTCTCTCTTAATCTTAAATATTATAAAATCAATTACTAAAAATAAAAATACACCAATTCATTTATGGGTTTGCCAGAATATTAAAAAGAAAAATTTGTACTGGTTAAGACATTTTGAACGACTAAACTGCAAAACAGTTAAAAATATAATGTGTTGCTGCCAAGAAATTGCAGACGTCATAAAATGGAAGGGAATAAATCGCAGATGCCTTTACTTTCCCTTTAGTTTTGAAGGATCTCATTATCATTTAAAACCATTCACCAAGAAAGAAAATCTCATATTTGGTTATCTAGGTCGTTTTGGTGAAGAGAAGGGCCTAAATATTCTAATCAAAGCATTTAAAAAGTTTAATCAAAAATACTCCTCCTCTCAATTAATCCTCCAGGGAGCTGGACCATTAAAAGATACGTTATTAGCTGCTGCAAAGGACAATCCCCAAATTATTGTAAAAGATCCTATCCCCCATAATGAAGCCCACACCTTCTATCAAAAGATAGATGTCTTTATTTTACCTTCAGAGACAAGAAGTTTCTGGAAAGAACAATTTGGAAGAGTCCTTATTGAAAGTGCAGCTTCTGGATGTGTCATCGCCGGCTCTGACTCTGGCGCCATACCTGAAGTACTTAGTCATCTCCAAAGCCCTTATGTCTTTCAAGAAGGAGATGAGATCAGTCTTGTCGAACAAATGATTAAGATTCAAAAAGACTACCAGCTTGAAGATATGCCTAATAAAATCTCACTTTCAAGCGAATTATCCTTTAAGCTCTTTGAAAATAAAAGTGTCGCAAAGAGAATTGCCCGCTACCTTCAAGAAAAGATAAAGACCGTCGATATTTTATTGGAAGAAAAGTAACCCTATGAAATTAAATATTATTGTCCATGATTGCTATCCTAATATTGGTCATACTAAGGCGATGCTAGAAATTATTAGAAATTGGCCAAATAAAGAGATTAAAGAAGTTCAAATAGTTTGTTATACGACAGAGTCTAAAGAGGTCTTATTTCCAAATGAGGAATTCCAAGTAACTCTATTCAAAGTCCCCTTTCCAAATCTAAAGCCCTTTCTCCTCAAATCACTCTTTTTCCAATTTTACACTTGGCTTTATAAAGCTAAAATTAAAACAAAGGGAAGTGTTACTATAACTATTGGCACCTGTTCTTTCATTGGGGATATTGTCAATATCCAATTCTTCCATCACTCTTGGGAAAAGCTCTATCATCAGGTCGTCTCTACAAGTTTTCTAAAAGGTATCTATAAAAGTGTTCTCCTTAAATATCTATCTTTCTGTGAAACTCTCTATTATCGAAAAGAGGGCTTGAAGTTTATCTTTCTAAGTAACTTTATTAAAGAAGATATGCTTACAATGTTCCCAATTAAAGAGAGCCATTATAGAGTCGCTTACTCATCCGTGAATGTTGATAAGTTTCATCCTTCTGATAAAGAACGACAAGTATTAATCAGAGAACTAAAAACTAAATATCCAATACTAGAGAGTATTAACGCCGATAGGCCAATTATTCTTTTTGCCGGCGCCTACGAGCGAAAAGGTTTGAGACCCTTACTAGAACAACTTTCAAGCGATCAGCAGCTTATTATTCTTGGATCAGGTGAAACAAACCTCTTAAAAGAAAGAGTCCAAAATAGGAAAGGCGTTTTTCCGATCCCTTTTACCAATGAAATAGAAGTGTTTTTTCAAACTTGTGATTGTTTTGTCTTTCCCACTTTCTTCGAACCTTTTGGCCTTGTTGTTCTCGAAGCATTTGCAACAGGAATAAACCTCTTTGTCACAAAAGAGAAGGTAGGCGCAAGTGAACTAATTGGAAACCATAAAGGTGTGCAATTTATTGACCCAACAGAGATGAGTAATTCATTACAGAGCATAAAGGTACTTAATAAAGAAGACAGACAAAAGCAAGGATTAGAAAGAGCTGAGATATTAAAACTCAATAGCTGGAAAAGCTCAGCTGAGATATGGCAAAAGTTTATTACCTCCTAATTTCTCGAAAGAGAAGAACACTTGAAAGAACCGTAGCAATGACAGCGGCTAAACTTGTGTAATATGCTCTATCTGCTCTGAAGGTATCTTGAGGGATATAGATAGTATCACCAGGCTTTAACTTGAAATCTTCGAGTTCAAGCGTTCCACCGTCACTTAGATCAAAGTTATAGTCCCTTCTCTTACCTTCTCTCGAAGAAGTTATTCTAATTTCTTCGAGGTCAGCATTAGTTGTGGGACCACCTGCTAGCGAAACGCCACTGATAATATTTGTGTCAAGTGGGACAAAATGAAGGCCAGTATTCTTGATGGCCCCCCAAATATGAACAGGTATTAAAACTTTCCCTTTAACGGAAGGAGAATAGTAAATACTTCCACCAGATTTAGAAATATTTTCAACCTCAGAAGGAAGGGCAAGCTCTCTTATATTATACTCAGTTCCACTATTCTTTATAGGTTTTGGTTTTTTCGCCATAGTAGAGAAGTGGAAAAAGAGGCAAATAATAAGTACGGCATTAATTTTTTTCATTAATCCATTCTAAGCTAAGCCTAAAAGAAATCAAAGCCTAAGTGTGACTTTCATCAACTGATTCAACACGATCGAGCAATTCTACTCTACTCTTCTTTTTTACTTTTTGAGCAGCACTAAAGCCAATTGCGGCCCAAAACCAAAAATAAAAAGAGTCGGGATTAAAAGGAATAGACACAGCGCCCCACGAGAAGAAGGTAGAAACACTAACATTTGCAAAAGATATCGCTAGGAAGGAGAAGGCGGTAAGTTCACCTTGCCTCAGGCATGAGACTAAACTTGAAAACAAAGAGAAATTAACTGCAAAAATTACAAAAATATAAAATAAAGCACCAACTCCTAACTCTAGCACTAAAAAAACTAAGAGATTGTCCATACTCCAAAAAACATAAGGTGACTTTTCCAGATGCTCATCCCTTCTTTTTTGAAACCCAGGCAAGAAACCTTGAGTCATTCCTAAACCAAAGCCCAGCGGAAGTTCTACATTGGCCTCTAGGTTATCTAAAACTTTTAGGACTCCGGCCCTTTGACTTCCAGCATCTGACTCAAGCATACCCTCCCAACGACTAAATGCACCACCAGAGTTAAAGTCACCCAACAACTTTTCACCCACAAGATAGGTCGAGGTCAAACTCAATAAAATAATGACAATTAAACTAGTAAAGATTCTTTTGGTTTTCAAGCGAGTACCTAAGAACTTTAAGGCAAAAAAAATCAGAGTCATACCAAGAATCTTTAAAGACGCGCTCCTTACTTGAGTAACAAAGCAGCTAAAGCTCATTACACCAATAAAAAGGAATTTAAATACTTTAACAAAAGATCTATTGGCAACATTTGTAGTTAAAACTTCTGGTTTTAAAAGGAAAATAATACCAAATGATGCATAAAAAAGTGGCGCCATCCCCCCGGGAGTAAATCCTGTTCCCCAAGGTCTAAAAAAGTCAGAGGTAAAAATCTCAAACTTCTTAAACAGACTCCTGTAGTTTTCGGAGATCCCATAAAGAAACTCCTCTCCCATTTCATTTTGATAAATATTTAATATACCTAAGAATAAAATGAAGACTAAGACGACAAAAAGATTTCGTTGATTCTCAACTTTATTAAAGTTAGGGAGAAAGTTTTGAAAGAAGAAGAAAAGGAGAAAGGGAAAAATATAATACTTACTCGTGGCTAAGGCCGAGAAGAAGTCTGGACCACTAGGGTTAAACAATTGAAAAGAAAACCATAGAAAGTGAAGACTAATACCGACCATTACAGGTTTTGGAAAAAAGTCCATCTCAACAATTTTCTTTTTTATTATAATACTTCTAAGGATCATAATAGTTAAAAGCAGGTCGAAAACTAATCGAAAAATGGCACTATAGGAGAACAAGACTCTACCTTGACCTTCAAAAAAAGAAAGTAGAATAAAAACCCAAATAAGGCCTTGAAAAGGGAGTACAAAAATAAGAAAAAGAGTGAAAACAACTTGTCCAAGGTAGGCATACTGGACCAAAGGACTACCTATAAAGTTAAATACTAAATTTAAAAGACAGAGAAGCAGGAAGCATAAATAATATACTTTTAAGCTACCTTTAAGTTCGTTATCATTAGTTTTTAAATCCATTTATCTCTCCATTATAAAGCAAAAAGAGAAATATGAGCCCCTTTGAATATATTTACCGCAATTTAAGACAATTTTTTGGCTGGGTTTCAAACACGAAAGTTTTTGGAGTAGTCCCTTTAGACAATATTCTCCACTTCCTAATCGGACTTTTTTTATATGGTACTTTTCGTAAAAAGCTAGGACCATTAAGAGCATTTTCGCTTGTGTTGCTTATTGCGCTTTTAAAAGAGGTATTTGATTGGCTAGGACCTCGTTTTCTTATTGGAGAAGCCCTAAAAGATGTTGCCTTTACTATTGCCATGCCAGCAATCTTGGTAATCATTTATTTGATTAAAAAGAAGAATTCTTAATCGAAATCAGGTGTATTCCCAATGATTGTTAAATCATCAAAACTCTTCTCAAGTTCGAATTGATCGTAGATGCGGTCATCTAACAGATATAGTGTAAGGATAATCGCTACTAGAAAGAACAATATTAAGCCAATAGAAAAGAGGATAACCTTGGAGCGACTTACTTTTTTATATACTTTTTCAGCACCAAATTCATTTTCAAAAACAAGGTCTCCTACGACCGTAGAATTCAGTAAGTTCAATTGAATAACTTTTTGTTCCAATAACTTTAGATATTCAAAAGATGGTTTAATCTTTTCAAGAGAAGCATCTAGTACACTTAGCTTATCTAAAACAATGTTTTTATTGGCCTGGGTAGAGTCCATTTCTCTTTGAGTTTTTACCAGTTGCTCTTTCTTTACTTTGAAATCAAATTCCGTAAAGCTCTCCTCGCCCTCTTTCTTAGTAAGAAACTTCTCTTCTGAACTAACACCGCGCCCCTTATTCCCCATGGACTTCAACTCTACCTGAGTATTAGTCAAATCTCTCTTAAGTTGCTTGAGTATTACTTCATCTTGTTCTGAAAGCCTGTCTGCGACGATTTTAATCGCTCCAATATCGCTCTCTAATCTCTTTACTTTATCTTCTAGTCTCTTCCTCTTTTGAAAAGTTATAATTTTAGAAGATTTTATACCTGACTTAGCGACACGCTTAGTTTCTTTAAGCTGAGTCTCCATAAAATCTAAATCCATTGTTAATCTACTTAGAAAGGCGCTATAGGACTGTATCTTAAAGTTCAAATCATTTAACTCGCTCTCCAATTTCTTTTTATTTTCTTTAAGAGTGCTTAAGTTTACTTTTTCAAGTTCATCTCTTTTTTCTGCAGAGAGTTCTTTTGAGATTTTAATTTGTTCTTGAATCTTGTGTCTTATTGTACGAATACGAACGCCCACAATCATTTCGGCTGCTTCTTCAAGCAGAACCCTTGTTGTTAGAGTGTCTCGCGATAAGGCCTCAAGAAGGTATCGATTTGTTACTGTACGGTCTTCCTTTATCTTAATCATTCCTGAAATACGCCCACGTATCTTCTTATAAATACATTCTCTTTCTCCAGAACAGCTTGCTAAAAAAACATCCATAGAAAAGACACCCTTTTGATTTATCGACTTAAGGTTTAATTGTTGGAAGCTTTTATGAGAATATACTTTTTCAGCAAACTCCTGCTGAAAGTCTAAACTCTTTGTCATGCCGATGACTTCCGTTGGATTAAGACCATTCGTTTTCTCACCAATAACACTTGCAATTGCTGATGAAGCACTTTCTGATTCTGCGGACACATTCTTGAAGTGAATAGAGCGCTGAAATAGGTTATTTTGGTCGAAGTAATAATGAGCCGAGAAGAGGATACATACAGTTGGAACAATGATGCCCACAAGCTTATAGCGAAGTACTAATTTCCAAAAAAATGGAAAATTTATAATCGTTGTTTCATGTAAAACGATATTCAGCTTCTTCATTATTCCTTAAAAATCTTTTTCCACCATGGTTTGCTTTCCTGTGGCTTACTATTTATCGGGTTACTATCTGTTTTATTTAGTGATGTTTTCTCTTCCAGTAACAGACCTTTTAGGTTTATACCGTAGCCGAGAAAGAACTTTTTAATATCTTCCACATCCCCTTTCTTGGTTAGGGACTGAGCCACAATAATACTAATTGATTCAAACTTCATAATAACGGGAAAATACCTTTCAGAGTCAACCTGGACATTATGCAACTCTGGAACATCCCAAAAAACTATATCGTAAAGGTCAACAACTTGATCAAATACATTCTCATATTCACCAAGCTCGTTATCATTACTCATATCAAGTAATTGATTGAGGTCAAGAAATTCAAAGTGATTATAAAAACTTTTTATATCAACCGACCTATCCTGTCCGAAGAGGTCATGTTGAATTGTTTTACTTATAGAGACTATATCCTTGAAGGCACCCTGTTTTAGATTGTCACTTATAATTCCAATCTTTAGATCTTCTTTGTGATCAAAGAAGCTCGCAAGACCAAGAATTGTCTTCTGTTGGCTAGTTTGATAACCCGTACTAGTTATGGCGAAGGACTTCACTCCGGCCATATAATCGCTATAGAAAGAGCGACCAATCTTAAAAAGCTCATGATGATTAGAGACCTTATAAAAGTAGCGATTGGACTTCTTCTTTGTCCTCTTTGGGGTTAGCTTCTCTGGTCCTCCGTCACTTACAATTTTAAGGGTTGGTTCCTTTTCTGAAAGAGTAATATTGGCTTTATCGACTGAGGGAGCATTCTTAATTCTAAGCTTCAATCCACTCATGAATCCCCTCCTTTTTTAGATTGTGCACTAAAAAGGAGGCCTTTTATACTGACTTGGTATCTCGTAAAGTAAGAGACCATTTCATTTATTTGACTAATCTTCGACTTATTCTTACCTACAATAAAGCTTACATTATCTAAAGAACGGATTATCGGAAAATAGAGTTCTTTGTTCGAATTTAGGATTTCAGTTGAAGGCAGGTCCCACAAGATTAAATCAAAAGAGTCTTGCAACTGATCTAAGAAAGCCTCAAAGTTATACTCTGTAATTTTTCTTTCGACTCTCTTTAGCTCCTTAAATTCGATAAGTTCAAAACCTTCACCTGTATAAAAGTCATAGTACAAATCTTCATCAAATACCTGACCTTCTCTTTTACTAAGACCGCCAGTGATTTTTTCATAAAAGCTATTCTCTAACGACTTTGTTACTACACAGATATTAAGATTTTCGTGATAATTAAAGAAAGAGAGTATTCCAAACACAGACTTTTCTCTTTCTTCATCTAGCCCATGGGAAGCAAACGATACCGATTTAACACCAGACTTAAAGTCTTTTAGGTAGGAATTCCCAATCTTATAAAGCTCCACATGGTCTTTAGCTCTATAATAATAGGCTTGTCCTTTACGAGGACCTTTCTTAGATAGAGTGTGCTTCTCATACTTTAAATTCTTTTCTACTTTATTATTCTTCCCCTTAACTTTAAGCGATATTCCTGATTTCTCTATATCTTTAGAAACCGTATTCTCAACAAAATTATTTTCTTTTTTAGGAAACCTGAACTCTAGCCTATTATTATTTTCGAGTGGGCCATTTTCTTTAACCTCAATAGCATCATCTTCTGATGCCTTATTTAAAAATTCGTTATTAACAAGGTTTTCAAGTTCTTCAATTGAGAAAGATTTTGAATGACTCTCATCTTGCCTATCTTCCTCTTCATAGAGCTCCAGGTGTTTCGAATGTTCTACACCAAGATATTTACTTGCTCTATCCGTGTGGTCTTTTGGTTCAAAGAGAAGGCTTATTCGCGTTGCCTCATCTAAACTAATTTTTTCAACAACCACCTGTCTAATGCCAGTAGTCTCTTCTATAATTTCCTTTAGATTACTTGGGTCAATTTCCTCAACTCCAGAATCTTTAAAAACCTTTACCTGGGTAAAGTTTCTGTTGTTTAGTTTTTTGTGAGGAGGAAGTGAAATATTTTTTTCAAAGAATTCACTTTTAAGACTAAACTTTCTTTCAAAAGATTCATCAGAGGAACCTTCAAAGTCTTTAACAATATGTAAATCGGCACCTTTACTTTTCTTATCAAAAGTATCGTCGACTTCAACTGTTAACTGTTTCTTCAAAGGTTTGGTCATTAATATCCAAAGGTTTTTTAAATCTCTGTTACTAATCGACTCATTAATACATAAAATTAATAATTAACTTAATGATTTTAACTAGATAATACCCGACACAAGTACTCGGACTGCTAATCAGTACATGCGCCTTTTAAGTAGTATCTAAAATTAGCTCCTTACCCCTTCTTAAGTAAAAGACTTTCCTTCTCAAGAGAAGAGATGATTTTTTCTTCACACTCTTTTATATATTCACCCGGCAAAGTTTTCTCTGGGTCAAGGAAGGTTGAACGTATAGTGACATGCTTTAATGCCTCAGCTTTCTCACTAAAGATACTTATTATTTTGTGAGATTGGCATTTTTTAAGCTTAAGTTTTTCAAGGACATCAAAAATAGACTTAACAGTATCGAACTTATTCAAACTAACAGTGAAATCAAACCTACTTTCTGGAAACTTAGGTAATGCTTTATAGGAGATCTTCTCCTTTGGTGCAGCTTTATTAAAAGGACTCAGGTCAATTATAGCTAGCGCAAGATTTCCTTTAATTTTAAAACTTTTAAGCGTTGTTGGGTGCACACTAAAAACGGCTCCAGAGAGTTTTCCCATAACACGTAAATTCATAAATTCAAAAGGGTGAATCCCTGACCAAGACTCATCAACTACAAGGTTTTTAAACTTTGGGTTGGCACCAATTATATTAACCGGAATATTCGTAAAACCACATAAACGCTCTACACTATCGACTAAATCATTGAAAACATTTTCCTGCTTTGAGTAGAAACAGATAGCGAGAACATCTTTTTCAACTCTAAAGCTTTTATCATCTTTCTTATATTCTCTTCCTATTTCAAAAAACCTAAAATTTTCTTTATATTTATAATTTAATGATGCTGCCTCTAAGAGGCTAGGAATAATCGAAGGCCGCATTCGGTCTTGTTCTGTTGAAAGTGAATTCATTAGTTTTAGACAGTTCTCACTATCCATTCCCGCCTTTTTTAATAAGGACTCACCTACCATAGGATAAGTATTCACCTCAAAGCTAAAAGCTTGAAGTGACATAAAGTCTTGAACTTTTCTTTTTAAAAGATGAAGCGGATTCAACCTAACAGGACGAATATCGAGTTTCGGTCCCTGAGGAGTAATATTATCATAACCAATAATTCGGCCAACCTCTTCGATAAGGTCGGCGCCACACTCAACATCTTTAGTTGAACGATAACTGGGCACTACAACCGAAAGCATTTCACTTTCTTTTTTTACTTTAAAGTCCAAACTTTCAAGAATAGAAACTATCTCACTTGTCTCAATTTCCTTTCCTAATGTTTTACAAACTTCCTCAGTAGATATTTTAAGTTCTAATTCTTTAAAATCCTTTAAATCATTACCTACATATTGGGGAGACCCTATAACCTTAGCCTGGTCACTCGTTTTTAAAACCAATTCAATTGTTCTTAACAAAGTTCTGTAACAAAGCTGTGAGTCTAAGGTTTTCTCGTACCTCATAGAGCTGTCTGTTCTGAGCCCAAGGCGAGTTGATGTTTTTCTAACTTTAGAAGGAATCCAATTAGCAACTTCTATAAAAATATCTGTTGTTGTTTCGGTTACACCACTATTAAGACCTCCCATGATTCCAGCAAGAACCAAAGGCTCTTCAGTATCACATACAACGGTGTCACCATCAACTAAGTCTCTTTTTACTTCATCAAGAGTAACAAACTCAGTTGGTTCCAATATGGCCCTGATACTAATCTTATTCCCTTTGATTTTTTTTCGATCAAATATATGAAGAGGAATCCCTAATTCGAGCATCACATAATTAGAAATATCCACAATATTATTAATGGGTCTAAGACCTACGGAACTGAGTCTATTTTTAATAAAATCTGGAGACTCTCCGACAGAAATATTTGAAAGAGAAATCCCATAATAGCTAAGGCATGAAGAGTCAGGCTGAAGCTCCAGTGATACAGGTGCCAGTTCACTGTTAAAGTTTGCTTCAACTGACATTCGCCATTGCTCATTAAAACATAATATTAATTCTTTTCTATAGATGGCCGCGAACTCTCTTGCCATCCCGTAGTGGCACCATAAATCAGGCCGATGAGTAAGAGACTTATTATCAATATCAAAAACAACGTCTTTTTTCTTATCGTAATAGATATCAAGCGTGGTTCCAACAGGAGCATCCTCAGGTAACTCAACGATCCCCTCACTCGAATCGGCCAAAGCCAACTCTTCTTCTGAGCACAGCATTCCTTCACTGAGAATCCCTCTGATTTTTTTTGGCTCTAAAGTGAATCCAATAGGCAAGGTAGTGCCAATGGGAGCAAATATAGTTTTCATCCCTAATTTGACATTTTTTGCACCACAAACAACTCTAAAACTTTGCTCTTTACCCGTTATAAAAGTAACAAGATTTAGCTTATCAGCTTCAGGATGGGCCTCAATACTTGTTACTTCAACAACTTTCAATTTAGACCAAAAATCATTAACGAGCTCAACACCTTCGACCTCTGCGGTACCCATAGTAAGGCTAAGACCAAACTTTTCAGCGCTCTCATCTTTTGGTAATTCAGTAAATTCTTTAATCCAATTAAGCGATACAAGCATATCTTTTTCCTAAAATGATTTAAATTGTTCATTAAAGCGGAGGTCTCCACTATTAAGGTGACGAATATCATCAATCCCATATTTCATCATAACTAAGCGATCAAGACCTAGACCAAAAGCGAAGCCATTATTTTCTTTTGGATCAATTCCACCGGCTTCTAATACCTTTGGATGAACCATTCCACAGGGTAGTAACTCCACCCAGCCTGTTTTTTTACAGACGCTACAACCACTGCCTCCACAAATAAAACATTGAATATCAAGCTCAAAACCTGGTTCAACAAATGGAAAGAAGCCTGGGCGCAAACGAACTTCGGTATCTCTTTTAAAAATTTCTTTTAGTAAGGTTTTCATAAAATAAATCACATTTGCTGTTGAAATATCTTTTCCAACCATCATACCTTCAAGCTGATTAAAGACCATTTCGTGGCTAGCATCTGTTCTCTCGCAACGAAAAACTGTACCAGGTGCGATAAACCGAAAAGGAGGCTTTCTCTCAAGCATGCCACGAACTTGAATTGTTGAAGTGTGAGTCCTTAGAAGATAGTTCTTTCCATCCTCATCATTACCCTCAAACCAAAACGTATCCGTCATATCTCGTGCAGGATGATCGTCAGGAATATTAAGGGCCTCAAAGTTATGAAACTCGTCTTCAATATGTGGACCATCTAGGACTTCAAAGCCCATGCTCAAAAAAACATCCTCAATCTCTCTTTGAATAAGAGTTCGAGGATGAAGCCCACCATGATTCAATTTATTTTCATATAGAGAGCTTAAAAGGTAAGGATCGTACTCTTTTTCACTTAAGCTTTTATTTACCTTTTCCACCTCTATTGTATTTAAGGTTTCTGAGATTTTATCAAGAATAAGGTTTTTAAGATTATTAGCTTTTGGACCAATCGACTTGCGCTCCTCTGGGTCAACATCCTTTAAACCCTTCAGTACCTCAGAGACTTTTCCCTTTTTACCTAAGAACTCGGCCTTTAGGTTGAGGACATCTGCTTCTGTCTTAAGAGAAGCAATGGAATTTAAAAAATCTTTTTCTAAACTTTCCAACTTTGAAAGCATCATCAATCCTTTATTATAATCAGTGCTTAGCGAAGTTTTGAATATTCCACTAAATCATAGGTTTTTCAATATATTACCCGTTTTTATGATTTTTTAAATGCTCTTTTAGTTTCAACCTTACTCCATTAAAGAAATTTATCACCGAAGACTCTCTATAGTCTGGATAGGTCCATGGTAGCGAATGATAGTTATTTGCTTTAAATTCATAAGTAAGCTCTAAATAAACACCCCTTTCGCTGTAAAGCCGATGAGAATAGGGCTTACAGGTAGACAAAACGAGTTGCTCAAGTGAAAGAAAACCAGGATCGATATTAACAACACGCCCAGTCACTCTAAACTCTTCCCTAAGAGCTTTCTCCAATTGTCTTGAGGCTATTTTTAACGCCGCGAGCTCTTCTCTTGGGGAGGTGTTTGTCCTAAACACCCAATATCTACTCAGAGATTCAGCTGGGCCCATTTCTTTTTCATAGTAACGACTTAAGTCATGGGAATATTCAGAGCTAAGGATATGCTGCTCATCGAGGCCTAACTTATCCTGTAAAATAAGATTAAGCTCTTGAGTACTAATTAAATCCTTTCTATAGAGGATGGAGAAGAAGAAGAATACGGGTTGGGGATATATAAGGTTGATCAAGAGTAGCGATCAGAAAGCTTCTTATAAAAAATAGATAATTCTTCCATATTCACAGTCGCTGTTCCTTTTTTGGCAACAACAACCCCTGCACCACAATTACCAATCCATGCCGACTCTATAAGGCTACCACCGGCGAGTAAGCTAGAGGTAAGTAGTGTTATGGTAGTATCACCTGCTCCACTCACATCAAAAACCTCACTGGCAACAGTAGGAATTAAGTGAATCTTACCATCACCGGCCGTATCAAGAAGGGCCATACCTTCAGGACCGAGAGTAATAACAAGCTTTTCAAGCTTAAGTTTATCAACCAAGATAGCGGCTTTTTCTTCCAAAGATTTTTTAGCGTAAGTATATCCGAGCGATTCAACCATAAGGCTCGCTTCTTTGAGGTTAGGCTTAAGCAGTGTTGCCCCTGTATAAAATTCTGGTGGTGTTGTACTACCAGGGTCCACACAGCAGATCATTTTCTTTTGCTTGCAAAGAACAATGATGTCTTTAATTACCTTTTCACTTAAGGTGCCCTTAGCATAATCTTCAAGTATTAGGGCACCATGGTCATCAAGAAAATCACTCACTCTCTCAAGGAGTTTTCCCTCTACGTCTTGATTAATGGGTTCTTTTTGCTCGTAATCGATACGGCAGATTTGCTGAGTATTGGTGGTGATTCTTTCTTTAAAAATAGTGGGACGACTAGGGTCTCTGACTATGCCCCATGTTTTAAGCTTAGAGTCCTCTAGAAGATTTTCAAAACGGGGTGCTCTAATATCATTTCCAATGACACCACAAACGGTGGCCTCAACCCCTAAGGAGCGAAGGTTATTACCAATATTTGCGGCAAGCCCTAGCTGTTCCCATTCAGTATCAACTTCGACAACAGGAACCGGTGCTTCCGGGGAAATGCGACGAACAGCGCCCATCGTGTACTTATCAATACCAACATCACCAACGACAATGATTGGCTTTAGTGTTTCAAATTTACCAGTAATCTCTTTAAATCGAGCTTCACTTATTAAGTTCAAATCGGACCTCATCTTTTACGATCAAGAATTTCAATACATGCTTTAACAACATCCTCAACTTCTATTTTAGCCATGCACTCATAATATGGACAAGCTGCACCCGCACACACTCTTGACTCTCCACAGACAACATCTGGTACCAATACCTGAACATCTTCGTTTCTAGAGTATGGCCCCCATCTCATAACAGACTGGGCTTTTATAGGTGAATAGAGCGCTACTTGAGGTGTCCGGACTGCATTAGCAATGTGGCTTGTTCCAGTGCTTGGGCCAATAAAAAGGTCAACAGACTTTACCAGGTATGAATAATCGATAAGGCCATTTTCAGCACCATTAAAAAATGTGACCTTCTCTTCAGCCTCCTTATCACTTTCCAAATAACTCCTCAGTCCCTCAAGGTAGGGTTCATCACTTGGAGTAAAGCTGATTATATAGTTAAACCTATCAGAAAACCTTTCTTCGAGACGACATATAAGACGACCATAATTTCGACTAGACCAATTTAGGGTATGACCACTCATTCCGGGGTGAATAAGAATATTTTGTTTCTCTAGATCAATCGGAAAAGTTTTACTTTTTTCAAGAAGTTTCGCCTCGTCTAAATTTAACAAAGGTCTATAGTTTTCCTTTTGGCTGGCTTGATAAAAAAACCCCAAGGATGCCGCGAGATTCATATTATACTCACTTTCATGCATCGTTACGATACTTCGACTTTGCCGCATACCTTTATTTAAGAAAAGAAAACTAAAAACCTTGCTTCTTAAACCACCACGAAAAGCTACTTTTTTTAAGAAGGCGACGAAGGTAGGAAGAAAACTTCCTCCCAAATGAAAGTAAAAACTAATCTCCCTATCTCGAAATAGCTTATGAAGGAAAATAAAGCGACCAAAGAAGCCTAACTCCTTTTCGTCATAAACAATAACATCATCAACCCCTTGGCAAAGTTTTATAAAATCTCCGGAGCGCTTTGACACTAAGAAAGTAATATGGGCATCAGGAACTTTGTCCTTAATAAATTTAGCTAAGGGAGTACTTAATAAAGTGTCTCCAATGGCATCGGTTCTATTGATTAGGAAATTAGTCATAGTTTAAGATCGTTCTCATTTGCTTTTGAGAAGCTTGTCTGACAAAGCTTTTCGAGAACATCACTTGGTGAAAGAAGGCTTGTGTCCACAACAACAGCACCTTCAGCTACTTTCAAAGGCGCTATCTCTCGATTAGTATCAAGACGATCTCTCTCAATAACATCCTCTAAAACTTTTTGATAAGTTACGTTGTCTTCTCCACTCTCTTGAAGCTCTGTGTGCCTTCTTTTGGCCCTAACTTCGGGTGTTGCTGTGATAAAGATTTTACAAAAAGCTTGAGGGAAAACAACAGTTCCAATATCCCGTCCTTCCATGACACAAATATGGTCATTTACTAAAGATCTTTGAAACCTGAGAAGAAACTCCCTAACAACAGGTATTTGGGAGATTTTTGAAGCCAGAGCGCTAACATGATGCTCTCTTATCTTGTTTGTAAGGTTGACACCATCAATAACAATTAACTCTTTTGGTCCACCACCATATTTAATACTTAATGTGCTTAAGAAGCTTTCTAAATCCTCAGAATTATTTAGGGATACTTTCTTTTGATCGGCGTAGTAACCTAGCGCTCTAAACATGGCACCAGTATCTATATATAGAAGCTTAAGCTTACTCGCTAAACTCTTGGCCATAGTTGATTTGCCAGATCCAGATGGCCCATCAATGGCAATTACTTTCTGCACAGCAACATATCCCTCTTTAAAAGTTTCCTTAAAGAGTAAAAGATTGAGCGGCATTTGATAAGGGAATTAAGAAGCCTTCTCTACTTTATTGAATCGTAACGAAGTCGCTGGTCATCTCTGGGAAGATAAAGAGTGAAAGAACCTCCATCGCTTTTAGCTCTACAGGCAGGCGGCTTTTGACAACATAGGTATTAAGATAGCTTGGAGCATTATTCGTTAGGTACTTTCTGGTATGAAAAGTAAGCCTCGCATAGGCGCTTCTTACTTTATTTAGATAGAGATTCCTCTTACCTACGGGCATTCCCCATCTTAATCTTCTGATGGTGTATCCAGGTCCCATATTATAAGCAACTGTTGAGTGAATATAGTTGCCTTTAAACTTTTTAAGGAGCCTCTTTAAATAAAAGACACCTAGCTGCACATTATGGCCAGGGTCTTCTGTTAGTTTTGGTAGTACTGAAGGCTGAATCTTGCGCTTTAGTAGTGTATTTAACCACAAGCCTGTTGAAGGCATAATCTGCATCAAACCAGTGGCCTTAACAGAGCTTTTGATTTTAGGCTTGAAATGACTCTCTACCCACATAACAGAGATTACCCAAAAAGGATCAATTTGATATTGTTCAGCATAGTAGAGCGCCAAGTCCAAATACTTCTTAAGACGCGGTCTTAGTGATTTTGGAGTGCTCATAACAATAAAGTCTTCTAGATCTGCTCTACTTAATTCGTCTAGCCGCCAAAGCTGTATTCGACCATCAAAAGCTTTTCCCGACTGAGAAAAAGAGACTGGTACGTCTTGTATATGATTGAAGCTTTTTGGTGGACCATAAACAGGGCCTTCTAAAATCATTTGGACATTCGTTCTTCCACTAACACTAAGTTGGGCCCCCTCAACAAGTAAGAGCATAAGACTTAAGAGTAAGCATAGCTTTCCTTTTTGAGAGTTCAAAACCCTCGCCTCAAAAAGTGAAAAGACCTTTTGGTAAGAAGTGGTAAATCTCCCCAAAAGAAAATCAATTTCCCCAAATGAAGTCATTCGTCTATCAAGTCCTATTATTTTCATGACACTGAATTAGCCCTTCTGACTCACGATGGCAATTATATATTCCCCATAAATACTGAACTTGGGAGCTTTTTTCATACCTGAAATGTGACGATGGATCGTGTCAAAAGATGCCCCTTCAAAGTTTCAATGACTTCTCCTATTATAGTGAGGACAAACTCAAATCTTGAACAATTGTAGGTTAAAATGAACTCCCCCAGTTTCAATCATTTAAAAGATGAAAACTCAGCATATTTGCGCCAGCACGCCCAAAATCCAGTTAACTGGTACCCTTATGGGCCTGAGGCCTTGCAGTTGGCAAAGGACCACAATAAACCAATCTTTTTAAGCATTGGTTATAGCTCGTGTCACTGGTGCCATGTTATGGCCGATGAATCCTTTAAAGATAAAGAAACGGCTCATTTCCTCAATAAAAACTTCATCTCTATAAAAGTAGATAAAGAAGAGCACCCGGATATTGATCAGTATTACCAACAAGCTTGTCAGCTCTTTATCAAAACTGGCGGCTGGCCATTGTCTGCCTTCCTCCTTCCGGACATGCGACCTTTCTTTGTTGGTACATACTACCCAAAGGAAAAAAGAGGAGATGCGGCAACCTTTCTCGAGTTATTAAATGAATTACATAGGGCCTTCACTGAAGACAAAGAGCAAGTTGAAACCAATGCAACGAATGTAACTGAAGCTCTCAAAAAAGGACTCGACCCTGGAGAACCAGTTGAGTTCAAAGGCCACTTTCCTCCACCTATGGCAATTTTAGACGCTGTTAAAGAGTTTGCAGACCTCAAAAATGGTGGTTACGGGCAAGCTCCCAAATTTCCTCATTTTTCTTTTTATGAGTGGGCAGTTGAACAAATTTTAGAAGGTATGATTGATAAAGAACATGGCCAACATATTATAGACTCTATTGAAAAAATGTTGATGGGCGGAATGCATGACCATGCTAAGGGCGGAATCCACCGCTATAGTACTGACGATAAATTCTTGGTTCCCCATTTCGAAAAAATGCTCTATGACCAAGCTGGACTCTTAAGGCTTCTTTCTAAAGCGTCTCTTATCTATCCCTCCCCAATTGTTTTTGACTGCTTAATCAACACTCTTGATTATATTAAAGGAGAAATGCAACACGAAAAAGGATACTTCTTTAGCGCACAAGATGCTGATAGCGAAGGCGTTGAAGGTTTATACTTCTCATTTAGCAAAGAAGAATTTGAAAACATTCTTATTTCTGCCAGTGAAGATGATGACCTCGTCAACGATAAAGAGAAAATTACGAAGTGGTTTCAAATTGAAGAAAATGGTAATTTTCAACAAGGCCTTAATGTCATCTCTTTGAATACCTTACTTAAAGAGGAAATATTCACTCCCGATGCATGGGACAAAATAAGAAGAATAAGAAAACAAGTCCTTGAAGAGAGAAAACAGAGAATACCTCCAGCCACCGACAATAAAGGAATTGCGAGCTGGAATGCTATGATGATTTCGTCCCTTGTTGATGTAATGCAATTTTGCCAGGTTGATATCATTAAAAGAAAAGCTAGCGACATATTCAACACTGCTGTTGAAGGATTTTACGAAACCTTTCTTCAAATTAAAGAAGGAAAGGGCATGATGATTCGCCACTCAACGACGAGAGAGAGAAGTCTTGCCTACCTAGAAGATTTCACAACCTTCGCAGAATCAATGCTAAGAGTTTACGAAATTACAGGAAATACGGTCTTTAAACAGAATTTTAAAGATACTTTTGAGTTTATCCTAAATGAGTTTATTCAAGAGGGTGAAATACTGACAAGGGCAAAGAGCCTCAATGAGCATGAACTCTATCCGAATCAGGCATCCAGTCCATTTGATAGTAGCTTCAAGGCCATGCCCATGACACTGGTCCATCTTGTAAAAAGAGCGAGGATTTTATCGATGGACCCCTCAATTGGAGAGAATATCGATGAGTATATTGAAAACTCTAAAAACTTTATTCTTAAAAACCCAATTAATGGTGGAGAAGGCTTAAGGGCCCATTCATACCCTACCGACGCCTACCGCCTTGTTAAGGCACCAAAAGGCTGGCTTCAAAATGGTGAGTTTATTAAGTTCATGTCTTACTTCTTGCCAAGATTTGTATTTGATTACCATGAAGAGAAGGAAGAAAAATGGGAGATATGTTCATTTAATCACTGTGAATTACAAGGCGAAGGACTTGAAGCATTCCAAAGTGCTTTAAAGCCTAAGGCTAACCCTGACGAAAGCAAGAGCTAATAAGATGAACTCCTTCCCTCTTAAAGTAATAGATTTAAGTCATAGACTACCAGGACCCTTGGCCACATCTCTGCTAGCAAATGATGGCCACAAGGTCATAAAAGTCGAAGATCAGAAGTTCGGCGATCCTTTTACGGATGGACTATTCGCTCAAATGGATCCTTCTTTCTTGGATTGGTACAAAAATCTTAATGGTAAAAAAGAAATTAAAAAAATTGATTTTAAAGACCCTACTCATCAGAAGGAATTACAAGAGCTAGTGCTAAAAGCAGATATTATATTTCTAGGCCTTCCACCAAAAATACAAAACTTAATTGGTCTCACTCCTGAGTTTTTAGAAGCTCATATGCCTAAAGGAGTGATTATAGAGATGGGCTCCACAATAAATTCGTCAAAAGGTATGCATGACTTAAATATTCTTGCAGAAAAAGGCCTCTTAAAAAGTTTTATTGCAGAACATTCTGACCAAGATATAATCCGCCCCCCCTTTTTTCCTATTGCGGGAATTCTTTATGGCTCTTCTCTCGCAAGAATCGCCTTGAGCCAATACATTCGATCTCTATCTTTAGAGAAAGCCGTTCATAAAAAATTCACACTTGAAGAAGCCGTTAACGAAAGCTTACTGCCCTTTTTTAGTGAAACCCTTCAGAATCAGGAGCAACATAAGTTTCTGCATAATGGGAGGTACCCCTGCTATTGTATTTATAAACTTAAAGATAGCGGCCATGTCGCTTTGGCTTGCGTTGAAGAGAAGTATTGGAGCGCTCTGTGTGAAACCCTATCCTTACCTTTATCTCCAGAACAACGCTTTCATCACAGTGATCAATCGATATTTAATCTCTTAAGAGACAAGTTCTCTTCCCTAACCTTTGAGGAAGCAAACTCCACGCTCAGTCCCCTTGACCTGTGTACAAGCGTGATAGGGCCATAAAGGGTTCCAGCTCCTTGGTGGCATGATGCACCAGCTCTATTTGACACCCTATGTTTTAAGTATTTTCAGATACTTACCACTTTCCATTTTTGGCACATTCCTTGTAACTATATTGTGCAAATGGGCAGAAGGAATCTCCCTCTAAAGAAGACAAGGATTGTTTAACAAGCTTAAGACCAGTGGAATGGTCGCACAAAGAGAGGAAAAGATGACCAAATTAATTCTTGTCATGACATTGATTGTAACACCTCTCCTACTAACTCCAGGAGCACTAGCAGGAGAAGCAAAGTTTAGCGATATGGAAAATGTTCAGAGAATTCCTGTTTCATTGGCCCAACGGGCAAAGAGAATTGAAGCCCTTGAAACTTTTTATGGAGATGTATTGAGAGTCAGCAACATTAAAACTTCTGACAGTAATATTCAAAATATCCTAAGAAGTGCTCAAATAGAGATGAATGACGGACAAATTTTCTATCCCGAAGAGATTGAATACCTCTTAAAGAAAGAAATTGGAGGCATGGGTGGTATTAACAAAGCTCCTCATACTCCAGATTAGTTCTCCTAAAATAAGGTTTGGTAAATTAAGGCCTCTCTTACGAGAGGCCTTTTAAATTTTAAACTATTGTTAGTTTAATAACTCTCCACCAACCAATATTCTGATAAAACCACTTTCTAGATTTTGCCCAATACTCAAGTAAGTCTTCAATGAAAAGGCATCTTCCACAATAAATTCCAAAGTTTTATCTTCAAGTTTGAAAATAATCTTATGAACTTCTCGGTTCGCATATAGAGCAATAGAGTACTCATATTTATCAAAAAAGACATTGTTCAAGTCCCCTTCTTGATAAACCTCATACCTCTTATAAGAATCACCATCATTGATAAGAGAATATCCGTTGCTTGATTCTTTTAAATAAAGGCTTGTATCTGAAAAGTCTTGCATCACTTTCTCTAACTTACTCTGAGGAAGGTTATAGGTGTTCAGGTTCTTAGAACACTTATAAGTGGCCCTTGGGTAGAGGCGGCATTGATAACCGTTTGCTTTTAAGCTTCTTAGACGTTTCTTCCCCTCATCGTTTAAAGTGCGAACGATGATATTCTCAATCGCACTCGTTACTTCAATTTTTCCAGAGAAGCTAAAGTGTCCATCTAAGCTAATTGGTTGCCCCTGAATACTAAAGGAGAGAAAAAAGAGAATAAAAGAGAGCTTCATCATAGTGTTTCCTTTTAGTTTATACTTTTAAAATTAATCGGTTGATTTTTAACATTGAGGTCTACTTGAGTGAATGGGATTTCTATGCCTTCTTTTCTAAAGGCATCGACAATTTTAAAGCGCAGATCAGAGAGAATTGCCTCATAACCCCACATATCTGATATCCAAACGGTAAGGGCGAAGTCTAATGAAGAGGCACCAAAGTCTTTAAAGAAAACTTTGGGGGCTGGGTCTTTTAAAACACTTTCATGTCCTTTTCCAATATTAAAAAGAATTTTTTCAACTTGTTGGGGGTCTGAGCCATAAGAGACGCCTACATTTATTTTAAAACGTATTTTATCCCCACTTAGGCTCTCATTAATTACTTGCTCAGAAATAAACTGAGAATTGGGTACGATAATAGAGACATCATCCCTAGTATTTATAAGAGTTGAACGGGCCCCTATTTCAGTAACTTGACCAGAAACTCCCTTAACCTCGACCAAGTCTCCCACCTTAATGGGCCGCTCAAGTAAAATAATTAGACCGGAGATAAAGTTTTGAGTAATATTTTGGAGCCCAAAACCAATACCAACCATTAAAACAGCACCAACTGCGGCAAGGGACTTCATGTTAATGCCAATGGTATCGAGGGCAATAAAAGCACCTATAATGATGACGAAATACTTCGTAAACCTCTTGATAGAATCTTTCACGCCCCTATCAATATCTCGCCTATCGGCAAGTAACCTAGCAACCATTCTTTCCGCGTAACTCCCACAAATAGTCGTGATATAAAATATAAAAGCCGCTGACAGAATCGACAATAAACTAACCTTTTGCCCACTTACTTCAAACAGAGGGGTCCGGACCATTTTCCAAATTTCTTGGACTGAATATAAGTCATCTAAGTTCATTTACTTCCTTTTTTAAGAATAAATCTTAAGCATTCTGGGTCACCATTCATAGGGATATCGCGTTCTAAACTAGGGATCATTTTAATACTTGATTGGCACATAAAGTAATCAATTTTAAAGCCAACTGAATTAAAAAGATCCTCCCACTCCATCGCCTCCATTATTAAGCGAATAGGATGCCCATCCTTTGATAAAGTAAAGCTATCAGGATCATATTGGAGATCATGATCAAAACTCAATTGCTTATGGGCCATCATGACTTCACCGGCAAAAATCCCATTAGGTTGGAGCGCATGATGAATAAGACCTAAAGTGTGAAATGCTTGTGGCAGTGATTCTAAGCAATGGAGAAAATGACCATCCAAAATAAAACTATAAGGACCACCTGGGATGGCCTTAGTAAGATCAGCAACTTTGTAATCAACACAAGAGTCAGAGGGAGCTTTTTCAATAGCCTCACGAGAGGCATCAAAGCTATAGAGGTCATTTTTTGAGAATTGAGGAAATACTTCTCCAAAGGATTCAAAAACGCTTCTTGCCCCCCCGCCTAACTCACACCAAGGACCACTGGAGACTAAGTTAGTACACCAAGGATTAAGGGGTTCAGAGCGTATAAAGCTCTTGAGACTAGGACTTATGTAAATCCCTGATTTTTCGTTATATTGACGATTAATTCTTTCCAGCTTGGAAGAGTCCATTTCATTTCATCCTTAAAACTATTAGAAAATTGTATACGCAAGCCACATCCCTGTAAAAACTACTGCTTCGCGTTATTTATTGGGCAATAAATGGCATAGTGATTGCTAAACCCAATAACCGAAACACTGAAAACCCAAATCCAGGACGTCTTTGGGGTCAGAAATGCACCAAAAAAGCAATTCTGAAGGCCCTATGACGCCAAAAAGTAGTGCTAAATGGCACTGCGGAAGTCTTTGAGGAGAGAAAATGAATATTTTAAGTAGAATGACCCCTTTAATGCTAGCGACCTTTTTGCTCGCTCCTACAGTTCTCATCGACCAGGCCAATGCACGTGAAAACAGACAAGGTGATGGACAAGAAAGGCCTAGCCAACCAAGAGGACCAAGAAATCCAGGAGACAGAGGCGACACAACAACCCCCAGAGACAATGACACTACAGCCGGTGAAGAACTAGGAAGAAGAGGTCAGATAACGCCTGATAGAGATTTTGGTAATTGGGATAGACGCTACTTAGGAAAAAGAAGCTTTAAACTAATAGACGACCAAGAAATAAAAGAAAAAAGTGGCCTTGCTACGCGCTTAACAAAGGAGTTAGCGCAAAAGACAAATGCTCTTGCTAAGAAAGAAGAAGACCTTAAAAAGGTCATTGATAGTAGCGCCAAGGTGGAAGATGAGATTCAAGCCCTTTCAAAGAAAATTGTTGATGGTGTGAGTGAAAAGGCAGAACTTGAAAAAAAGCTTCCTAACCTCAGAAAACAATTAAGAGGACTAACAAATCAAGTAAAAGTTGCTCAAGCTGCTGCCTCTAGCACCCAAGCAGAGGTCGCTAAAATTAGAAGAGCAATTAATCAAGCAGAAAGAAACCTTAAAACTATTGAAGACCAGTGTGCAGCTGCACCAGCAGCTGATTGCCAGGCAAAAATAACAACGGCTAAGAATAAAGTTGAAGAGGCCAAGTCCCCCTTAAGAGAAGCGAATCAAATTAATAACGTTGCAAAGAGAGAGCTGGAAAAGAAAGTAGAATTTCAGGAAGCGAAAAGCACTCAAATTTCTACCGCGACACAAAGGCTAACAGAGATAGGTGGAGAAGTTACGGCTTTTTCAAATCAAATTTCACAGAAGGAAATAGTCCTAAGTAATTTAAATAATCAGCTAAAGGCTGAAAGAAACTTACTTAGACCGGTCAGAGCAGCCTATGGAGTTACCCTTAAAAAGAGAAACCAAGCAGTAACATCACGAGATCAACTCAAAGAGATTATGATTACTCGAATTCTCAGGTTGAACTCTATTGGTAGTTCAGTAGGTGAAGAGGCCGGATCAATCGACGGAGATTACTATGCTGAATATGTTGGTATCCCAGAAGGTCAAAGAGATGGAGACCGTGACGGTATTCAAGAGGGAACGCGTGTTGGCCAGGACCGCTCTTATAATAGAGGGTTTGCCCAAGGAGAGGTCAATGGTCGCGCCGAAGCAGATGCTGTTGGAAAATTAGATGGATCAAGACTTGGTACCATTCAAGGCAACACTGCTGCCGCCACTGAGACCGGAGGTCAAGATGGTTATGATAGGGCCGAGGTTTCTGATGCTGCTAGTGTTGGCCAAAATGCTGGACAGACTGCTGGCCTTGATAGGGCCGTAAAAACGGGAAGAAGAGTTGGTGAGGCAAAAGGAGAAAACCAGGCCATTAATAAAAATGAAGGGACAAGCTTAAGTAATCAAAATGTTAATGGTGACTTCGCTGGTGCATTTGCAGCGATTACTCCTGACTATCCTGGATTCAATTGTATTGAATATAGAGGTCGAAGATATAGCAGAGATGATTATGGTTGGAGGGGACAAAGAGACTGGAGACCAGACCACCAAATTTGTCCAAACTTTAGACCGAGAGAACATGCTGAACTCTCTAGAACAAATAGACCAATCCTAAGAGAAGCATTCATGGATGCCTATTTAGTTTCCTATAGAGTGAATAGGAGAGGCCAATTCAACCAATCAATTGACCATTATTACTTATCTGCTTACCAGAATACCAGAGATGCTGCCTATTCAGACTTCTCTAATCGTGAGTATTCAAGTTACACAAGCTCAGGCCTTGGTGATGGTTATGATACCGCTTATGATGCCAGCTACCCTTTAGTAAAAGAAGAATTTCGCAGAATTGCTTTTTCACAGTTCTCCGCAAATCCAAATACTGATAGTAGTGAGTATAGAGAAACCTACTCAAATGTAGAAATGTCCTCTTTTAATAAGCGCTATGAAGAGATTAGAGTTCAAAGCTTTAACTCAAAAGAGCAAGAAATATTTGATGCCAACATAGCTGAACAGACAGAACAATTCAGAAAGTCTCGATATGCGACAGTAGAAGCTATTTATAAAAACAACCCCGTTTTAAAATATGTTTCAAGTACAATGGCAGATGGTGGAATTGATGATGTGGCAAAAGCAGATGGCGTTTATCAACCAGGTGAGGCGACTCTCCATTCTGTTACAATTCAAAACTTTGGCGAAAAAAGTGCTGATAATGTATCTGTTCGCCTTGAAGATGGTTCAACCTTCAAAGTAGCAAATATACCTGCAAAGTCGACAACGACGATCAAGGGAGCTGCCAAAGGATTGGTTTCAGCAGGCATTAGAATTGGTGAGAATCACACCAGTTCGGTTCGAGTTTACGCTCCACTTACAGCTGAAGCTAAAATTCAAGGAAGGCACTATTACGCTGCATCCTCTGGAAAGTTGAACTTGTCAGATGATAAATCAGTTAAAGTGAATTACCCACTAAACCTCAGCGGACTCGCAACAAATAGCGAATTTCTTATAAACTCAAAGAACGGACTTAAGGTTACTCTTAGTAACAACTCTAAGAGAAATTACACAGGACCGTTAAAAGTTGAGCTCAAAGTTAATTCTGACAATAGAAT
>Ga0136600_1000332_pt1 | contig 26071 bp, 11 predicted proteins | sample AntRauMFilla2698_FD_104634 | JGI IMG/M metagenome (GOLD analysis project Ga0136600, IMG submission 104634) | Saline lake microbial communities from Rauer Islands, Antarctica - Metagenome Filla 2 #698 | ecosystem: Environmental > Aquatic > Non-marine Saline and Alkaline > Saline | place...
ACAGTTTCTGCTCATCGGGCAGTGATTTTTTCTGCTGATTTATCTGTTCACGAAGCGTTTCAATCTCTTTTTTCAGCGCGTTTCTCTTCTCTTCCTCAGCTTTTTTACCATCCGAAAGTTGCCGAATCTCTTTTTGAAGACGATTTTTTTCAGTTATAATATTTTTAATCTGAACCGCTTTATCCGCTTGTTCACGCTTGTCTTTTATCTCATCAGAAGTCCCTTCTTTTTCTTCAATCTCTTTTGACTTTCGATCAATTTCTGCGAGTTGTTTCTTCTTTTCTTCAAGTGATTCCCTGTTCTTTTTTACACTTCGGGAAATCTCATTCAGATCGTTTTCCAGTTCTGTGAGGCGTTCAATCTGAGGCTTAAAATGCTGCACCGCCTGCTGATAGGAATCGAGCTGTTTCTTAAGATCTCCAATCTCCTCTTTCTGATTGTGCAGCTCCTCAAGTCGTTCACGCAACTCAGTTAACTTCCGCGCATCTTCCTTAATCTTCTCTAATCGCCGGACTTCCTCACTCTGTTTTTTCTGTTCCGCTGAAGCTTTTTCTAATTGCTGACTTATGGACTCAAACTCATTGTTCAGCTCTTTGAGCTTTTCTTCAGAATATTCTTCCAATTCCTGAAGTTGTCCTTTGAGCGTATCGAGTTTTGTGTTGTTCTCTTTAGATAATTTCAGGGCGATGCTTTTCACGTCAAATTTATCGAGCGGGAAGAGCTCCTGAATCATCTTAGTTCGCTCACCGGGCGTTTTCTGCACAAATTCGTTGAATTTCCCCTGGGGGATAATCACAATCTGTTTGAATTCATCATATTTCAATCCCAGAACGTGCTCGGCGTCGGCTGATTCAAGCGGAATCCATTTTCCATCTGTTTTTATATAACCCGAGCGGTCACGAACCGTGATGTCTTCGTAGTTATTTTTGTTACGTTTGCTGCGCGAAGTAAAACGGTAAGTGTCGTTATTGTTGCGAAAAATGAACTCGATTTTCATCTCATCAGATCGCAGGTTCATCATATTATAATTGCGATTATCTCTCTGATGCATTCGTTCTGTATGACCGAATAATACAAACGTAATCGCCTCTAAAATGCTGGATTTTCCGCTTCCAACGGGACCAAAAATTCCAAAAACTCCGGCTTTGGTCAGATCCTGAAAGTTGATCGTTGTTTTCTTTCGATACGAATATAATCCCTGAATAGTGAGTGAAACGGGTATCATTAATTTTGCTCTTTGATGCTTAAAATTTCGTTGAAAAGATCTTTGATTTCGTCATTCGGCTCCTGCCCCTGCTGTTTAATAAAGAAATCAGAAAAAAGATGTCGGACATCTTTGGTCAGGTCGATGTCATCTCCCCTGCGCTGATGCTGTCCGTCTTCCTCCGGCTCGGGAATGATATTTATGAGATGCGGACTGGCCTGCCGTAGTGCCCGCAGATCATCGGTTTCCAAAAATGTTTTGGTGCGCATGGTGATCTCTGTGAACGCCTCTTCATTCTCTTTAAGCCACGCAACGGCTTCCTCAACCGTTTTAAACACAGCGCGTTTCAACGGACGGCCTGAGGACAGATTTAATCTTTCAGTTTCCGGTTTTTTGCCCGCTTCCAGCTTCACCAAGTGGACTTTTTTCTGATGTCCCGCCTCACTGAAACTATAGCTGAGCGGACTTCCGCTGTACGCCACAGAAGTTGTTCCACCCGTTACAAAATGAGATCGGTGAAGATGTCCCAGCGCCACGTATTGAACTTGTGATGGAAAAAGCTCGGGATAGATAATTGAGGCATTTCCGACTTTTATTGGCTTTTCGCCCTCGGGTTCTTCCTGCGGAAACTCATCTTTACCATTCACAAAAAGATGTGCCGTTAACAGATTTATTCCCTTGTTATCGCAGTAAGTATCGGCAAGATTTTTCCATTGTTTTTGGAGAATTGCCCGCATCGTTTCGGCATCATCATCCCCCAGATCTTCTTTAAGCCGTATTTCACTGGCGTATGGCGTAGTGATGATGCGCAGGGGCGTTTTATGATGTTCCAGTTTTAGTTCTAAAAACCCATTGGCAGACTGCGTGACCTCAAATTTTCCCGGCAGAGAAAAAGGACGAACTTTACTGTTGGGATAGCCGATCATGATAATTCCACATTCACGGGCCAGCGGGTCGGGCGCTTCTATACGGTCGGGAGAATCGTGATTTCCCGCAATAGCGATGACAGGCCGCTTTCCGTCGTTTGAAAGCTGACGCAGCGATTTGTAGAGTAATTCAATGGCGTCGTTAGATGGATTGATGACGTCGTAAAGATCTCCCGCCACGAGCACAACATCGGCCTCTTCCCTGTCCGCTATTTGGTTGATCTCCTCCAGCACAGCGCGTTGCTCTTCGAGTCGTGAAACGCTGTAGAGTTTTTTACCGAGATGCCAGTCGGCTGTATGTAAAATTTTCATAGAATTGGATGTGAAATACTTTGGGTGATCGTCTGAAATTCAGGTTTGAATCTACTAACCATTCCTCTTTTTAAAAAAGGAAACGATGGATTTATTCTACTTCTTAGTATGCGGGACGGCAGAGCCGGTCCCTTGAGTGGGTTGATGGGTTTGGGTGTTTATCATAGAGAGAGTTTTTGGGGAGGCAATCTATTGAGCGGAAAGTTGGGTTTTGTTTTTCCACTACACAGAACGGTTCGGCAAATCCAATCCTAAAAGAGTAAACAAGCGTAATTTGATTTCTGCTGCATAGATTTGGCTATAGTCCTATTATGCTTCGACTGCCTCAGCATGGATAGATCCCGACAGAAAGGAATTTGAGGAATCCTGTCTGCAAAAAAATTAAAGCCGCCTCGATTCCTCGAGACGGCTTTTAGAAGTTCGCTTATCGGTGTGCTATCGGCCGATAAGCAAACGATCCCAATAAAAGGTTATGCTATAGGTGTTGAAAACTAAACAAAGGTCGATCAGTTTTGTTCCAAAGATATATCATTTTCGAAAATCATCAAGTGAAAAAAATACTTCTAACTTACATCACGTTTTAAATCGCTTTAAACGCTTCAATCATATTGGCAATGTGTTCGTTGCGTTCAAGCTCAATAAGTTCCGCTCCCCGCTTAATATCTTCTCTGCTGACATTAGCGGCAAACTTTTTGTCCTTTAATTTTTTGGTAACCGATTTCACTTTCATATCAGAAAATCCATTGGGACGCATCAGTGCCACGGCGTTCATAAATCCGGAGAGTTCATCGCAGGAAAAAAGGTAGCGGTCGAGTTCGGTTTCGGGCTCAATTCCCGAGCGGGCCGGAGCGTGGGCGGCGATTGCGTGCGTAATCTCTGGATTCAGATCATAATCCGGAAAAATGTGTTCGAGCGCGTAGTTGGGGTGCTCATCCGGCTTTTTTTCCCAATCGATATCGTGAAGCATTCCCGTCAGCCACCACTCATGTTGTGTTTCTTCGTCTTTGCCCAGTTTGATGGCGTACCACTTTGTAGCATGGGCAACCATCTCGCAGTGCAGACGTAAATTTTCATCTTCAATCCATTTTCTAAGCAGATTTCGAGCTTTCTCTTCATTCATCATGACATTTCTTCGTTTAGCTTGAATAAAAAAGTGTAGTGTTTTTGTTTGAAAACATGTTGTAAATGCTGCTCAATTGCAACAGGCCACTTTTCTGCCATCAGCAGTTGTTCAAGTGCCTGGATATCAGTGATTTCAATGGCTTCTATTAGCGCCTCTTGCTTTCGGGACTCCATCTGATTAATGCTCCTTATGATTTCAGTAATTAACTCAGATTCTGACAGTTCCCCATATTTCGATTGGTGCCTTTTTTCAACCGATACCATTTTATTATTAAAGTAGGTTTTCAAAATAGTGATCAATTCTTTTTCCCTGAATGGCTTCGAGAAATATTCTGAAAATCCCAACTCCAAAAGCTCATCCTGCAGCTCCTTATTATTACTGGCAGAAATAGCTATAACAACCGGCAAATTTTCTTCTTTATATCTGAACAGTGTCTGCATCTCTTTCATTGTCTCCTTGCCGTTTTTGTGCGGCATAAAAACATCTAAAAAGATGATATCAGGAGTTTTGTACTGCTCTTCTTTCAACATTGCCAGAAGTTCATCTCCGTGTGATGCAACTTTGCATTGAATTCCATAATCAGTCAGATACGCTATTAACAGGTCCTGATTAGGAACTTTATCATCCACAATCCAGGCTTCAAGTTCAGCTTCACTCTGCAGGTGATAGTACTGATCAATATGATCAGACACCCTGTTTTCTCCTGAACTCATCTCGTGTATGATAGTGACAGGAATTATTATGGTGAAAGTAGTACCGACTCCGATTTCGCTATCAGCCGAAATCTCTCCACCCATAATATCCAGAATATTTTTTACGATGGAGAGTCCCAAACCGGTCCCTGAACTGTAATTTTCTTTTGCCTGCTTAAACGGCTCATAAATGTGATCTAAAAGTTGTTTTGGAATTCCTTTTCCGGTATCGCAGACATCAATATGAATTCTCTTGCTCCTGTCTTCCCCACTCATCCATATTCGAAGTGTGATTCCACCACTTTCGGTGTATTTAACTGCATTTCCGAGTAGATTTATAACCACCTGTTTCAGCTTTCTGTAATCCGCATAAATAAATTTAGGGAGTTCAGGTGAAATATTGAGCTTAAAATAAAGTCCTTTTTGCTCTGCATGAACCGAAAACATCGATTCAATATCACCAATCAGACTTTTAAGCTGAAATCCCTCCTGAACAAGATCCATCTTTCCCGATTCAATTTTTGACAGATCTAAAATATCATTAATCATATGCAGCAGGTGTTCGCCACTTTGATAGATCGTTTGCGTGTATTTCTGAATAGTGGAGTCGCTGTCATTTTTCTTTTTTAACAGCTCTGAAAATCCCAGAATCGCATTTAAAGGCGTTCGTAATTCGTGACTCATATTGGCCAAAAATACAGATTTGGCTTTGTTTGCCTGCTCAGCAAACTCCTTCGCCCGCGTTAATTTACGTTCATTCTCAATACGTTCAGTTACATCAACGCTCACCCCGAGCACTTCTTTGAGTTTGCCCTTATCATCAAAAACGGGTGTGAGGCGTGTTTCAAAGAATTTGTCACCTAAAAATCTCAGGTACTGAACCTGTTTTCCGGCAAGTGCCTCGTGTACTTTTTTGTGTATTTCAGATTCTGAATAAATATCATCGACGTGGCGTCCGGTAAATTCCCGTTCGTCAATATCCGACATAGCCACTCCTTTTCCGGTAACAAGCTCGAAAACACCGTGTTTGTTAATGATGAACAAAATAATCGGAGAGTTATCAACCACCAGCTGAAGCTGTTTTTCGGTCTCCCGAAGTTGCTCCGATGTCAGTTGCTGTTCGGAAACTGAATTTCGATAGCGAATAAAAATCAAAATGATGAAACCGGCCAGAGCGAAATAAATAACACGTGCATACCACGCATTATACCAGTGAGGCTTTACCGTAAAGTGAACACTGGCCACAGGACCAACACCAAAACCACGTTTCGATGTTCGGACCAGAAGTGTTCTCTTTCCTATTTTTTCAGGTGTTAAGCGAATAATTCCGCTATTAACCGATTCTGTCCGCCACTCCGATTCAGCCTCATCTCTAAATTTATAGAATAGATGGGTTCGTGAAGCGGGATAGTTCAACGTACTGAATAAAAACTCAGCTGTTTCACCTTCAAATATGGAAAGATTTTGACCGGGATTTGAAACTACCTGATTAGCCGTCCTGACTCCTTTAATTACAGGTATTGGAGCGCTTTGTGATTCATTCAAGTGATGAGATGAAACTGCCAAACCGTTTGTTGTGCCAATCCACAGGCGATTATCAGCATATTTCATGGCTCTGTAATTAACAGTTACGCTTGGCAATCCATCATCCACTCCATATTCTATGAGATTACCGTCTTTCAGCTGAAAAACACCATTTTCAGCACCAATCCAAATCGTGCCTTTGTTATCAGCCTCAATTGCGCGAATAAGCTGATGAGGAAATTGTTCGGTTCCTTCTAAGAAGAAAATCTCGTTTTCATGAACCTCTACAATCCCAAATGATGTTGCAAGTAACATATCCCCTTCGGGCGTAATTTCTATATCGTGGGTTTGAATACGGTCCGATATATCACCAAGAACATTCTGGTCAAATGGAACTTTGATTTCAACAGGCTCAAATTTTTCTGATTCCTGATTAAACTTTAATAATAGATTTTTAAGTCCGTGAGAACTGACAAAAATATTTCCTGATTTATCTTCAGCAATATCAAGTATTTCATTTAAAATCCCTTGTTCTGGTCCGAACAATCTGTAGCTACCATCACTATCCCGCATTCCAAGAAGCGGAATTCCACCAAAAGTAAACCACGTTCTCTTTTGGGAATCGACCAGCAGGTTAAAAACAGATGCATTCAGACTCGATCCACCTCTGTCAGTCCTTGGGTTTACTGTCGATATCAATCCATCCTTAATATGAAGGATGGCTCCATTACTTAATCCTGCTATAAACTCATTTTCGGAAAGCCTTCCCATCGACATTATGGTTGTTCCCGCTGTAAACAACACCTCTTTTGTAAAATCAGTAAGGTTGTTAAAATCGATACGGGTGACCGTATTCAGGTGGGAAGCGAAAATAGCGCCGTCATCGCTTGCAAGGATATCTTCCACATTCTGATAATCGCCGGGCAGAATAATTTGTTGAAAAAGATTTTGCTCAAGCAGAAAAATACCCTGATCAGAACTAACCCAAATGTGATCGTTTTTATCGATAAACATATTGGTCAAACCCTGGATCGGCCTGTTATTGACAACCGATCGATTTTCATTCTCTGTGAATAAAAAAACGCCGGTAGAACGTGTCCCTATCAGCAAGGTTTGATTTATATACGGTTCCAGGGCTGTAACCGCATTCATTGGCTTCCATAAACTCACAGAAACCCGTTTTTGTCCATTTCTGTCCGTAATAGTTGCTTTCGCCAGACCTTTTTCGGTTCCAATTAAAAGCTGGTTATTCCAGTATGTAACGGAGTGGATCGTTTCTAATTTACCTTTAACCGAAAGCTTAATCATCTCAGAGCGTTCAGCATCAAATTCATAGAACAATCCCTGCTCTGATATCACATAGATCTGCTTTTCATTTTCTACAACAAAAAATGGATTTCCGTAGCCCGTAATTCCGTAAGGCTGAGGCAGCTTAAAAATGTGAGTGTCGCCATTTTGGAGCCTGATCAGTCCTTCGGGTTGTGAAATCCATCTGGAACCATCCGAAGTCTTTACCAGCGAGCGTGGAAATTCAAAAATGCCAGAGCTGTCGAGCTGTTCATCAAAATATATTACTTCATCGAGGTGATGACGAACGGGAAATAGAGAAATACCTTTGTCGGTTATGGAATAAACCGTATCCGGACTCCACATTCCCACATCTTTTACATAATGACTTGGGATACGATTGCTGAACACCTCGATATGGTTTCCATCATAGCGAACTACGCCTTCGTCTGTAGCAGCCCAAATATATCCGAGTGAATCCTGTGTGATAGCTTTGGAAAAAAATGTAGGCAAACCATCACTAATACCGAATTGATGCGTTTGAAAATTCTGAGCTGAACTTATTCCACTCCAGCTCAGCAAAATGACGATCAGTACACCACTTAGTTTATACCTGTTCCGGATGATATGTTTGGATCTACTCCTCAATACCGGATGTATCCATTACATTTAATCCTTCTTCTAAGTGTTGATATCGTTCAGGTAGAGATTGCGAATAATCATAGTCAAATGCAGCGCCTTCCCAATCTCCATACATGCTGTTTGGTAACATAATAAAGCGATCTCCGAACATGGAGCGATATTCATCCACCAGTTCATTTCTGCGCTCGGTGTCGTGCTCCTGAAAAAGGTGGTCAAAATCACCAAGGTTATCACCAATCAATAAAACAATTTCATAATCGCGAATGATGGTTCTTCGCCGGGCTGTTTTATCACTTGTTTTGGATTTTACGAATACATGACCGGCATCAGCGTTTGGAAGTCCGAATTGTTTAAGATTTGCCACCGTGGCTTCTTTCTCCTTTTCATTACGGTTTGTAACATAGAAAACTTCCACTTTCTGTTCTGCGGCGTGATTTAAAAAATCCCGAACGCCCGGAAGCAATTTTGCTTTTTCCTGATTCACCCATTCGGTCCACCCGGTTGGATAAGAAATCCCTTCTCTTACCGCTGCTCCCTGATAAGGACTATTATCAAGCACCGTTTCATCCACATCTAAAATCACTGCAAGTGGCTTTACGGGACTAATATTGTTGAGGTAATAATCTAAGCGCATCTCGGCGATATTATACGCCTGATAATAGAGCGCGCGAACTTCAGCCGCGTTTTGATACCAATAAACCGCTTTTAAGTCGGGATGAAACGTCTGTTCTTCACTTTGTGAATTAGAATCTGCGGTTTTTTGAGTGGTTTGGCATGCCGTTGAGATACTCAAAAATAGAATAACGGCAATAAATACCTGTGATAAATGATGTGGTTTGCGGTGATGTGTCATAGTATATATTACTGTCGTGATTGATCGTTTTGTACTTCTGCCCCTCTTTCAGCTTCCTGAAACAAGGTTACCCAATAATGGGGAGCTATTTTAAGTAAGTCTTTTTTTATCGCCAAACGATAGTCCTTTTCCCCTTTTTGTGCAATCAGTTTAAGGATACGTTTTTTTAGACCTAAATGCTTTGATTCCCAAAAGCGATAGGTTAAATCAGGTTCAAAAAGTTCAAGATTCCGCTCCTTTTCAAGCCAGTTTAAAATCAACATACGCGTCTCATCGGTGGTACTTTGGCTGTTCCACAAGGTCATAAGTATATTTTTCTGCTGGTTGGGTTCTAAAAAAGCACTCACATATACAGCTGTTTTATTTTTTAAATCTCTGTAGGATTCAGCGCCCGACAATGTTGATATTTCTACTACAGGATCAGCCATGCCGCGAATAACCGCTGTAATAATTGCTTCCATGCGCACAAAAAGCTGTCCGTCATTCATCATTGCTGTTGTAAACCGGGATGCGGCTCCACTGCTGTCGGTTCTGGCAAATTGAAGCAGTTGTGCCTTACTTCTTCCATCCCAACCAAGGGCTTTTTCGTAAATTTCTCCTTCCACCACTCCATAACTCAGAAAACTATTGAGTAACAGAGGTCGAAAATTTACCGATTTTTCATCAAATAAGATTTCCTGAAAATGTATTCGCTGTCGGTCATTACCGGGAATAGAATTGGCATTAAGGAGCGGAATTAATGCACTTGAGTTGCCACCCTGTAATCGATGATTAATAATTGATGTATCCCGTTTATGATGAAAATTGGCAGGCGTGATGAATTCAGGATCGATCAGCACATCACGAATGGAATCCTGAAAAACAAACAGTGTGTCTTGGGTGTGAAAATGGAAAACGGTATCTCTTTTTTCTCCATCTGTACCTTCAATACGAACAGGGATCTTCAGATCAAAAACCGGAAGTGTTGAATGAGAGCGAATTTGTCTCATTTTGAGATTCACCTCATTCTCGAAGGTGAATAGTTCGGTGTAGATGAGCGGGAATCCTGGTGAGTAAAACCAATCCTGCCAGAAAGTTGTCACCATTTCGCCAGAATATTCGGAAAGCAAACGTTTCAGGTTTTCTTCACTCAGAAATTCTTGTTGTCGTACCTGAGCGATGAATGCTTCCCAAACATCTGTTTCAAATTGTGCCTTCAAATAGTTCAGTGCAAGAAATCCTTTTTCTACTTGATGAGCGTCGAAATAGAATGAAAGAGAATCATTTTGTGGCTCAAAAACAGATCTCATGTAGAGATCCATCTCACTGCGCAGCTTTTGTTTAAATCTTATTACCTCAATATATTTTTCATCTTCAGACGTTGTTTCAAAATAGGTAATACGATTTAGCCAGTCAGTGAAAAGAAGCGACGGATAGTCTATAGCCGGTGGCACATTCAAATCCTTCCCGGCCGCAACAACACCCAACAATTTTTCATTTGAGATATCGGGATAGACCGTTGAATCGATTAGTGAAAGCGACGGAGCGAATACCTGCTCATCAAATGAAATGTGAAACGGATAATCCCAGAAATACCAGTTACCGGGCAGCTGACGAAACTGATTGTGTTTTTCCAGTTGATGTAAAAAGAATGAGGTCCGGGGATCTTCTTCCCTCACTCCGTGCACCACAATATCGCTCAGACCTGCATCAGCCGAAATATCCAGATCAGGTATAATTGCCAAAAACGAACGCTTACGCTGTCCTGAATTTTCTCCCTCAATAAAGTAGTACGATGAAATGGAATCGGTGTGCGTTTCTTTCATTAAATGTCCGGCTGACTCTGCCTTAAACCCATTTTGAACATGAATCTGCCACTCTTTTGAAACTATAGATTCGTTCTTTTCAGATACAGCGTTGACAACGGGCGGAAGCAGTGGAATCCATTCGGGGCGGTCAATCCAGAAATAATTATCACTATTGGTTTTCGAAAAAGGTAAGATTCCGGTTTCACTGAGAAGCTCTGCAGATAATGGCAACATATAGTTATAGTGCAGGCGAATCTGCTCATTTCTTTGCACAAAACGATTCAGGTTAACAGAGATCTCATTCCTCGCGGCAACAGTGTCGATTTCAAGCACCAATGATTCATCATCAGTATTGCTTGTAACCTTAATATCAGTAATTAGGCCATACCCAGGGTTAAGTACAATATTATCTTGTCTGAATCCGGTTCCTCTGAGCGTTAAGGTGACGTTGATTGTATAGAATGTAGTATCTTGATGGAAAGAGAATTCTGCTTGCTCGTGTTCTTTCAGCCATGGGAAAAAAGCATCTTCTCCGTAACTATTTTCAGCAGGAGAAATGATCACTCCACGCTTTTCAGCCAACAAAGAATCAAGATAATCGACATCGCGTTGAGTAATAACTTCTTCAATATCGGGCTGACAGGCTGAAAATATTGCTATAAAAAAAATACTAATCGCTAAAAAATATCCGTTAGTGCGGCCGGAGCCGATGAAGTAAAAAAACATACAATTATTTAAAGTCTTTGATTTACAAAACACAGTTACCTATCATTCGAGTTTTGGTAAGATACAGCCATTGGTGAGTATAGATAAAACACAACATTGAAATTTTATATATGAACATTCAGCACGCGAAGCTTAACAAGTACTTAGCGGGATTCACGTTTCTCAGCAGCCTGATTCTCTACATGATCACTCTTGCACCGACAGCAAGTTTTTGGGATCCGGGGGAATTTATCGCTGTTGCTAACGGCCTGCAAGTTACACATCCTCCGGGTGCTCCGCTGTATCTCTTAATAGGACGCATCTTTTCGATGTTTGCCAGTGATTCTAACGTGGCTTATTACGTAAATCTGGTCAGCGCCGTGGCATCTGCCTTCACCATTATGTTCCTGTACTTAACCATAGTTCGGTTGGTTCGTGAATTCAAAGATCATCCTGATACTCTTTCGGCTATCGAGAAAATAGGTCTATATGGCGGCGGACTCATAGGAGCGTTGGCTTTTGCTGTTTCTGATACATTTTGGTTCAACGCTGTTGAAGCTGAAGTCTATGCGGTTTCAATGTTTTTCACAGCTATTGTTGTGTGGCTTGCTCTTAAATGGGCAGAGCATCACGAAGATGAAGGCAATGAACGCTGGCTTATTCTTATCGCATACATGTTCGGACTTGCCCTGGGAGTTCACTTATTAAATCTTCTGGCACTGTTCTTTGTAGCACTCATTGTTTATTTCAAAAAATATGAGTTCAAATGGACCTCTTTCCTCGCAATGGGCGCCATTTCGGTTGTATCATTTTCGCTCATATTCCCTTTTACTGTAATTAATATTCCTGCTATCGCCGGAAGTATTGGCCCGGCTACTTCATACCTTCTCGGACCGGTCAGTTTTATCGTTCTCCTTTTTGCCGCTATTGCCGCGGGATTGTGGTATACACAGAAAAACGGATATCGTATTGCCAACATCATCATTCTGGCCTATACCATGATCATCATAGGTTTTTCAAGCTACTCGCTGGTTATGATTCGATCAATCGCCAATCCACCCATTGATGAGAATGATCCCGAAACGGTTGAAGCTTTTGTAAAATACATTAAGCGCGATCAATACGGCAGTACTCCGATTTTTAAGGGTAGTACTTACGACAATTCAAAAGGTACGGTTGATCGTCAGGATGAAGTTTTCTTTCCTCGCCGCTGGTCAACACAGCCGAGACATGTTGAGAAATATGCAGAATATTCAAGTGACCTCGATTACTTTCTGAATTATCAGGTCAATCACATGTATATCAGATATTTTAACTGGAACTTCGTTGGGAGGACGAGCGACATACAGGACACGGGCTGGAGCAGCGGGTTTTCAGAATCTGATTATGAGGATAATCCGGCTCACAATAATTTTTTCTATCTACCCTTTTTACTTGGTCTCTTCGGGCTGATTTTTCACTATCAACGCGACTGGAGGCGGGCGTTAGCCGTTACTGCTATCTTCCTGGTTACAGGACTTGCTATCATTATCTTTCTGAATCAATATCCGTTTCAGCCTCGTGAACGGGATTATGCTTACGTGGGCTCCTTCTTCGCATTTTCCATCTGGCTGGGACTTGGTTTCACCGGTCTCATAGAAACGCTCCGATCAGTAACCAAAAGCGCTGTTGTTGGAGGATTATCATTCGCCATTGTACTGGCTGGAATTCCCGGAGTGATGCTTTCTGAGAATTTTGATGATCACGACAGAAGTGGTCGTTATGTAGCCCCCGATTACGCTTACAATCTGCTTAATTCTGTTCAGGAAAACGGGATTATTTTCACAAACGGCGACAACGATACATTCCCTCTCTGGTATTTGCAGGAAGTTGAAGGTGTTCGTCAGGATGTACGTGTTGTTTGTTTGTCACTGCTGAACACACCGTGGTACATCAAACAGATGAAAAATCAATGGTCGCATACCAGCTCTCCTCTCACGTTCAGTTACACCGACGAAGAGATTGAGAACATTGAAAATAAATTCAATTTCGACAGTCCTGATGATTTTTATGAGCCTGAACAGCAGGAAATTTCGATCGACAAAAGCGTGATGCGACAGCAACTTTACGGCGAGACACCTGAATTGCAGGCTATCGACCTTAAGTCGGAATATAATCCCGCGTTCGATTATTCTGTTGATGAACTCGATTCTACCATCAGCTTCTACTACGAAGGTAATTTCCTCGGTCAGGATCGTCAGGGTAATAAAATGTATTACACCCGTGTGCAGGACGATATGGTGCTCGACATCATTAAGAACAACATTAATGATCGGCCGATTTATTTTGCTGTGACTGTTTCAAGAGATGCTCAGCTCAATATGCAGGATTACTTCTACCTTGAAGGACAGGCATATCGGGTTGTTCCTAAAAAGCACAATCAGGGAAGCGGTGGCGCTGTAAAAGCTTCAACACATCAAAATAGAATTGATCGTTTCCGCCTGCGTAATACTGACGATCCGGACGCCTATTTTGACGAAAATATTCGACGAATGCTTGATAATTACCGCGAATTAATCAGTCAGGGAGCTGTCGCCTGGTTAGATGAAGGCCAAATTGATTCAGCCCGCGCTTTATTAGCATGGGGTGAAGAAAAAATTCCATTTACAGTAGTAGAAGGCAATCAAAGCTCGATGATTCGATATGCTATAAAATACATGGAAACCGGTGCGAATGAGAAAGCACTGGAGCTGGCAGAACAGACTCAAAACAGCATTAGGGAACCTTTGGTCAGCCTGATGGAAGAGATGCAGCAATTGCTCGATCAGCGCCAGGAATTGCAGCGTCAGATGCAGGTTGCTCAGAGTTCGGGTGATTTCAAAATGGTTCAAAAACTTCAAACTGAGGCAGCACAAAGTCAGTCTCAGTTTACTAATTACCGTCGTGAGATGTCGTTTATGGTCAGCCGCATTTTACTCATTCAAAATATCTACTTCTCTACAGATAATGATGAGAAAGCGGTTGAGCTCGGTAACTGGGCTAACGAAGCCACTCAAAATCAGCTCGGAATTCCAACCGAGAAAGATGAAGTAATGCGTCGAAGCAGACAGCTTCTTTATTAAATTCGAATTAATCACGCCATAATACCGACACTTGTGTAACCTGAGGGGCATAAATTAAAGCAGGACTCAAATGAGTCCTGCTTTTTTTAAAGAAACTGTAACATGTTGACACGAGTAAATGTAAAAGGTAAATATTTTTCTTTCCGAACAGCTGTGTGAATCTTATTTTACAGATATCCGCAAGCGAACTTAATATCCATTATGATTCACCAATTTACAGACGAAAGTATTGAAGAGATATCCCGCATCTTAGGCGCCTCAGCCAAGAAAACCGGTAATATCTATCGCATTGAGCTTAAAGATGAGCAGGGAAAGAATTCTCTGGCTATTGAAATCAACATAAATTTACAGATTGATAACGATCAGATGAATTTAATCTCAGTATATGCACAGCAAACCTTTCTTCAGCTTCACAACTGTACAGGGTTTGTAGCAAGTGATATTTTGAATCAGGTTACCTTCTTCGGTAAAAAGAACGGAATTGTATCCGGACTGATTGTTGAACAGGAATCGGGCTGTAGTCTGTACTCAAATGTTGACGAATCTCTGCTTCAGGGAGATTTCACAAAACTTCCAACCGAAGTCATGATGTCATCTGTTGCCCTTTCCCTTACCGAAAATATCGACTTTGAAGGATTTTCATTCGAAGAAGATCAATAGCAGTATCTTTCATTTGACTCAACCATTTCGGTAAATCTCAAACCATTAGATTTCACCCAAATTCAACCATGTCACAACCTGACGCTCCTGTTCTAACACTTATCAATCATTCAAAGAGTAATATCCCCGTGTCGGAACATGAACTTCGGGAAGTTCTTTCAGCAGTAGAGGGACTGCGAAAAGTCTCATTCAGCACACTGGAATGTGTTTACGTTGAAGAAGATGACATTGTTCGCATCAATAAAGAGCATTTGAATCGTGATTATATTACAGATGTGATCAGTTTTCACTATCACGAAAAAGAAAGTACTGAAAACCTCGAAGGCACCGTTGTGATGTGTGTAGGGAGAATCTCAGAACAGGCACAAGAGTTTGATGCTTCATCCGAAAAACAGGAATTTCTCAGAATTGCCGCTCACGGGATGCTTCACGTATCAGGCCTGGACGATTCATCCGCTGATGATAAAAAAAATATGACCGAGCTGGAAAACCAGATTTTAGAAACGCTCAACTATGCATAATCACATTATCGACCTTATCGTATACATGGCCCGTGAAGTTCATAACGGAACGCCACTTAAGAAAGTGACGATCTCGGATGATCTTTCGAAAAAGTATAATGATTCTGAAGTCAGTGCCGCCTACTCCTATCTCTACGAGCATTTTGCGGAAAAACAGAAAAACAAAGGACAAGGTTATAGTCACGGCACTATTCGCGTATTGCACTTTGCCGAGCGCATGATAATCACAAAAGAAGCTTACGGATATCTGCTCGACCTCAACAATCTCGGCCTTCTCAGTATTGGTGATATGGAGCAGGTTATAGAAAGCATTATGCTCCATGCCTCGTCCAGAATCGGGCTTACTGAAATAAAGCAACGTGTTTCAGATTATATGATGAAATCAGATCATGACTTTTTGGGCTGGGCATCCAAATTAAACGGAGATGAAACCATAAATTAGCGTGGAATATGAACACACGCTGTTGATTGTTGAATCGCCCGAAATTGCCCGGCGAATCGATCGTCTAAGCATTCCCTATCTAACCACTTTTTCAACCGACGGATTTTTGTGGTGGCCGAAACTGACTTCCAAAAGTGACCGGCTTTCTCTAAAAGCAAGGACTGAGCAAAACGGAGTTGAAAAACGACGCGAGTTGAAAGAGCTCAGTTCATCGGCTATTAAAATAATCTGCGCAACCGACCATGATCCGGCCGGAGAATTCATCGCCTGGTCGGTTGAGCGATACCTGAAACGTTCCTGCATCCATCACGCACTGAATAATCTTTCTAAAAGCGGGATTCTGCAATTAATTCAGGAAAGTAACCGAGCCAGACAACAACCGGAACCAAACGTACTTCATGGTTTAATGCTGCTCAGCGAAATTGATTACAATTTGCCATTAGAGCTCCTCTTAGTATTATTCGAGGATATCAAACACTTTTCGGAATATTACCTCCCTCCCACCGATCCGTCTGATTTTATCTCTTTCGCAAAAAACCATCTCACAAAAGAGTGCGTCACACTGTCCAAACTTCTGGCTGAAATGCACGATGAAACAGGATTAACATTTCGGGAGCTCTACGAAGATACATGGAGTCTCTTTCTTCACCCCAAAGCTTTAATAACCTATCCGAGAAGTGTAAACAGGGGATTCTATCAGGAAACATGGAATCAACTTCCTATGCGATCAGAGCAGGGAATATCAGCGCTTTGTCTTTCAAATATTCGTCCGGTGGCACAACGGGATTCAGCCCATGAGTCGATCAGAGTCGCAGATCTTAGTATCCATCCGAAAGAAACGAGAAAATGGCTTTCAAAAACCCAGCGAGCAATCTATAGTTACATCTGGAATCAGACACAAACTGTTTTTTATCCAGATTTAGAAAAAATTGAATCTGTCTGGGAGCATACAAAGAACAGCCATCTTTCAAACGAAAAAAGAACATTATCTACAGCAGAAATTTACGAATTGGCAGCATCGTTCGGATTAGTTCGAAATTCAAACATTTACAAAACATTATCGTATCTGTATCCTGACAGACCACCATCTGAATCTACACGTTACTCCAATCAGCAATCTTTACAAGAGTATTTTACTGACTTATACAAATGGCTGAAACACCCTACAAATCACACGAACAAGAAAGAATATCTCCGGAAGATCTCAGAAGAGATATTGAGGCAGACGATGTACTAATTATCACCGAAGAAGAATCGCGCAGTGCCAAAGAACACTTAAGTGATGCCGGAAAAGCACTCTGGGATCTCCTGAAACAATACAGCACCGGAAGTGACATCTTAGGACCGCTTCCCGAAGCTGAAAAAGCTCAGCCGGGAAAACATAGTTCAAAGCATACCATCGCTTTCAAACTCCTCCTCTCATTCCCATACTTTCTTGTCGCAATATTTATTGTTGGTCAGTTTTGGGATTTTGACGGAATAAAAACCATTGTTTGGGGATATGAACTAAATTTTGAAGGTTTGTTGACAATACTGAGCGTTTCAGGAATGATTGGATTTCTTACAAACTGGCTGGCTATTACGATGCTTTTTCAGCCAAAATATAAACGCCCGTTACTTGGTCAGGGATTAATCCCCTCACAGAAAAGCAGAATCGCGTTTCGTATGGCGCAAGCTGTTTCACGAGATTTAATCAACCCGGAAATTATTCAGGCAAAATTGCAGGAAAGTCAGCTATTACGACGCTACCGGGAGAAGTTAATCGACCAGATCAAATTTATTATCGATAACCCGGAGTTCAGAAGCGAGTTAAAACAGGTCATCCTAAGCTATTCTGAAGAGATTATGGGAGATCCTGAATTACGCGCTACTATCGCAAAAGAGATTTTAGTACGACTGGAATCAGGCGTAAAAGACAAGCAGTTTGAGCGGATGGTTTTAAAGACTTACAAGTACGTTCGCGGGGATGAAATGCAGGAGATTATCGAACATGCTCTTGAAAGCGTACCGGAATCACTCGAAGACGGACTGAACAGACTGGATAACCTTTTTGATGAGCTTCCTGAGAAAATTGACGCTTACAGTCCGCAGATTGAGGCGTGGGTAAGTCAGGCTATATTCAGCGTGCTACAACGGTTTGATGTGCATCATCTCGTAGAGGAAAACATCAATCGTTTTGAGGAAGATCGTCTCGAACAACTCATAAAAGGAACGACAAACGAGCAATTTCGCTACATCCAATACATTGGCGCTGTACTTGGGACTATTGGGGGATTTGTGATCTGGCAGCCATTATTAGCTGTAAGCGTAATTGCCACCATTGTATTTGGGTTATTTGCGGCAGATGAATTGTTACATCGGTCGGGGAAAACGAAGAAAACGTAATTTCAGCCATATTATAATTTGCTACTACCCTTAGTTCGGTTTTTGAAATTTGTTTAATTAGCCAGATTTGATGGGCATTTAATATTTCCAACACATTTCTGAAGGCATATTTTTGCCAAATTTGAGTCTAACTCAGGTATCAAGGATTAGCCTATGTTCTTTTTGTTCCGGCAAAAAGAACCAATCCGGCCGGCCGGCGGACCTCCGCTGCGGTTATTTGTCCGGCAATTGGCTGGCGCCTGACTGTCATAAAAGTGATTGGTATGTCGGGCAAACCCACTTTTATGGCCTGTCAGGCTGATAATGGCCAATCGCTATTCGGCCAAATTCCCGAGGCGGGTTTTGTGACTTCCAAATCAAAAACTATTCAAAACTTCGCATGTCAACACGTCTTCCCAAATTTGAATCTCTGATCGGGCAAAATATTTCAAACATTGAATGAAACCCACCAATGCACAGAAAATTGTTTCCGAAAGCTTTCGGGAACGAAACACACGGTAGCATTTCAATGTGTTCCACATAAATAGCTCCGGAGGGAGCGTTATGGATGGGTTTTGATACGTTCAGGATATTTATGATCGCAAATAAGAATCGAATTTACTTCTTCGAGATCGCCGTGGCGATCGACTACACGGTACTTTGATTGAAATCGGGTCGCTTCAAATACATTTATTCCCAAAACGTAAAAAAGGCAGTTCCCGTAAGGAAACTGCCTTTTTTATTAATTCTTATCTAACCAGCTATTGCTGATTAAATGATGATGATATTATTTGATCAGCATCATTTTTCTCATTGCTGTTTGAACTGTTCCGTCGTTCATCGTTGCTTTAATACGGTACAGGTACATTCCACTTGATACCGAAGCGGCATCGAAGGTTACAGAATGTGTTCCCGCGTTAAAGGTTTGATTTCCGGTAAGAACAGAAACTTTCTGTCCCAGCATGTTGAACACTTCAACCGTTACATCAGCAACCTGTGGCAGGTCGAAGCTAATGTTTGTTGTCGGGTTGAATGGGTTCGGATAGTTTTGCTTGAGAGCAAACTTGGTTGGAGTTGCCAACTCAGACTCGTTTGAAACGATAATATCGACTTCAACTTCATCTTCGTATGTGGCTGTAGCCCCCGCGTTATCTGTTGCGGTGAGAGATACATTGTAAGTACCTGTCGCTGCGTAAATATGCTCGGGGTTTTTCACATCAGAAACGTTTCCGTCTCCAAAGTTCCAGTTCCAGCTGACAATAGCTCCTTCAGGATCTTTAACATCATTTGAAAGATCACTGAAATTTATGGTGTTTTCTTTGCCTTCCTGAGCAAGACTGAATTCAGCTACAGGTGCATCATTCACAGGAACAATTACGAATGTAACGTCCATGGAGTCCATTGGCTCACCTTCGTACCCAACGTACATGGTAGCGCCAACCTGTCCCCAGAAATCAGCTGTAGCAGAAAATTCGATTACGTGATTTTCGCCATCAGCTACTGTGAACATATCATCGTGGTGCGATGCAGCCCAAACCATCATGTCTTCATCCATTCCACCAATTCCCGCAGCCATTTTCATGGTATTGAGACTAAGTGCCTCATCTTCCAGGAATGTGAATTGTTGTTGAGATCCGGGAGTAAATCCTGGCTCTTCAGAAACATAGATGTGTACTTCAGCTGTATCTACAGATGAGAAATCAGTTACCACGTAGCGGAAAACATCCCAACCGGTAAAGTTAGAAGGTGCTACATAAAAGCCCATTTCGTCTCCGCCTTCTTCGTATTCAAACGTAAGATCTTTGAAAGATCCGCGAACAGGATCGGTAGCGTTGATTATTTCAAGATAATCTTCGTCAAGATCCATATCGTTTGAAAGCATAACCTGTGAGAATAATGATACAGGAACAATATCTCCTGCCATTACTGAAACAGTATCATTATAAGCTTCAACCGGATTGTTTGGAATTCGGAAGCTGAGTTCTGCCATCGTGTAATCACCTGCACCTACAGAAGCGTTGTAGAAATCTACAACAGTTCCGGCACTGTAATATCCCGAAGAATTAAGATACCCAGTTCGAACCGTGGTAGTGGTTGTAGTTGTCTCACCGGGTTCAAGGCTTGCCATATTTGGATCAGAATAAATAATCCGATCGTAGGTTGTTACGGCCACGTCATCAAACAGTACAAAGTTCGAGTTCACACTTTCATCTGTTTCCACCACAAAAGCAACAGAAATTGAATCCGCATTTGCCGCGTTTAATCCTAAGGCTGTGTAATAAAAAGAACCATCATTGTTAAGGCCTTCACCACTTACGGCAATGGGCTCATAGAATGATTGTTCACCATGATAACCAACCCACACTGAAGCAAAATCCCATCCTTCTTCAACCATTATGGCATATCCGAATTCAAGAACCAGTTGCTGGTCGGCTTCTACCTCACGAACATCAATATATGGTGTTTCAGCTACAGTGTAGGTGCTGTTATGAATCAATCCTGCTTCAAAATCACCCGCGTAAAGCACGTGGTCTGGTGATTCATCGGTACCAAGATTTTCAACATAGAATTCACTTCCTAATCCGAAGCTGTCTTCAAATGTGTACCAGTCGGCCGGAATCTCACCGCTATCGAAGCCTTCATAGAAGTCGGCATCGGTAACAGAAGGAACTAATCCTGAACGGAAAGGCTTCTGCGGAGCTGATTTATGCTGAATTGAAGGACGACTATTGTTGCCCTCAAGCAGACGCTTGGTCTTCTTGAAATCAATTTTTCCGCCGTCTCCTTTATCTTCAGAGGGAGCAATTTTTTGCATATTCAGCTCCTCTTCCAACCATGGATACTGAAAATCGGGTGACCAGTATGCCAATTGGTTAAATATGTTGACTTCAGCTTCTGCTGATCCGAGGTTTGTAAGTGTGTACTCATAAGTCAGATCTTCAGAACGGCTTGCATCGCCATACTCAACATATTCGTCTGAGATATGAACATAAACTTCTCGAGCATCAAACATCATATAATGACTTCCGGCATATCCAAGTGCGTTGAGAGCATCGGACTGAACGTCAGCCACAACTGCCTGGGGGCCTTTTTGCATCAGACCTGTTTTGACTTCCATAGAAATCTCGGCAGACTCACCCTGAGCTAACTCTCCGAATGACTGACTAACTGAGTATGGTGACTCAATAGATGTGATTTTCACATCATCGAAATAAGCACCCCAGCCGGAAACAAAATCATTATCTGAGTTAAAGATGAACCAAAATTCAAGTTCTTGATAACCGGAAAAATCACCGATCTCAAACACAGCAGTGTATTCATTACCATCTGCAATAAGCTCAAACTCTGAAACTGCGATTGTTGCGATGCGTGAACCATCACCAATCACATTTACATAGAATGCATCATAGCCAAGCTCCAGTAAAGCCGAGTAGTTAAACTCCAGCTGATATGGGATATGAGCTTCACCGTCAACTTCAACGTTGGCAAAGTCGAATATCGGACTTGCGGCAACAGTAATAGTGCTATTCATGTAGCCATCAACAAAATCACCCGCAAGAAGTACGTTATCCTGAAAACCTAATCCAAAGGCATCATCTAAATCAACGAGCTCAAAATAATCCTCAGTTTCGCCAAATGAAGACATTGTCCAGTTTTCACTAACGTTCACGGGATCTTCCATATCGTCTTCAAACAATACGTTTGCTCCGGTTTGTTCAGAAATAGAGATAACGTTTGATGGATCGATAGTCACCTTACGACGTTCAACATCTTTTAAACCGTGCTTAATCGTATCAAATGATTCATTGCTGAGCTTAGCAACACTATTTGCTTTTTTTGATTTTGAATCATTTTCTGATCGATCAAAGTTTTCATTCAAGGATGTTAATGCTGACTGCATTTCCTCATCTCCGCCTAAAAAGATCGAAGTGAGATTTACCTCGAACTGAATTGAACCGTTTCCATTAACATTTGAAACATTGAATGAAGAATGGAGGGTGTCTCCAAATGAAACTACGCCAAAATCAGCGAATTCAGGAGAAACATCTACAACGCCAAAACCTTGTTCTTCGGCCAGAACATCAATTGTTACATCACCCGAAGAAGTTGAAATAGTCGCTGTTTCAGAAATGGGATCAGTAGATCCATTGTTGCTATAATAAATAACCGGAATACCATAAGCACCACCGGCCGGTACAGTTACTTCTTCAAAATCATCATATAATTCAAAAGAAGATTCTTCTCCACCGCTGAATGCAACACCATTGACCGTTACATCTGATCCTGAGTTATTTACAAAACCAACAATATTGGTTCCCCACGGATCAATGAAGGTCATGCGGATTTTTGAAGTTTCGTGACTTGGAACTAATCCTTCAGGAAGAATATTATCTCCTGCATCCAAACTGAAAGCCTCAAAATCTACCATGCTTCCGGCATTGAGTCGTTTTCCTTCGTTGTAATAATTGCTAAGACCAATATCTTCACCGGCACCAACAACTTTGGCAAATAAGCCATACCCTGATTCATCAGGATTTGCAGCTTTGGCAAGAGCAATTGCTCCTGTAACCGTTGGAGCTGCCATGGACGTACCGCTCATAAACTGGAAGTAAGTTCCACGTGTGCTTAGTGGTACCAAAGATACAATTTCAGATCCCGGAGCGCCAATATCAACATTAGCCGCACCATAGTCTGAAAATCCGCTGAGATTGTCAGCATCATCAGTTGAAGCAACATTGATTACGTTTGGCGACTGAATATTATTCGGGTATGAATAGAAAGGAAGATTATCTCTGTCTGATGCATCATTCCCTGCAGAAACTACCCAAAGTGTACCAAACTGATCATGGTGAAGCGCAAATTCAGTCATTACTTCAATAAAGCGGGTATCACTGAATCCGCCGACAAATCCGCCGCCGCCCCAAGACTGGTTGACCGCTGTAATTTCAACACCTTGCTCCAGAAGTGAGCTGATATAGTAATATCCCTCAATGATAGCGAGTGATGATGTTCCGCCGGACTCATGAAATATCATCACATTCATTAAGCTTACTTCCGGTGAAACTCCTGAAATACCAAACTGGTTTCCACCTTCAGCACCGATAATACCAGCAACGTGTGTTCCATGGAAACTTCCGGCGTTGAGGAAACGATTGTCGCCATAAACAGGACTCCAGCCCCAGAAATCATCTGCGTAACCGTTACCGCTGTCGTCCAATCCATTCATATCGCTTTCATCGATCATTCCGTTTCCGTCCAGATCTTCAAGAGGATTAACCCAGGCATTATTAGCAAGATCAGGATGAGTAAAATCAACACCATCATCAAAAACGGTAATTACAACATCTTTGCTACCACGAGTGGTTTTCCAGGCTTCAACGGCATCGATATCAGCTCCTGAAACAGAATAGCCGGGATTGAATGAACCATCATTATATAAAGCATACTGAAGAGGGAATAACTCATCATTAGTGGCAATCTCTTCAACTATATAGTCATCAAATAATCCGACTATAGCCCCTGCTTCAATACTATCCCAGGAATTACTATGTAGCGTGAATGTGAGTTCTCCGCCATTTACTCCTGTAAACGCAAAGTTATTATGAGGTGAATCAATACCTAAATTATCCTCAAACTTAACCATTTCTCCGTCAACAGATATTTCAACAGATGCCATTACTGTATCTGATGAGATCATTTGATCGTAGTAGAAATATACGTTATACATTTTGGTAGAATCGAAACTATGACGAAGCGTGTCAGAGTACAATTCAGTGTATAGCATACGATTAGAATCTGAATTATTTGTCAGAACCAGTGCGCTGTCTGTCTCAGAAATACCAATTAGCTCCCAGTTGAAATCATAACCATCATCTACCGTATCAGTAGTTGCCCATGCCCCGTTCGCAAATATATCGGATGTGTTAAAAGCTTCATAGAAGACCAAACTTCTACCGGCATCTGTTTCTGAATTTAACTCTCCTGATACAATTGACTCTACTCTGCTTTTTTGAACGCGCTTGTTAATTTTTTCGAGCATCTCTTCAGTGATAGGCTCTGTTTCAAGCTCATCACGATAGAAAACATAGTTAGGAAAAGCTTTTACCCCGGGAATGGCATTCAGCTCATCTAAAGCTGAGCTCATATCACCCGAAATAGTCCACTCTTCAACGCCAAATTCCGGAAATGTCTTTCCAACCTTCGCACTTAGTTTTGTTTTAGCGCTGCTTAATAAATTACCGGTGTTTCCGGCTGTTGCTTTTTGCTGAACAACTTTTGTCCAAACTACTATACTATTCTCAACAACATCCGTGTCGTTGAACTTAGTGGTAGAGAACTGAGCTTGTACAGGACCCATTTGCATGAGAAAAGCACCCAATACAAAGCACCCTAAAAGTTTGTATAATGATTTTATCATCATATTACCCACTGTTAATTATTGTTGTAGTTAATGATCGTTACAAGAACGATACCTGAGGAATCAGGATTTTGTGATTATTAAACCTTTGTTACCAATCCTAAATTTATTTGAATTTCTACACATCGTAAAAATACGATTGCTCCTAAACGACTCTATTATACCTCAATTTATCTGGCTAATATTAAACATTTCTAACACTAAACAAAATGACCTGAAAGTGTTAGAAGGATTGCCACACCAAAGATAAAAGTGCAAAATTACATAGATCTCACTCTATCCCTTCTCACCCCAAATTCTTAACCCAAGATTTGAATAACGAACATTTGAAGTAACTGCAGCTTCATAAAAATTATTTATTTTACCTCTGAAAATAAATGTGCCTTTACTTCTCGTCAACGCCGTGTATAAAAGCTCCTTCATGAACAGTGGATGTCGTTTATTCCCCATTTTCGGCTCAATCAAGGTTACTTTTTCGTATTCTGAGCCCTGACTTTTATGAACACTCAGCGCAAAAGCCAATTCAAATTTATGTAACTGTTCAGGTAAATATTTTCGAACTGTTTGAGATGTGCCCGTTGATTCAAAATAGAAATAAGATTTTTCAGGATCGTCAGGATCTCTCAAATACACTCCAATTTCTCCGTTAAACAGACCATTTTGATAATCGTTTTGTTTAATGATTATTCTCATTCCCCGTTCAAAAACAGCAAATTCATCCTGCCATATGGTTGCCACACGTTTATTGATATCTTCAGCTCCGAATAACCCTTTATTGGTAACCGACAAATACTGCTCTTTTTTGATCTGCTTAAAGGCATCATCAGGATTCAGATTTTCAGAAAAAACCTCTTTTTCACGTGCTACAAATTCTCTGAGTTCCTTCACCAAATCCTGATTATTGTAATTTCGTACTATTACATCCGACCAGCCTGAGTCTATTCTTGGCTTTTTGTCCTGCTGCATTTGAAGCGCGAGATTAGCAATTCCGCTGTCTTCACCCGCACGGTGACCTACTTCTAATTCCGCTACCGCAAACTTTGACGGTTGATAGAGATTGAGATCAAAATGATCTGACACTGATGAAAGCCTTTCAATTAAATTCACCTTTGGTTGTTCATCGGGATATAGCTGAGCCAGCACCGCTCCGGCCTCAACTGATGGCAATTGGTTTTTATCTCCTAAAAAGATCACTTTTGTCTCCGGATTTAAAGCCTGAAGCAGATAGTTCATCAACTGCTGATCGATCATTGAAGCCTCATCTATTATCACAATATCGGCATCAATGGGATTATCGGCGTTGTGCCGGGGCTCATTATGATAGCCAAGTCCTATTAACCGATGAATGGTTTTACTTTCTGATGGAATAGCATCGTGCTGATCTTCTGAAAGAAGTGATGAACGGTCGGATGTGTCTGATAATGATTCTGATAAACGCGATGCCGCTTTCCCAGTAGGAGCCGCTATTTCAATTACAGGCAGAGGCTTGTCATCAGGCCACAAAAGCAGA
>Ga0136600_1000333_pt1 | contig 25983 bp, 28 predicted proteins | sample AntRauMFilla2698_FD_104634 | JGI IMG/M metagenome (GOLD analysis project Ga0136600, IMG submission 104634) | Saline lake microbial communities from Rauer Islands, Antarctica - Metagenome Filla 2 #698 | ecosystem: Environmental > Aquatic > Non-marine Saline and Alkaline > Saline | place...
ACCGGCACCAATGGCCAATATAAAGGAAGGGGCTTTCGCTTACGCTCCAGCCCCTTCCTTTATACCGCAACAGCGGCAGAAGATTCACTTAAAGGGTGGACTCAATAATGGGGGTTGACCAGTAGCACCACACTTTATAAGAAATATTATAACAAATTTCTTAAATGCAAGCTAACAATCATTACGGTGACTGTCAAATAAGTTGTATAAAAAATACATAAAAAATACAATTTAATAACTTATAAAAAAGTATCATTTTGTTTTTCAAGTAAAATTTTTATTTATTTTGTTTTCTTTTGAGACATGATAATTATTTAATCAACGTTACTTCTTTAATTTCAAAGTGCAATTATGTCTTTTTTGAAAGAAACATTTTATATGAATTGGCGCAGCTTTAATCGTCAGGCATTTAACCCTACGGTTATAAAACATCGTCAGTTTGATGCGCATGTTGCAACGGCCAAGCATTGCGGGACGCACTGGTTGAAATATATGCTCTCGCACGAGTTCTCTCTGCACTATGATTTGCCGCCGCCCCAAAATATTGGTGATGATTCATTGGTTGGGCATACAAAAACACCACCGCTATATGATGTTCTTCCGCAGCTGGCGGTAACCCACAGTCAGCCGCATTATTTAATGCGTATTCCCGGCGTTCTGGATGCGATGCGTACGCCGCGTCTTGTCGTGATGGTGCGGGATATTCCTGCGATCATGGTTTCAATCTTTGAAAAGACAAAGGGCGAATATATACAGCAAAAATACAACATGGATAAAAACGTGACGGACAAGGCCGTGCCCTTTTCACGTTATGTACGCGGCGATGTATCGGGGAAAGTCCGTTTGGAGGATATTTGGGGCTTAATGCAGTTCTTTAATAGCTGGGGCGCAATAATAAAAGCAAATCCGGGCAAGGTACATCTTATGCATTATGAAGCCCTTGAGCGTGATACATTGGACGAGCTTCGTCATTTATTGCAGTATTTGAATGTGGATATAGAAGATTCTATTTTGCGCAAAGCCATTGATGAGAGTTCAAAAGACAAGATGAAAGACAAGCCGGATGAAAGTAAAAGCCAGTTTGATCGCATAGTAAATGAAAGAAAAAAGCATTATGCGGATTATTTTTCAGACGAAGACAAAGCGTTTGTTCATGATGTTTGTAAACGCTTTTTAAAATATGATTTAGGCTATGGCCTTCCCTTTGCGCCGGATGCCAAGACGCAGTAATCTTTGAAAGATTTTGAGAAAAGAATATGACGATTAATAGACTCCTTGATATTATGAAACAGCTTCGCGACCCGCAAACGGGTTGTAAGTGGGATATTGAGCAAACATTTGAAACCATCTCCCCCTATACTATCGAGGAAGCCTATGAAGTTGCAGACGCGATTGATCGCGGCGATATGGATGATTTCAAAGAAGAGCTCGGTGATTTGCTGTTGCAAGTCGTGTTTCAATCGCAGATCGCCGCAGATGAGAATTTATTTACATTTGATGATGTTGTCGAAATCGTGAGCGATAAAATGATATCGCGGCATCCTCATGTTTTCGGCGCACGAAACGCCAAGAATGCCGATGATGTTGTCGATATTTGGGAACAGCAAAAAGATCTGGAAAAAGCCAACAAAGGCGATGGATTCAAAAGTATTATGGATGATGTGACGCTTGGCCTGCCAGCGATTAAGCGCGCCCAGAAATTACAAAAAAAAGCCGCAAAAGTCGGTTTTGAATGGGATAAGCCCGAAGATGTTCTCGATAAATTCGAAGAAGAAATCTCTGAGATGCGCGAAGCTCTGCAAAACGGCAAGCAAGACGAGATCATGGACGAGCTTGGAGATCTGTTTTTTGTCCTTACGAATTTCGGGCGCATGATCGGCGCGGATTGTGAAGAAAGCCTGCGTCAGGGAAATAACAAATTTGTTCGTCGTTTCAAAGGCATGGAAGCCCTTGCCAAAGAGCGCGGCCTTGATTTTGAAGCTTTGTCACTGGATGAAAAAGAAATGCTCTGGCAGGATCAGAAAAAGATTGAACGAAGCGCCTGACAGTTCTGCGTGAAAAGGCTTATGCAGGTTTGAAATAGCCTGCCGTGACATCATATATATCATTCCAGATTTTTTCGTTTGTCGCAACGATCATGCTGCCTTCGTGGCCTGTATTGATATTATATGTATCATAATCATATTTGCGTACGTGCCCGCCCGCCTCTTCCACGATAAGAGTTCCTGCCAGATGATCCCACGGCTTCATTTTTGTGCTGACGAGATATTGAGCCTTGCCTGTGGCAACTTGCCAATATTCGTGCGCAGAGCAGCGCAGCGTTGTTTGCTCGGCTACGTTATCAGCCAATACGTGAACGCCTTGTTTTCTGTCTTTTTTGAAAAATTGCGCAGCGGCAAAACCGAAAGCTTCGGAGAGCGGTTTTTCGAAAGGTGTATTTTCAATTTTTGCGCCGTCCAGATATGCGCCCTGCCCCTTGCCTGCATATATGAATGAATCGCCGATAATGTCGTAAATCCAGCCATGTTGTGTTTCGCCGTTCACAACGCATGCCAGTAAAATAGCAAAATGGCGTTTGCCGTGGGCAAAATTATATGTACCGTCCACGGGATCAATAACCCAGATTGGTGTTTTGCCTGCGCTTGCGATGGTTTCGCTCAGTTCGGGGTGTTCGTAAAAGGATTCTTCGCCGAAGATTATATGATCCGGAAAGAGAGCTTTGAGTTCTTTGGTAATGAAATCTTCTGCCGTTTTATCGGCAATTGTGACTAAATCTCCGGGTCCGCTTTTTGTGTCGATCTGATCGTCTTTTAATTGTTTGTAATAAGGCAATATACATGTCTGCGCAGTCTCGCGGAGAATGTTCTGGATGTCGTCCGGATTGATCTGCATGGGTAGTCCTTTTATGGATTAAAATTATTTTTAAAAACGCATTATTTTATTGATATGGTTTGATATCAAATTTGTCAACGAACCGCCCCAGATCGGCAGGTGAAATACGAACAGCGACAGCTGTGACATTGTCATTGACGTTTGTATCTATAATATCGGTATATTCATGCAGCCATGCCAAGGCTTTGCCGTCTGCATGCGGAATGTCCAGATTTACGGTTTTATGATCCTGGGTTAGAATGCGGCTTATAATCTCCAGCAGCTCATCCAGTCCTTCGCTTTTGACGGCCGATACAGCGACATAATTTGGCTCTGCATTGGTTGTTTTTTGCGCATCGCCACGTTCATCCGCATCCAGCAAGTCAATTTTATTTAAGACCTCAACAATGCGTTTGTCTTCTTCATATTCAATGCCCAAATCTTTCATGATTGAAATGACATTGGCTTTTTGCTCTTCGTGCGCGGGGTTTGATATGTCGCGCACATGAAGAATTACATCGGCTTGCTGTACGTGTTCGAGTGTTGCGCGGAAGGCTGCGATCAAATGCGTTGGCAAATCGGAGATGAACCCCACTGTGTCTGATAAAATCATATCAATACCATTTTCCAATGATACTTTGCGCATTGTCGGATCAAGCGTTGCGAACAATAAATCTTCGGCAAAGACATTGGCGTTGGTAAGGGTGTTAAAAAGTGTGGATTTACCGGCGTTCGTATAGCCGACCAGCGAGACAATGGGAAATGGTAATTTCTTACGACTTTCTTGCTGTATTTCACGTGTGCGTTTAACGGTTTCAAGTTCCTTGCGCAGTTTGGCAATGCGGTCCGTGATCAAGCGGCGGTCAATTTCAATCTGTCTTTCGCCCGGGCCGCCCATAAAGCCTGCGCCGCCTTTTTGGCGTTCAAGGTGTGTCCATGAGCGGACGAGGCGTGATTTCTGATATTCAAGCGCGGCAAGTTCGACTTGGATCTTGCCTTCTTTGGTTTGTGCACGCGCGCCAAAGATTTCGAGAATAAGGCCTGTGCGGTCAATAACTTTGCTATTCCATGCTTTTTCAAGGTTGCGCTGCTGTCCGGGGCCAAGATTCATGTCAACGATGACAATATCGGGCTCATGTTCTTCGATCAAAACATTAAAGTTTTCAACTTGCCCCTTGCCCATATATGTGGACGGAATTATGCGCGACACTTTGACGCTGTCTGCGTAAACGACTTCGAGTTCAATAGCCTGCGCAAGGCCAATGGCCTCGGCGAGCTTATTATCAATAAAACTGTCGGAATCGGTGATGTTTTGGTCAAGATCGCGCTTGTCCACGGGCACAATCACAAAAGCTTTTATCTGTGAATCATCTTGTGCTTCAGTTGTTTTTTCGGATAATGATTTTTCGTCGTCAAACATTGTTAAAATATCAAATGCTACGCTGTTTTTTAAGCGTCACTTTCGTCTTCTGCTTCGCCGTCATATAGGCTAAGCGGGCCGTTCGGCATAATGGTTGAGATTGCGTGCTTATAAATAAGCTGGATATGTGCTTCGCGCTTTAAAAGCATGCTGAAATTATCAAACCAAGTTATAACGCCCTGAAGCTTAACGCCATTTACCAAAAACACTGTAACAGTCTGTTTTTCTTTGCGAATTTTGTTCAGGAACACATCTTGTACGTTTTGATTCTTATCAGCCATTTTTTTGTCTCTTTTTTAATTATTTTTTATTTTAATTCTTATGACCCCAAACAATTTAAGGGGGTCAACAACAGGACTATGTCTTACGTGATATCATCTTCTTACGCAAGCCCTGATTTTTGCTCTGCGGTGAAACTATTCTCTATAATATCAGCAAGCTGGCCACAATCATCCAGCGATAAATACGGGGTAAATTCACTTTCCAGATCCGCGCGATTTATGTCATCGGCAAGCAGGATAGATTTGCAGCCCGCATTTTTCGCCGTAAGCATGTCTGTGACTGTGTCACCAACATACCAGACATTTTCTATACCCTGTGTGATGCCAGCCTCTTTACACAGATGTAACAGAGGATCAGCGCTCGGTTTGTCAGTTTCCAGTACCCCTGAACCATATTGTATAGGAAACAAATCCGCCCATCCGTAATGATTGATTTCACGCTCCAGATAAGGATGTTTTTTATTGCTGAGAATTCCCATTGGTATATCTAATGTTTCCAAAATGGCTATAAGTCGATCTGTCCCTTTGATTTTTTCAATACCGACCAGATGATTTTCATCCATGAATGCAAACAAAGTGTCAAACGCGCGTTCGACCTGATCGCCATATATTTTTGGATATAAATCTTTGGATGAATGTTTTAAATTTGACCAAAATTCGGTTTCTGTCCATTCAGGAAAGCCAAGAGAAACACGCACATGATTGTGTGCATTTCGCAGCGTCGGAATCGTATTCACAAGTGTGCCGTCCCAATCAAAAAATATTGCATCCGGTTTTTGAATGTTTACCGGGTTGTTATATGTTGACATGTTTTACCTCTATGGGGTGATTATAAAGCCTGTGTGCGGTGTTTAGATATCCCTCTGTTATATCCGTTACGCAATATGTACGTGTCCCGCTACGGCTTATTTTGTCTGTGTATTCGGGATGACGCTCCAGATATGCGCTAAGTTTTTGCGGAATAATTTCATCCTGTGATAAAATAGGAAAATCTTGCCCCAGAATATCATGCAGCAGTGAACGTAATTGCGGATAATGTGTGCAGCCCAGAATAAGGCATTCAATATTTTGCGCGGTTAATGGCTCCAGATATTCTTTGAGTATCGGGCGTGCCCATTTTAAACCATCATTTTCAATCAATGGCACAAGCAGCGGTGCATCTTCTTGGTGAATGCGGATGCGTGGATCAAGTTTGAGCAGCTCTTGTTCATAAATACGTGACTGGATTGTATGTTCGGTCGCCAGAATACCGATATTCTTATATTTTGACGCGAGTGCGGCTTCTAATGTCGGCACAACCACCCCTAGCATATTTCTGTCTTTGTGCCGGGCGGGAATGTATTGTTGCTGAATTTGCCGAAGGGCGGCGGCGCTGACTGTGTTACAGGCCGCGATGACTAGGGCGCAATCCTCTGAGTTAAACAGATAGTCTGCCGCGCGGCAGGCATAATCATAAATAGCATCTTTGGAGCGTTTACCGTAAGGCAAGTGCAGCGTATCGCCCAGATACACAATATCCAGATCAGGCAGCGCGCTTTCAATGGCCTTTGCGATTAAAAGTCCGCCCAGACCGGAATCATAAATACCGAGTTTCATGTTAGAAAAGATCCACTTGTACGGTAAACATATCTTCGATTTTGCTTGCTTGCCCCGAACGCGCCATCAAAATGATATGATCGAGCGGCTCAATAACAATCTCGGGATCAGGCAATAAAATATCATCATTGCGTACGATCATACCGATAATCACTTCATTCGGTAGCTCCAGATCACTGAGCGACATATTCACCAGATGCGATGTTTCGGAGACTTCGGCTTCGATAATTTCGGCTTCACCGTCATAGATGGCCTGCAATGTTTTAATGCGGCCTCTGCGGACGTGCTGCATGATCGTAGACACTGTTGATGTTTTGGGTGATACAGTTGCATCCACGCCCAGCTTGGCGGTCAGGGACGTATAATTTGAACTATTGGCGAGCGAGATAACGCGTTCGCAGCCCGATTCCTTGGCAATAAGGCTGGCGAGAATGTTGTTTTCATCATCTTCTGTGACGGCAATAAATGTTTCTGTTGATTTTATATTGGCCTCGCGCAGAATATCGCGATCCATGCCGCTTCCTCGTAGGATCACAATTTCGGGAAATGTCATGCTAAGTTTTTCTGCGCGCTTTTCATCTTGCTCTATAACTTTGAGATTGATGCGTTTATCGTGACTGCGGATCATCTCGATGAGGCTTTTGCCGACATTACCGCCGCCCATAATTGTAATGTGGCGCGCTTGCTCTTCTTCGTGGCCAAACATTGTTAAGGCGCGGCGTAAATGTGCCGCGTCGGTAAAGAAATAAATTTCATCGCCGGCATAAATCTGATCATCTTCACTGGGAACAATAATTTGATTATCACGCGCAATCATACAAACGACCAGCGGGATATTCGGAAATAAGATCGGAATTTGCTTAAGCTGCGTGTTTAAAACAGGACATTTATCCGAGCAAATCGTTCCTGCCAGAAAAACTTTGTCTTCGGCCAGTGAAATCAAATTTGTCGTGCCGGGTGTTTTCAAACAATTGTAAATGGATTTTGCCACTTCGACTTCCGGTGAAATAATTTTATCAATTGGTAAATGGGCACGGCTAAACAGATTTGACCAACGCGCAGAGGTAAAACTTGTTTCACGGATTCGTGCGATTTTCTTCGGCACATTAAACAAAGAGTGCGCAACCTGGCAGGCAACCATGTTGACTTCGTCTTTTTCCGTTACGGCCACAATAAGGTCGGCTTCGTTTGCTCCCGCCGCTTCAAGGATATCGGGATTAGAGGCATGCCCTACAACGCCGTTGGCATCCATTTCATTATTCAGTTTATCGATAATGCTTTCGTTGTTATCGATCACGGTTACATCATTATTTTCTCTGACCAGATAGGATGCAATACTGTAACCGACCTGCCCTGCTCCGCATATTATAACTTTCATCTATGTTGCCTTTGTGTGAAGTGTTTGATCTGCGTCCGTGTCTTTTTTATGTTCTTCAACGCCAAGCTGTTTGAGCTTACGATGCAAAGCGGAGCGCTCCATGCCAATAAAAGAGGCGGTTTTTGAAATATTGCCTTCAAAGCGTTCTATTTGCTGCTCTATATATTCTTTTTCAAATGTTTCCCGCGCGAGCTTAAGCGGCATTGATTTGAAGTTTCTGTTGGGCTTTGCAGCGGCGCGCTGATTGTCATTTTGCAGAATATCAGGCGGCAAATGATGCGGCATAATCTCAAGGCTCTGATCGCTGGCTTTGTGCATAATCATAACCCATTCGACTGTGTTTTTAAGCTGGCGAACATTACCGGGCCAATCATAAGCCTGCAGGCTTGAATATGTCGCAGACGAGAACTTGATGGCGGGCAAGCCCGCAAATTCGGAATATTCTTCAATAAAAAATGTTGTAAGTGGTTCAATATCTTCTATGCGCTCACGCAAGGGCTCTAAATGCATAGGCACGACATTCAGTCTGTAATATAAATCTTTGCGGAATGTACCCTTTTCAATTTCAGCCTCAAGATCTTTGTTTGAGGAGGCTATAATACGAATATCCACACTGATTTCCTTGTTATCGCCGACGCGCTGAAAACGCTGCTCTTGCAAAACCCGCAATATTTTACCTTGGGTTTCAATCGGCATGTCGGCAATTTCATCCAGCAGCAATGTGCCGCCATTCGCGCGTTCCAAAACCCCTTGCTGCGGCGGTTCTCCGCTGATCGTGGAGGATGAGCCAAACAGTTCGATTTCAAGCCTGTCAGGGGTCAATATCGCGCAGTTCACAGCCGTATATAGCTGGTCTGCACGGTCTGATAATTCGTGAATGTAACGCGCAAGCATATCTTTGCCAGTGCCCGCCTCGCCGGTTAACAGAACGCGGCTATTTGTCGGGGCTACGCGTTCTAGTGCTTGCTTTATTGTGATCAGATTTTGAGATTCTCCGATTAGATGAACCGGCTTTGATTGTTTTTGAACCTTGGCTTTCAGAGAGATATTTTCCTGTATCAGCTTTGCATTCTCAAGCGCGCGCTCGATCATCAAAAGTAAGCGGTCGGATTTAAATGGTTTTTCAATAAAATCATAAGCGCCTATTTTGATTGAATTTACAGCCGTTTCAATTGTGCCGTGTCCACTGATCATAATGACCGGAATATGGGCATATTGTTTTTTGACGGTCTCGAGAATTTTAATGCCGTCATCTTCGCTATTTTCAAGCCAGATATCCTGAATGATTAAATCAGGTGATTGTGTTTCGATAATGTCATAAGCGGACACATCATTTTTCGCGGTCACCGTGCGGTAACCCTCGTCTTCCAGGATGCCCTGAATAAGGTTGCGAATGCCTTCTTCATCATCGACTATTAATATTAGATCTTCCATGGTTTTGATTTTAGGCAATTGCTTGTTTTGATGCAATCACTCCTTCGTCTGTATCCCCGTTTGATGTTCCGTCGTTATGGTTTTCGCTATTTTTCTTATAGGGCAGAGTTAGCACGACAATCGCGCCGTTTGTGTTTTTAAAGAAGTCGCCGTGATCGTTGATCCAGTCCGGCTTGCCTAAAAACAGATGCCCGTGATGGTCATCCATGATTTTCTTAACGATGGCAAGACCAAGGCCTGTGCCCTTTTCTCTGTGTGTGATATAAGGTTCTGTAAGGCGCGATATATCTTCATCAGGCGGAAAACCATCGCCGTTATCTGCTGCCGTGATCACAAAACCATATTCATCGTCATGAAATAATTTTAAATCGATTGCAGGTTCTGCTGTTGCAGACGATTTGAGTGAATCAACTGCGTTTTGAACAATATTTGTAATGGCCTGGCGGATTTGGCGGGCATCGCATACAATCTTGGCGGCGATGTCTGCCCCCAGACTTTCAATCGAAATATTGATATGCGGATGCGCTTGTTGCTGCATTACAATCATATTCTTAATGTACTGCGCCAAGTCATGCTCTTCCATTATAGGTTCGGGCAAGCGTGCAAAATCGGAAAACTCGTTGACCATGCGCCCTATATCTTCGACATGTTGGACGATTGTATCCGTGCAGCTGATGAAAATATCCTGATCTTCTGTGATTTGTTTTAAATATTTACGTTTCAGGCGTTCTGCCGAAAGCTGAATCGGTGTTAAAGGGTTTTTGATTTCATGTGCAATGCGGCGCGCGACATCTGCCCACGCGGCCTTGCGCTGCGCGGAATGCAATTCTGTAATGTCATCAAATGTAATGACTGCACGTTTAAGGGCTTCGCTGTCATCCTTTGTTGATTCTTTGTCAATTGTAATACGCACAAGAAGCAAGCGCTTATGCCCATCTTCACGGATATAGGGAATTTCTGCCTGTGTGGTGCGGTCCGGCTTTTCAAAGGCCGTTTCGATATTGACCACGATATCAGGCAAAATAGTGCTGATGTTTTTATCAATAAGGGTTTCTTCATTCATCTGCAAAAGCGAAGACGCAGAGCTGTTGGCCAGTGTGATTATGCCCGCGCCATTGATGCTGAGCACGCCAGAGGAGACCCCAGATAACACAGTCTCGGTAAAGCGGCGTCTTTCATCAAGCTGCCTGTTTGCTGCAATCAATTCATTGCGCTGCCCCTGAATTTGCGCGGTCATTTTATTAAACGTTTTGGCAAGAACCGAAAATTCGTCGCGATCTTCTTTTTCCTCGACACGAACCGATAGATCCCCTGCCCTGATGCGATCTGCGGCCTTGATCAGGTCGATAACAGGGGATACCAGCTTGCGCGAGAAAGAAAGACCAAGCCAAATCGCCACAAAAAGCAATAGCAAGGCAGCGATAATAAAGATCATCAATGTTTTGAGCTGTAGATCGGAGCGTTCCTGTTCCAGACTGGAATATTTGGCAACGGCTGCGCGTGTGTCGCTTACGTGGCTAAGAACAACAGGGTCTACCATACGTCCGACGAATAGATAGGCATCGTTGAAATTATTAAGCTTTACGAGGGCACGTACACGGTCATCGCTTTCACGCGTCATAACAACCACTTCGCCTATATCGGCGCGCTCCAGTAAATAATCGGGAACTGTTTCGAAAGCCAGTGTGAATGTAAGACTTGAACGTGCCAGAACGCGGCCACTTGAATCAAACACCATGGCTTCGGCAAGGTTTCGGATAAGCGACTGTGTTTCGATAACTTTTTCAAGGGCTTCGCTGTTACCGATCAAAAATCCCGCTTGACGGTCAAGATCACTCGCCATAGCCAAAGTATCCGCGCGGATAACTTGTTGATGCTCGGCAAGATAGGCTTCGGCGACCGCTTCGGATTCGTTGATGGCGGTGCGTACCTGACTACTGAACCAGCTTTCAACGCCAAAATGCAGAAAGAAAGCTGCAAAAATTGTCATGATGATCGCTGGAGTCACTGTTAAGATGCTGAAGATATACACAAGGCGTACATGCAGGCGCGATCCCGCAACGCCTTTACGATGACCACTCCAGAGCGCCACGATACGCCGCGCAATAATCGACACAAGAATAAGAACGAGGATCAGATCGATATTCAAAAGCCAAATAACGGTTTTGGGGTTTGTGCCAAAGGGCGGAATGCCGGCAAAGGCAGCATAAGTCGCAAAACCGCTAATGATTGATGCTACAAGCAAAAAGTACGTAAAGCGGTTTTTGCCTTTACGTTTGGGTTCTTGCGCAGATGACTTTTGTGATCTGGAGGAAAAAAACAGCGTTTGTATATTGTTTACAAAGCCCAGCAATGCTAAATCTCTAGTTGGTTATGTGTATGGTTGACTTACAATATTGAATCCATAACCGGATAGCAAGTAAATCGTCTTAATAATCGCCAACTAACCCCTGATATAAAAAACACGGATATGCCAGATATAACAACGGATTCAGCCTCGCCAGACAGTAATAAATCCTGTCCCGAATTTCATGCCGTGATTGTTGCCGCAGGATCAGGAGCGCGTGCGGATCAAAATATACCAAAGCAGTACCGCAAAATCGGCGGTATCCCTCTTCTTCAGCGCAGCATTGATAAAATCGCCTCTATGCCCGCGTTGCAAAGCCTTACCATTGTGATTTCTAGCGATCATAAAGCTTTGTTTGAAACGCTGATTGATGTGCCTGAGGATGCTAACGTATCCATTGGCGGAGATGGTAGAAAAGACAGTGTTTCTAATGGCTTAAACAGTATTTCTAATGTTAAAAATGAAGATATTATTCTGATACATGATGCTGCCAGACCCTTTGTTAGGCCGCGTGATATTGCCGCATGTTTATCTGCTGCGCAGGATCACGGCGCCGCAACCCTTGCGGCCCCCATAAGCGGAACATTACGCCGGGACAGCGGGGAGTATGTTGACCGCTCAAACCTCTGGGAAATTCAGACACCACAATGTTTTCAGTATAATATAGTGATACAGGCGCATGAAAATGTACCGCAGGACATGATTTATACCGATGACGGATCATTGGTCGAGGCTAGCGGGCATAGTTTGAAAATTGTGCAGGGCAGCAAGGATAATATCAAAATCACTTATCCCGAAGATTTTGTGTGGGCTGAAACCTATGTAAACGGCGTTGAATCAAAGGAGCACAAGGCAATGGATATTCGAACAGGGCAAGGATTTGACGTACACGCATTTGATTTCGATAGCAAAGGGCCTGTGCGTTTGTTTGGTGTCGATGTGCCTCATACGCATAAACTCAAAGGACATTCGGACGCCGATGTCGGGCTGCATGCAATTACCGATGCCTTGCTCAGCGCTATTGGCGCGGGTGACATTGGCTTACACTTCCCTCCTTCGGATATGCAATGGAAGGGTAAAGATAGCGCTTATTTTCTGGATAAGTCTGTGGATATGCTGCGGATAACGCGGGGGGTAATTCTGAATATTGATGCAACCCTTATCTGTGAACGGCCAAAGCTTGGTGAGTATCGTGAACAGATGCAAAAAAATGTTGCACGTATTTGTGATGTTGACTTCTCTCGCGTAAATATAAAGGCCACCACATCCGAAAAGCTTGGTTTCACAGGGCGCGGTGAAGGTATTGCTGCGCAGGCTATTGTGACAGTAAAAATCGGAGGCGATCATGGATAGTACGGAAAGAACTGTTGTAAATGTGCTGAAAAATTTAAAATTAACGATCAGCACAGCCGAATCCTGCACGGGCGGTTTGATAGCCAAAATTTTAACGGATATTCCCGGCTCTTCTGCAGTTTTGGATCGTGGGTTCGTAACCTATTCGAACAAAGCCAAAGTCGAAATGATAGGTGTTCCACCGGATATGATCGAAACATACGGCGCTGTCAGTTGGCAAGTTGCAGAAACAATGGCGCAAGGGGCTTTGAAAAAAGCCAGCACGGATCTTGCCGTATCTTGCACAGGGATTGCCGGCCCGGATGGAGGCTCTGATGACAAACCCGTTGGAACGGTCTATATCGGCGTTGCATCTTCTGATGGTTATCTTAATCACAGCCACCATGTATTTGAAGGTGACCGTAGCGCAATCCGCATGAAAACCGCAAATGAAGCACTGGAGAGTGTATTGCGGCATATAAAAAGGAATTATTTAAATGAAGAATAAGGCAGATATTTCAAAACTGGCTTTTGTTTCGGGATCGGATTCGCGTTATTTTTCCGATGCTCGCGGAATGGATTCACTCTATTCGCGCAATAGCGCATTATAAAGATAGCGATATATGTGTCATGGACACAGGTCTAACAAAAGCGCAGCTTGGGTATCTTTCAAATGAAAATGTACGTGTCGTAAAGCCTGACTGGCCGTGTGATATCTCTTCGCGTAAAATCAGGGGCCGTGAATTTTTAAAGTCCTGTGTGTGCCGTCCGTTCATCAATAAAATCTTCCCCGGCTATGATATGTATTTCTGGATGGATCCCGATACATGGGTCCAAAATCCACGCGGCGTTGATTTGTTTGTTGAGGGCGCTATGCGCGGAAAAATAGCGCTGACGGCGCAATCTGATCGTGCCGACCCCAAAGGGATGCGCGTTAAATTCTGGGGGCCGTTCGTGCATAAGGCGCGCAGTTTTTACTATTCAAACGCAAAGAAAGCTTTTGGACTGAAAACAGCGCAGGAGCTTTTCCCCTACCATCAACTATTGGCAGGTGCGTTCTGCCTGCACAAGGATGCGCCACATTGGGGTATCTGGCAGGATTTACTGATCGAAGCCGTTCAAAGCCCCCGCGGTAAAGCCTTTACCGCAGAACAGTTAACCCTGGGTATAATGGTGTATTTGGAAGGATGCCCGGCTGAAATTCTTCCTGCCTGGACGCACTGGACGTGTGAGCATAAATTAAAATGGGATGATAAAAAGCATAAATGGGCAGAGCCTTATCTCCCGCACGAAGAGATCGGTATTTTGCATTTGTCCGGTTTTGATAAAATGCGTGTTGACCGTAGCGAACGTACAGGATTTCTAACTATTGATGATAAAGAGATAGAGCGTAGTTACCGTTACGAAGATTTTGATGGCGAAAAAGCGGTTTAGCTCTTTTTATCTAGTGGCACGTACAGGTCATTTGCGCGCTGTTCGAATGCGTTAACCATTCTTTTTACAGCTTCGTTAAAGAAAGTTTCTATAAGAGATTGAAATAGTTTATTTTTAAACTCGAATTCAACATAAAAATCGATCGTACAGCTTCCGTCCTCTTCTTCGATAAAACGCCAGTGATTTGATAAATACTGCATCGGGCCGGATAGATATTCGACATGCACATGATCGGGCTCAAGCGCTGTTACGCGTGAGGAAAATTTTTCCCTCACCATTTTATAGCCAATCACCAGATCAGCATAGAAAACGTTCACTTCCCGCTTTGTAATACGGCTTGCAAGACACCACGGCAAAAATTCAGGATATTTTTCAACACCTTCCACAAGTGTGAAGAGTTGCTGCGGCGTAAAAGGAAGATTCCGTTTTTCTGCGTGCGTTGTCATGCCATATATGTGGCAAGAGTCGCATGTTATTTCAAGTGTTTAATCAATTTGGTGATGGTTTGTTATTGTCTTGCGGCGGCAAAATTGCTTTGACTTGTTCTTTGTATTTATGTGTTTCGCCGATCGAAGCATCTAAAAAACCCTCTGCTCGCAAAATATAGATAATTTCTCCAGTCCTTTGAATGGCATCTGACTCATCGCCCGCAACGTAAGCATTATGACAGTTTTCAGCAGCGCCTATATCCCATAATCCATAATCGTCGATATCCGCGCCGTAATATTTTTTGAATATTTTTTCTAAATCATCATAGAGCGGTGTGTCGTGCATATCGTTTACAATATCGGCCTGATCGGATGTCATAAACTGGATAATCCATCTGCTGCCCGACATATCTTTTTCAACCCAGTCAATAAAGAAGTAGTAATTGTCAGGAAGATTCTGTTTTGTGGCTTTAGGCTCAGGCTCGTACGGCTTGTCTGTAATCATACCTGCTGCCTTAAATCCCTCTAACATTCTTTTAAATGTTTCGTCGCTGGAATTATCATCCATTTTTAAAACCCTGTTTTGAAATAGTTTTGATTTACTCTGCTGCCATAGCGTTCATTTTTGCTTCGCGTGCGGCGCGGAGCTTTGCAAAATCTTCGCCTGCATGGTGCGAAGAGCGCGTGAGCGGGGATGCGGAGACCATCAAAAAGCCTTTGCCGCGTGCCATGCTCTCAAGCTGCTTGAACTCCTCGGGTGTCCAGAAACGGTCAACTTCGGCATGTTTTGGTGTCGGCTGCAGATATTGTCCGATCGTAATAAAATCAACATTGGCAGCACGAAGATCATCCATGACCTGCCCTACTTCTTCTTTGGTTTCGCCGAGACCGACCATCATGCCTGATTTTGTAAAGATCGTTGGATCAACTTCTTTAATGCGCTCCAATAGGCGCAGAGAGCGGAAATAACGCGCCCCCGGGCGGATTGTCGGGTATAGACGCGGCACTGTTTCCAGATTGTGGTTAAACACGTCTGGTTTGGCGCGTGTAACGCTATCAATGTCTTCGATTTTTCCGCGAAAATCACCGGGCAGGATTTCAACCGTGGTTTCGGGGGATTTAAAGCGTATCGCGCCGATTGTTTTGACAAAATGGGCCGCGCCGCTATCTGATAAATCATCGCGGTCAACGGATGTGACCACAACATGCTTTAAATCCATTTGTTTAACGGCAACGCCTACGCGCAAAGGCTCCATTTTATCAAGTTCGTCGGGCTTACCGGTGGCAACATTACAAAACGCACATGCGCGTGTGCATACCTCACCCATAATCATAAAGGTTGCGTGCTTTTTGTCCCAGCACTCGCCAATATTGGGGCAGCCTGCCTCTTCGCATACGGTCGTGAGTTTATTTTTCTTCACGATATTGCGTGTTTCGCTGTAAACCTTGCCTTGCGGCGCGCGCACTTTTATCCATTCGGGCTTCTTGCCCATGGGTCTATCCGGATTTTTCTGCTTTTCCGGATGGCGCTTTTCTTTGTTTAATAGCTCTGTATTATAAGTCATGTTTCATATTTAGCATTTTTAACGCAAATGTCACATATTAATTATAATCAGTGACATTTTTTCTCTAGAAAGCCTCTATAAATAAAAAACTTGAGTTAAACTAGAAAGCGATATATATTTTATGGTAAATAAATATATGCAAAGATACATTGCCTAAAGCATAATAAGGACATCTATAAATGGCGAAAGTGAATGTAAGTAGGGCATTTCGTGAGTTATTCACGGCTGTGGTTATGCCGGTTGCCGGACAAACGCATGGTTTTTACTGTATGATAAACGAAGATCAATACGATGCAGTGCATAAACGTCTGTCGGCTGTATTCTTGAATAGTGGCGTATTAAAAAGTGAAAAAGAGTTTTCCTTATCTATCATTGAAAGCACACGGAACGGGAACAATTTCACTGCGGAAATGAAGCTTTACATTAATCCAAGCCGCACGCAGCAGGATTTGCTCAAACAGGCGCAGCTTGCAAATGCGCTGTCTACGGATCAGGCCGCAATATTAAAATTGTTATCAAGCCCGCCTAATCCGTAAAACACAAATTCTCAAAATAGCCTAGAAATGAATTGCTTTGCCATAGGCATCAAGCACGGATTCATGCATCATTTCCGATAAGGTCGGATGCGGGAATACAGTATGCATGAAATCAAGCTCTGTAGCTTCCATTGTCTTGCCAACAACATAGCCTTGAATCATTTCTGTAACCTCTGTGCCTATCATGTGCGCGCCCAAAAGCTCGCCTGTTTTTTCATCAAAGATGGTCTTTACCAGACCTTCAGGCTCGCCAAGCGCAATGGCTTTGCCGTTCCCCACAAACGGAAAACGTCCGACTTTGATATTATAGCCCTGCTCTTTCGCTTTTGCTTCGGTCAGGCCAACGCTGGCAACTTGCGGCTGGCAATAAGTACAGCCCGGTATGTTTGTGGCTTTAAGCGGGTGTACGTCTTTCTCGCCTGCTATTTTCTCAATGCAAATAACGCCTTCATGGCTGGCTTTATGGGCTAGCCATGGCGGGGCAACAAGATCACCGAGCGCGTAGATATTTTTCTCGCCGGTTTCCAGCCATTCATTGACGTTAATATGCCCGCGATCAACTTTAATATTCGGAAAATGTTCCAGACCGATATCTTCGCTATTACCGACAATTCCGACGGCTGAAATAACGCGCTCTACTTTTACGGTTTCTGTTTTCTTGCCTGTGTCTATATGAACAGTTACGCTGTCTGCAGCTTTATCAAGCTTTGTGACTTTGGCGCCTGTCATGATCTTCATGCCCTGCTTTTTAAATGCCTTTTGCGCCATTGCAGAGATCTCTGCGTCCTCAACAGGCAGCACGCGGTCCATAACCTCGACCACGGTTACATCCGCGCCCATCGCGTTATAAAAACTGGCAAATTCAATACCAATCGCGCCCGAACCGACAACAACCACAGATTTAGGCATAGTTTCAGGCACCATAGCTTCTTTGTATGTCCATACCTGCTTGCCGTCAGGCTCAAGCCCAGGCAATGTACGTGCGCGTGCACCGGTCGCCAAAATAATATGTTTGGCTTTGATTTCATCAATCTGTTTGCCGTCTTTTTCAACCGCAATGGTTTTGCCTTTGGTTAAGCGTCCATAACCGTCAATCACTGTTACTTTGTTTTTTTTCAAAAGGTGTTGGATGCCGTTTGTAAGCTGTTTTGAAACAGCGCGTGAGCGTTCAATTATTTTCTTAAAGTCAAAGCTGTACTCTTTGATATCAAAGCCAAATTCATCTGCGTGCTTAAGTAATGAATTGATCTCGCTGGAGCGCAGCAAGGCTTTGGTGGGAATACAGCCCCAATTCAGGCATATCCCGCCAAGATGATTGGCCTCGACAACCACAGTTTTCATACCAAGCTGCGCAGCGCGTATCGCCGCAACATATCCACCAGGCCCGCCGCCAACAACAACTACATCAAAATTTTGTGCCATATTATTTTCCTCTATTGTTTAATTCTTTATTTATCTAAAAATACAGGCGGTATTTTACAAGGAATAATCTCTATCTTTTCCCATACATTGCCTGTGATATAAGGTTCGTCTTTAAGCCACGCATCCAGTGCGTCTCTGCTTTCAAAATCGACGATCATTACAGATCCGCACATATCTTCGTTTTCATTCAGCATTGCCGCTGCCATAATTTGCTCGCTTTGCGCAATCCCCTCGCGGATACGTGCGCTGTGTGCTTCACGCACAGCTAAGCGACGCTTTAGCGCTTCTGTGTCTGTTCCGTCTCTGCCGATAATAATGAAATGCATTAAATATTATCCTTGATAAAATCTTCTACAGATTCAATTTTTTCAACGATTTTGGCGTTTTGCGGAAATTTTTCAAATTCCGGTTCTGGGCCGAATAAAATAATCGGCGTATCAAACATAAGCGAAAGTCCCACTTCGTTTTTGGTTCCATGGTACCCTGGCAAGGCAACGATAACATCACTGCTCAGGATATTAACGATATTGCGGCTAAACGGCATCCGGTCAACCATCGATTTTTCCGCCAGTTGTGTGGTAATTGGAATTTCAACATACGGATTGGGATAAAGAGCGGATTTTTGTTCGTAATCATCCACTTTTTCAACAGGAATAATGCCGATACAAAAGCCTTTACGATGACGATTTTCTGTAAAGGCTTTGGCAACAGCAGTCATAACGCCGCCGCCCGCACCTGTCAGCAAGTGAGCACCAATTTTGGCTATCAGATTACCAAGCGGCGCGCTGTAGCGATCCCATTTATCTTCGTGGGATCCAATTACACCAATAACCGGATAGCGTTTCATCATATCAACCTCATTGCAGGATTCGTATTAAAGTAACATTTCAAGCGGATCTTCGATAAAGCGTTTGAGGTGCTGTAAATATTCAGCCCCCACTGCGCCGTCAACGCTACGGTGATCAACCGATAATGTACATTTTACGAATGTGCCGATTTTAATCTCGCCGTTATCCACGTATGGTTTTTGCGCGCCCGCGCCAATTGCAAGAATACAAGATTGCGGCGGGTTGATAATGGCATCAAATTCTTGAACGCCGAACATACCAAGATTAGAAACAGAAAATGTACCGCCCTGAAACTCTTCGGGTTTAAGTTTGCCTTCGCGCGCACGCGTCGCGAGATCTTTCATTTCCTCTGAAATGTCGCGCAGGCCTTTTGTTTCCGCTTTTTTGATAATTGGCGTAATTAATCCGTTTGGCGTTGCAACGGCCACGGAAATATCGGCATGCTTATATTGCAAGATGGCCGCATCTGTCCAGGACACATTCGCCGCAGGATAGGTCTTAAGCGCATTTGCGGAAGCTTTGATAAAGAAGTCGTTTACAGATACTTTGAATGCACCGTCCGCTTTTTTGTTAATTTCGGATCGTGTTTTCAAAAGATTATCAAGCTGCATTTCAACAGTCAGGTAAAAATGCGGCACTGTTTGCTTTGATTCAAGAAGACGTTTTGCAACGATCTTGCGCATATTATTATTTGGCAATTCTTCATATTCCATACCATAACTATCGGCGAGCTGCTTTGCGTCAGGGCCTGATGATTGAGGAGCAGATGACGCCGCCGAGGATTGTTGCTGCGCAGACACTGTCTGTCCGCCTGATTTTGCTGCCAGAATGTCGGCTTTAACAATGCGCCCTTTTGGCCCGCTGCCTTTAATGTTTGATATATCGACACCGTCTTGCTGCGCGATACGGCGCGCGAGCGGTGATGCAAAGATACGTTCACCCGTGTTTGAAACAGGGGCGGCCGGCGCAGGCGTATCTGTTTTTGCAGCTTTGTTATCAGAAGAGCCTTTATCCGAATTGTCTTTAGGCGCAGGCGCTGCGCTGTCATTGCTGGCTTCAAAACCCTCAAGCGCGCTTTCATCTTCGCCTTCATCCAGCAAGATCGCAATCATTTCATTCACTGCAACGCCTTCCGTACCTTCGGATACAAGGATCTTTGCAATCTTGCCCTCATCAACGGCCTCAACTTCCATTGTGGCCTTGTCGGTTTCAATTTCTGCAATCACATCACCGGATTCTACAGTATCCCCTTCTTTCACAAGCCATTTTGCAAGGTTTCCCTCTGTCATGGTCGGGGATAAAGCGGGCATTAAAATCTTGGTAGGCATAATGAAGTTCCTTTTATTTCAACGTATTAACAATTTATCTAAAATTTTAACTATTTCTTTAAGTTTATTCCATACAATGATCTCATACATAGAAAGAGGTATTAAAATGGCAATAAAAAATAAATTTAACCAACTACAAGGTTTACAACCACTAACATCCCGTTTTGGTCATGCTGCCGGAAGACCACCATTGGCTCCTCAGGCAAAAGTTGCGCCAAAGCTACCTGTTCAAAGGCGCTAAGTTTATTCATATCCATTTATTTTTTGTAGCACACCTCTTTTGCTGCATGAATAATTTCATCAATTTGCGGTAACGCGAGCGCCTCTAGGTTCGCAGCATATGGGAGCGGTACATCCGCAGCACATACGCGTTTAACAGGCGCATCCAGATAATCAAATGCATGCTCATTACATAGCGCAGCAATCTCTGATCCTATGCCTGCAAACGGCCAGCTTTCTTCGGCGCTGACGATGCGGTTTGTTTTCTTGACGCTTTCAATAATTGTATAACGATCCAGCGGACGAATTGTACGCAAATTAATAACTTCGGCGCTAATGCCCTCCTCGGCCAGCTTTTCGGCAGCCTCAAGAGATTTTCCAACCATAATCGAATAGGCCACAATTGTAACATCTGTACCTTCGCGTTCGATTTTCGCACGCCCGATCGGAATTGTGTAATCTTCATCTGTTGGCACTTCGAATGTCTGTCCATAAATCATTTCATTTTCCAAAAACACAACAGGGTTCGGATCACGAATGGCGGATTTCAAAAGACCTTTGGCGTCTGCCGCCGACCATGGCGCAATGACCTTAAGGCCCGGAACATGCGCGTACCAGCTTGCATAGCACTGGCTGTGCTGGGCGCCGACGCGCGATGCGGCGCCGTTAGGCCCGCGAAATACAATAGGACAACCAAGCTGGCCGCCTGCCATATATAGTGTTTTTGCTGCGGAGTTAATGATATGGTCAATCGCCTGCATGGCAAAATTCATCGTCATAAACTCAACAACAGGTTTTAAACCATCCATTGCAGCGCCAACTGCCAGTCCAGCAAAACCGTGTTCTGTAATCGGTGTATCAATAACGCGTTTATCGCCGAATTCCTGCAACAGGCCCTGCGTGACTTTGTACGCGCCCTGATATTCGGCAACTTCTTCACCCATAACAAAGACATCTTTGTCGGCGCGCATTTCTTCGGCCATTGCATCGCGCAGTGCTTCGCGAACCTGAATGGTTTCTGTTGTGGCCATGAATTTTGCCTCGTCAAAGGGCTGCGGTTCCATTACAACGCCTTGCGCGTAGAGGATATCGCGGTTTTCAATGGCTTTGCCCTCGGATCCTGCGGATGTCGGCTCGCTTGGCGTTGCTGCGGCTTGTTCTTGCGGCTGCTGCGCAGGAGATGGTTCATCGGCGCTTGATGACGCGGCAGTATCAGCTGCAGATGCGTCTTCGCCCTCTTCCAGTAAAATAGCGATTGGTGTGTTTACGGCTACATTTTCCGTGCCTTCGTCAATCAGGATTTTTCCAATCGTGCCGTCATCAACGGCTTCAACTTCCATTGTGGCTTTGTCTGTTTCAATCTCGGCTATCACATCACCGGATTCTACGCTGTCGCCTTCTTTTACCATCCATTTTGCAAGATTGCCTTCGGTCATCGTTGGCGACAAAGCCGGCATTTTGATTTCAATCGTCATGATATTTCCTTTTAAAAACTATCTTTGTATATGCTTATTCTTTTACTGCGACCAGAATGTCTGTCCAGAGTTCATCAACATGCGGCTCCGGAGATTCTTGCGCAAACTCCGCTGCGTCTTTCACAACTGCTTTGATGTCTTTATCAATGCTCTTAAGATCATCCTCGTCGATACCTTGGTCGAGCAGAATATTCTTTATTTTCTGAATAGGGTCTTCGTCCTGCTTAAACTGGTTAAGCTCTTCTTTTGTACGGTATTTCGCCGGATCAGACATAGAATGTCCACGGAAACGGTATGTTTTGACCTCCAGAATATAAGGCCCGTTGCCTTGACGCACATAATCAAGCGCTTGTCTTGCGGCGGCTTGCACTTTTAAAACATCCATACCGTCCACTTGTTCGCCCGGAATACCATAGCCTTCACCGCGGCGGTAAAACTCACCCGCCGATGATCTCTTTGTGCTGGTGCCCATGCCGTACATATTATTTTCAATGACGTATAAAACAGGTAAATCCCATAGCGCCGCCATATTATAACATTCTGCAACCTGTCCCTGATTTGCAGAACCATCGCCCATATAAGCAACAGCAACGCCGCCATCACCGCGATATTTATGCGAAAAGCCAAGACCTGTGCCGATAGCGGTACTCGCGCCAACAATGCCGTGGCCACCAAAGAAACGTTTTTCTTTGCTGAACATATGCATGGAACCACCTTTGCCGCGGGAATACCCGCCTTCGCGTCCGGTGAGTTCCGCCATAACACCTTTGGGGTCCATTCCACACGCAAGCATGTGTCCGTGGTCGCGGTAAGTTGTGATGACGCTGTCTTGCTTTTCTTGAACAGACTGGATGCCTGTCACAACGGCTTCCTGACCAATATAAAGGTGACAGAAACCGCCAATAAGCCCCATACCATATAACTGGCCTGCTTTTTCTTCAAAGCGGCGTATGAGCAGCATGTCGGAATAAATTTTTTGAAGCTCTTCGCTAGAGGGCAAAGCTTCACTATTAGACGCAGACTTTGTATTTGTTTTCTTTGCCGTGTTTTTCGTCGCGTTTTTTGACTTAGACGCTTTTTTCTTTGTTGCAGCCACAGTTAGCTCCCTATGCATATTGAGTGTCTCGGATACGTCTATTTTGGTACTACATTTAACATGAGAATACCAGACCCAACTGTATAATTTTGTGTCGAAAAAGGATAAATTTGTATTATTTAAGGATAAGAAATGTAGCTTTTAGAAACTATGTCGCTATAATAAGCCTTATAGCAGGATGTCTTCGTTCTCGCGAACATATCCGAGTATGTGGCGTGAGCGTTCCTCGAGTAAGTCCAGATCAATACTGCCTGGGCGCATACGCACGACACGATCTTCCAATGCAACACGCTGTTCAAGGATGCGCTCATACTCTGCGGCGAGTGTCTCTACTTTTTTCTCCGTGGAAACTAGCTGCAGATAGCTACGCTCGCCCATTAAAATATGAAAGGAGAAATAACAGAACAATACAAATGCAATGATTGGCAAAAAGTTCTGACGGATAATATGGCGCTGGGCAATAAGATATTTCATACCTCTATCGAATCATATTCGAATCACCGCGTCAACAATAAAAATGCAATAGAGTCAGTGTGTTATGCTGACTTTTCTCGCAAAATAAGAACTAAGTGATTCTAATGATTCACTTTTTTAACTTTAACCTAGATATAAAAAAACTTCTCTTCTAACCACTTTTGTCGTGTGTTTTCTTCAATGTCCATCAAACGTAGCGGTGCTTCGTCATCATCTTCAATATAATAAGAGTAAATATCGTCACCTGCATACAGACACGTTCTTTTATCATGTCTATCGTCGATGCTGCCTACGGATGTGTATTTGGACTTATAGGGAGATGGCAACATTACTATGGTCAAATCTGTATCAAATTTTTTGATGATATTATTGAAAAACCATTTTCCAGCTGTTGATTGATACACAAAAGGCATCGTAATCTTATTGAGATCGGCCTCTTTTGCGACTCTCTCAAGTGCGTACATACTGCTCAGTATGTGAATTTGTATAGCGTCATGCGGATCTTCATAATCATTATCGTCAAGCTGGATCATATAGTCTGTGATTTCTTTACTGATAGACACTATTTTCGCCGCAGCATATTGCTGGCTAAAGCTTGCTTTTCGACGAAAAAGGTCGCTAAGATCTATAATGTGTCCTGTAACATCAAAACGGTTGTCGGTCATGTTTTTCCTCGGGCTTTGTATTATTTCAGTCTGTTACGTGTGGTTCATTAAAATGGTGCAAAAACCCTGCTTTCATACATAAAGCGGTCTTGCATATCATCGCTAAGATCAACAGCAAAAAAAGGACCTATAGTATCCATATCCCCTTGCCATAGCATGGTTTTTTCTTCTAGATTTTCATGAATGATACCGAGGTGCGTGTTGTCCTCATCATATTTTGCCGGTAAAAGCAAAAAGTTGATATGATTAAAACTGTACTTTTTAATGACTTCTTTATGGAGCCACTTACCAGCCTCAGATTGATAAACAAAAGGCAGTGTAATTGTCGTAAGCCCAGCTTTGTAAGCCTGTTTGTCTATACGATCCATAATATCGACAATATCAGCCAAGCGGCCGTTCATAAAATCATTGAAATCCAGCAATATATGATCGGGATTGCTACCCTGAAAATAAGCTTCAAGGTGAGCCTCCGCATAAGATGAAAACTCATCTACCAATTCACGGCCCAGTTTTACGAGATTTTCAGCTACAGAATGGTCAGATTGAATGTTCACGTTTCGACAAAAAATGTCGCTTAGCTTGACAAGATTGCCAGTCGTATTTGCAGTGCTTTGTTGCATACTGCGTTACCTCCCGATGTGTTTTATCGAATTACCCTCTTTAAACGGGGTATTATCTTAGTTTCGAAACCTAATCGCTCATGCGTCGTTATTCAACTATAATTTGAATTCAAGGTTTTTACCTACGCGCGGTTCGCACCGCCATTTATCGTGCAAGTCACGTTTAATATCAATCATTCCAATGATTCCGAAGTCTTTGTCAAAGGACCCGTCATCCAAAATCGTGTCTGTTGATAAGTCTGTACGAATAGTGCCTGCCTCTTTATTATCCTGGCGATATTGACCACGCATTAAGCGAAATGAAATGCCGTAATCATGTCTTTGCAAGAACTTTTCTCTAAGCCATTGCCCATGAGGGTTTTTATACGTAAAGGGCAGCGTTACTTTTTCTAATCCAGCTTTGCGGGCTAGTGATGCGATTTCTTCGAGATTTTCATGAATATCATTGCTCAGCTGGGCAGATTTCAGATCAGGCAAGTATGTTAAGCGATTTGTAAGTAACCGCACAGCTTTAACAAGCGCCTCGGCACACTCATGCTGCTCAAATTGAACACTCCGGCGGAATAAATCCGTCAGTGTAATCATGTTGCCATCTATTTTTTGTTTTGTTTGTTCTTGTGGCATAGCTTCCTCCCCGTTTTATTTTTAATTATGCGGCCTTTTGTTTGCCTCCGCAGCACTCTTTCTTGTTTTTACAACATGAGCTGCCCTTTGGCAAAATAGTGCGGCCCGCATATTTGGCTTGTGGTCCCAGCTCCTCGGAAATGCGTAAAAGCTGGTTATATTTAGCCATGCGATCTGTGCGCGATAGTGAACCTGTTTTAATTTGGCCAGCATTTGTAGCAACGGCCAGATCGGATATTGTTGCATCTTCCGTTTCACCGCTGCGGTGGGATAAAACTACGCCAAAGCCGGCTTTTTGCGCCATTTCAATGGCTTCCAGCGTTTCGGATAATGTGCCGATTTGGTTTACTTTAACCAATATGGCATTCGCTGCTCGCATTTCGATGCCTTTTGCAAGGCGCTCGGGGTTTGTTACGAACAGATCATCACCCACAAGCTGTACCTTATCACCAATAGCCTGTGTTAAAGCAACCCAGCCATCCCAGTCATCTTCGTCAAGCCCGTCTTCGATGGATACGATCGGATATTTCTCGCAAAGCTCTTCGTAAAATGTGACCATTTCCGCAGAACTCAGGCTACGTCCCTCGCCC
>Ga0136600_1000335_pt1 | contig 25934 bp, 20 predicted proteins | sample AntRauMFilla2698_FD_104634 | JGI IMG/M metagenome (GOLD analysis project Ga0136600, IMG submission 104634) | Saline lake microbial communities from Rauer Islands, Antarctica - Metagenome Filla 2 #698 | ecosystem: Environmental > Aquatic > Non-marine Saline and Alkaline > Saline | place...
ACAAACAACATTATTCCATCTTAAATTTGCTAAAGAAACTTGTTCTGATAGTGGTCTGTCTAATGATGCATCTTTATTTAAATCATCGAATTGTTCTAAATATAAATCCATAAATTCTTGCTTAAGACTAGATATTATATTTCCACCTTGTCTGTGAACTTCTTTAGTTTCTAATGACCAGCTAAACTTTTTAATATTATAAGATTTTAGTACAGCACTGATAGCATGCCCTTTAGAATGAGGATCGATGCCACCACCTAAACTAGGATTATTTTGTTCAATTGATGTGCGTAAAGATTCTTTTAACTTTGCTTTAAACTCATGTTTTTTTGATAAAAAAGTAGCCTGTGCCACTCTACTTTTTCTAGATCTTAATAAAGTTGATTTTCTTTTATAGGGCAAATCATCTTGATAAGTAGGATTTTTTTTAAATAAAGCTTGAGTACTATTAGGTTTTTTATTTTGGGAATCATCATGAACATCAAGTTCTTTTATATCTTTATCAAAAGCTTTGTTAAATTCATCTAATTTATATTCTTTGCCAATTTGTTTTTTCTTTTTTTTAGATTGAGTAGTTTCAATTAAACTATGAGGTCTAATTACATCGTATTCAGCGTGTATTTCACTTTGACTAATAGCATTTTCAATCCCAGTAGCTAAAGATGCAAAAGAATCTGATTGTAAACTTTTAGTATCAATATCTAATTTATTAGCAGAATCAAGTAAGGCTTCTTTTATTTCTTTTCCAGTATCTAGCTTTTCTCTCATTTTCTTTTTTTTAAAAAATGATTTACCAAGATATGCAAGCCCCCCGATAAAAATAGACCCAATTACAACTGGTGCTGCAATTATAGTCGCTGAGGCAGTCAAAGATAAGGCTCCCCCTAAAGCTATCAAGGTAGCAATATTAAGTGAAGCTATATACTTTACTCCATTAATAATTTTTTTACTTAATTTAGATGATTTGTTGCCACTTTCTTTTTGGTATCTAGCCTTGACTAATTCTGAGTTTAATACACTTTTAATGGTGCTATGATTACTTGCTTGTTTTAGAAAATCCTTTAAAGGTTTTACTTCAAGTTCACTTTTTACCTTAGCTTTATCATCTAATATTTTATCATAATAACGATAGCAGTCAGCATTTTCTTGCATATCTTGTATTAAGATATTTTTGATTATGTCATGCGTTATTTCGCCTGTTAAATTTGCTTTTGATTTGTTTTGTGTAAAATATTTAACAGATGATGATTTAACTTTGGCAAAACCTTTTTTTTGTTTAACATCGTCCATGGAATATTGAATAAGATATTCCGGACTTTGCATCATGGATATAAGATTTTCTCTAATTTGTTTGTATCCAGATGGCAAAACATCAATTACTTTTTGATCCATTAATTGAGGGTTGAAAACTGAAGATACTACAGTTTGCCATTTTGCTTCTATTATCTGTTTTTGTTCAAAATAAGTATTATAATCGTTTCCTAATGAATCAGTATTTAACTCATCAAGACATGAATCAACAAATGTTGATTTCATTTGCATAATTATATCTTGTGATTGATTATGAGCTGCTTTTACCTCTGGAAAAAAGCTGAACTTTTTAGTGCCCATTTTTTCTAACATTACTCTAGATGCTTGAGAAACACTAGAATCTTCATTAGAGCGTATCTGTGATTCAATATCTTCTAAAGAACCTTTACTATCGATAGTACTATTAAAAAAAGCTTTCAAAGATCTTTTTTGCATTTTAATTTTTTCTCTCTAAATTACTTTTTAGAAAAATTACTAATAGCTCTTTCATCATTAGTTACCGTTTCTTTTATTAACTTTGCTAAAGAGTTTGATTCTGAATTAAGTAAAGATTGAGTTAAAGCTCTTCTATGGTTACTCGGAATTATGTCATTTATCAAGTCTAAAACTGAGCTAGCATTATCTTTGATATAGCATATTAGTCCATTATAAGAGCTTTTTAAAAACTTTTTATTTGAAGATAATACATATAAATGTTCTTGATTTCTTTGAGCTATCTTTTGCATACCCTTATTTAAAGATGAATAAGCCGACGATGCATCTTTTTCACTAATTTTAATTACAGTTTCTTCTAAAACATCTGAAGCCTTAGAGTATTTATTTAAGTTAACATTTTGTTTATTAACAAAGACTCTACATACTTTAGAAGCAATCAAGGCCGAAACTCCAACAATTATTGGAATTAAAAGAGGATTAATAGGGGTTGTCATTAAAATTACTGAGAAAGCTACTAGTAAAACGGTTCCTTCAAATTTACTTGGTTTTTTATTGCCTAAAGCTGCTTTTCCTATATTTGATAGGGTATTGGTTACTTTACTTATTTTTCTTTTCGTGTTTTCTGATATAGAAGATTTTAAAGTTACTGCTGCTTTTATCTTACTTAGGTTTAATGTATTTCTTATAAATGCATTAAAATCTTTTTTTTCTTCTTCACTAACTACTAATGTTGTATTTTTAAGTTTATGTAGACAAGATAAAGATTCTTTATTCGCGTATAAATCACTTAAAATAGCAACTTTAGACAAATCAGAAACAAGCTCTAGGTTAACGTGTACATCTAGACTATCTACTTCAAAATTTGGGGACTTAATCATTTCAATAACATTAGATCTAGTTTCAATATAACTATCTGGCATATGTTTTCTTATAGACTTATCTTTTAAAAGATCTTCATTAAAAACAGAAATAACAAGTAATTGCCATTTTAGTTGTATTTTTTGGGTTAAATGGGTAATTCTTTCTTGATTTTTTATGGTATCAATTGATTCTTTATTTTTAGTATCCTCAAAATCTATTTGATTAAGGCAATCAATTAAAAATGAGCTTTTTAATTTATGCAGTTGGTCTAATATACTTTTATAAGCATCTTGAGATTGAGATGACCATGTAAAATCATGAATATCCATCGACTGTAAAGCACTTTCCATTACATCGGAATCTTTAGTTAAAGACAACTCATCTATCTTAATAGAAGCGCTTAAGTTCCTTTTTATTCTCTCTTTCATATTTTATTCCTTCAATTTCTTTACAATTACATATAGATTGTTTTTTAATTATAAGTTCATAAATATAAAACAGATTTAAAATTACGATATAAATAGTTTTTAACTTACAAATAATATTTTAGAAATAAATTTTAAGCTTAGGTATATAGTTTTTCATAGGTGAAATTTGTTATAGTCAATCAAATGTTTACTAACTAAATATAATATGAATATAGCAATAAATGGTTTTGGAAGAATTGGGCGTCTTTTAGCAAGGATATTGATCCATAATAATCAACCTTTAAAAGTAATAAATGGAGTTGGAAGTTCTTTTAAGGCACTACATTTTTTAAGTTATGATTCTAATCATGGCACATTTGCTAATGAGTTTACCTGTAAAGAAAATCATATAATCGATGATAACAATAATATTAATATTATTAACGAACGTAATAGTATTCCTAATTGGCAAGAACTTGGTGTTTCAGTTTTAATTGATTGCACGGGTTTAATAAAAACAAAAAAAGACTGCCAAGCTCATTTTAACCAGGGTATAAAAAAAATAATTTTATCTTATGCTTCTAAAGCTGCACAAAAAACTATTGTAATGGGAGTTAATGAACATGAGTTGTCAGCAAAAGATAAAGTAATATCTGCTAGTTCTTGCACTACTAACTGTCTTGCTCAGATTGTGAATGTTTTACAAGCTAATTATAAAATACAATCTGGTTTTTTCTCTACTATTCACGCATTAACAAATGATCAAGTCTTACTTGATAAAAATCATAGTGATTTAAGACGAAGTAGAAGTGCGATAGAATCAATAATTCCAACTTCAACTGGCGCGGGTGAGCAAATTGGCAAGATTTTTCCCCAATTAGAAAATAAGTTATTTGGTAAGGCTTATCGAGTAAACACTAAAAACGTATCTTTAGTTGAGCTTACATGTAATCTTGATAAAAATGTTACAGAAAATGAAGTTAATGAATTGTTTGAACAGGCTAAAAATAAATATTTAGATATATCATATGCTCCTTTAGTCTCTATAGATTACAACCATAGTAAACAGTCTTGTATTGTTGATGGTTTACTAACTAAAACTAATAATAATATGTTACAAATAAGCGCTTGGTATGATAATGAATGGGCATATGCTTTAAGACTCATGGATATTTATAAAAACATTAATGCAGTATAAAGTAATAGATTCAAATATTATTCAAAACAAAAATATAGTTTTGCGCCTTGATTTAAACGTGCCCATGCAAAACACTAAGATAGTTTCAGATATTAAAATTCAAAGCTCTTTAAATACTATAAATTTTTTATTAAAAAATGCGAATAAGATAACCATCTTATCTCATTTTAAAAACCCAAAAAATCAAGATAAAAATCTATCATTAATAAAAATTGTCCAGTACCTTTCAAAGCTAATGCTAATAAAAGTACCTCTTATAACCAGTATTGAGCCAAATCATTTAGATAGCTTTGATAAAATTTGTGTTCTAGAAAATACTAGATTCTTTCAAGGCGAGTATGAAAATTGTAGCAAGCTTGGGAAAGAGTTTGCAGGTTTAGGAGATATTTTTGTGCAAGATGCTTTTGCATGTTCCCATAGAAATCATGCTTCTATGAATTCTATCACTAATTTTATACCCTCTTATATGGGTTTGAATTTATCAAAAGAAATATCTGTTTTAAATAAACTTCAGGCTAATATAACTGGTAAATTTGCCTTAGCTATAATAGGTGGGGCTAAAATAGAAACAAAAACAAAGCTGGTAAAAACTTTACTTAAAAATGGTTATAAGGTTTTTGCTGCTGGTAAAATTGGCAATTATATTAGTAATAATCTTAATATGTTTCAGCACGAATCCTTATATTTACCTGTTGATGGCCTTAACGCTGATAATAAGTATGGGGTTTGGGTAAATTATCATGATATAGGTCAAAAAAGCTTAATAATATTAAAAAATTTAATTAAAAAAGCTGACTATCTAGTTTGGAATGGTCCTTTAGGACAATTTGAAAAGCCAGAGTTTTCAAATGGCACTAAAGCTTTAATCAATCTTATAAAAGAGAATAAAGCATACAGTGTTGCAGGCGGGGGAGAAACTTTATCAGTAGTAAAGCCAGGTACTTTTAATCATATATGCTGCGCTGGAGGGGCGTTTATTGCATATTTAAGTAACAAAAATCTTCCTGGCATCAAAAATCTATTAACTAGCTAGCTCCAGCTATCGGCTATATTAATATCTACCTTTAAATTTACTTTGAGTTTTGCTGCATTTTCCATGGAGCTTATTACTTGGTCTTTAACTTCATTTATATGTTCTTTAGTAACTTCAAACACTAATTCATCATGAACCTGCATTATCATGTTAGCATGCTTTTTATTAACATTATTATCTACATTAATCATTGCATACTTTATAATATCCGCTGCGCTGCCTTGTACTGGTGCATTTATTGCTGCCCTCTCTGCCGCTTGCCTTTTTTGAAAATCTCGTGCGTTAATTTCAGGCAAATATAATCTTCGCCCAAAAATAGATTCAACATAACCTAGGTCATGGGCCATTTTTTTAGTCATTTCAATATAGCTTTTAACTTTTGGATACCTATCAAAATAAATTTCTATATAGGCTTTAGCTTCCTTTCTGGATAACTGTAGCTGCTTTGCCAGGCCAAATTCTGACATTCCATAAATTAAACCAAAGTTTATAGCTTTGGCTTTTCTTCTATGGTCTTTTGTTACATTTTCTAGGGTAACGTTAAACACTTCACTTGCAGTTTGTGCATGCACATCTTTATCATCTTGAAAGGCTTTAATAAGATTTTGCTCCATACTAAGATGGGCCATTACTCTAAGCTCTACTTGAGAATAATCAGCTGCCAGAATGAATTTATCTGCTTTAGTTGTAAATGCTTCTCTAATTTTTCTGCCTTGTGAGGTTTTAATAGGTATATTTTGCAAATTTGGGTTATTAGAGGATAGTCTTCCTGTAGTTGTAACTGTTTGATTAAAAGATGCATGGATTCTGTTTGTTTTTGGATTAACTTGTAAAGGCAATGCATCTGTATAGGTAGATTTTAACTTTGAAAATTGTCTATATTGTAAAATTACTAAGGCTAGAGGATAGGTTTTAGCAAGCTCTGATAGTACTTCTTCGCTTGTTGAAGGTTGGCCTTTTGGGGTTTTTTTAACTACTGGCAAATTCATATCTTTGTACAGTATTTCTTGGAGTTGTTTTGGAGATAGTAGGTTAAATTCTTTACCCACTATTTTGTAGGCTTTATTTGATAATTCTTGAATATGAAGAGAAAGCTCTAAACTTTGTTTTTTTAGATAGTCTTTATCGATAGATACACCATAATGCTCTAAAGAAGATAAAATGCCAACAAGCGGAAAATCTATATTATTACAAACAAAAGATGCCCAAGGATGAGTTTCAAATAGATTGGTGAATTTGTTGTAAAGTTTCAAGGTAATAAAAGAATCTTCTGCTGCGTACTTAGCTGCATCTACAATTGGAACGTAATCAAAAGTATCATAATTTTGGATTATCTCACTAAACTTAATATTTTCATGCTCAAACCACATCAAAGCTAATGTATCTAAATCGTGTCTTCCTTGATTAGAATTTAATACGTAAGAGGCTATCATTGTATCAAATATTTTATTTTTGATTGTTATTGAGTAATTTTTTAATACGCTTAAATCATATTTAAGATTATGTCCCACAATAGTTTTATCATCATCTTCAAAAATTTTACCAAGATGACTTAAGACAAATTCTTCATTTAATTGTTTAGTATCTTCTTTATGATTAATAGGAATATAATAGTTTTCATCATTAAAAGATAAGGCTAGCCCTACTATATTTGCATTTATGGCTTGAATACTGGTAGTTTCTAAATCAAGAACATAAACTTTTACTTGATTTAACTTATCAAGTAAATTATAAAAATCCTGTTCTTTTGTTATTGTGTTATAAGCAAAATTAATTTTAGGAGCGCTTTTTTTCAAGTCCATTGAAATAGCTAAACTTTTAAGCTCATAATTTTCACACAATTCACTTAGCTCATTTTTTTTAATAGGTTTAGTTTCTAAATCATCTAAAGATAAAGACATACCTACATCGGTTTTTATAGTTACTAATTTTTTTGCTACCGGTAAAAACTCTAAAGAATTTCTTAGTTTTTCACCTATTTTACCTTTAATAGCATCAGCATTTGCCATTAAGTTTTCTAAACTTTTATATTCACTTAGCCATTTCACTGCCGTTTTAGGGCCACAACCGTCTACTCCGGGTACATTATCAACTTTATCACCAACTAATGCTAAATAATCAATAATTAAAGCTGGCTCTACGCCAAATTTATCATAGACCCCATCAACATCAAGCTTTTGGTTACTCATTGTGTTATCGAGAGTTATATTTTCATCAACAAGCTGAGCAAAATCTTTATCTGAAGTAGCCAGTACTACTTTTTCATCTTTTAGCTTAACAAATTCTTTGGCTAAGGTGCCCATAACATCATCGGCTTCAACGCCCTGCACACTTAAAACTGGGATTCCCATTGCTTGAATAATATTTTTTAAAGGCTCTAATTGAGATACTAAATCTGTAGGCATAGGAGGCCTATGGGCTTTATATTCATTGAAAATTTCTTGCCTAAAAGTTTTACCTTTAGCATCAAAAACTACAATCAGATTATTAGCTTTTTTAGCTATTAACTTATTTAGCATATTAATCACACCATGAATTGCTCCTGTTGGAATACCATTTTTAGTAGTTAATGGTGGAAGCCCGTGAAATGCGCGGTAAAAAAAAGAATTTCCATCTACTATGATAACCATATTTTCCTATATGTAATGATTAATTAGACTTAATGCTGAGACAACAGCCGTTTCAGCTCGCAAAATATTTTTGCCTAAACTATATCCAGACCAATTTTTTAGCATATTAATCTCCTTGTCACTAAAACCACCTTCTGGACCTATTAGTACATGACATGGTTTTTTGATATTGCCATTAATTTTATTTTGAGTGTATGGGTGAAAATATATACCTGTTTTATCTTTCACCCAATTAGTTAGGTTTATAGCTTCGTTTAACTTTGGCACTTTATATACATTAGCCTGCTCACATGCGCTAATGATTATCTTTTTCCAGTGAATATGTTTTTCATGATATTGACCTTGGCTAAACTCAGAAAAAATAGGGGTTATGGAAGCAACTTTTAATTCAGTCGCTTTTTCAATGGCATAATCCATACGGCTAGGCCTTATAACACTAATACCAATATGAATTTGAGACTCATCTTCAAGATCTTTTTGTAGGACATCTTCTAAAAGCAAAGTAATATTAGGCTTGCCTATAGCTAATATTTTAGCACTCATAGCTGTTGTTGAATTAAACACTATTATAGTATCGTTAATTTTATAGCGTAATACTTTTATTAAACGGTGGTATAAATCTACCTCAACTATGCCATTTTCCAATGGTTGATTTAAAAAAATTCTTTTCATTTATTTTTTGTAACTTAAGTAATTTTTGTTAACTTAAGATATCATACTCTAATTAACTTATTAAAAACTTTTATGTCTTATTCTTTTGATTTAGCCCTTGGAATTGATTATGGCATGGCTAAAATAGGATTGGCTATAGGCCAGCAAATAACCAAAAGTGCCACACCATTAAAACAAATTAAAGCAAAGCAAGGTATTCCTTCTTGGAGTGAGTTTGAGCTTATATTAAAAAAATGGAATCCAGATACGATAGTAATTGGTATGCCTTTAAATATGGAGGGTAAAACCCAATATATGAGTCGCAAAACTAATATTTTTTGTGAAATGATTAAGCAAAAATATAATATCCCGATTTTTAAGACAGATGAAAGATTAACTACAAAAGAAGCCCGCTCTTTAATCTTTGAAGAATATGGTTACAAGGGTTTGACCAAATACTCTATAGATAGTTTTTGTGCTAAACTTATTTTGGAACAATGGATGAATGATGAAACTCAAAAATATTAATATTATACCTTTAGCTATATCTTTATATTCTTTCTTTTTGTTTTCTTGGTCTTTGATAGCGCAATTAAATGGTATGCATATATGTAGTCTTTGCATAGTACAGCGATACATATTTTTAGCCTGTGGTATTTTCTCAGCTTTTGCTATTTTTAGTAAGTTTAAAAGATTTGATGTGATAAACGTGTTTGCATCATCCATTGGAATTATCGTTTCAAGTTATCAAATATGGTTAAGTTTTAATCCTTTATACTCTTGTGGTATGCCTTTTAATATTGTGCTTCAAAACTTTGGTTTCATTAACGCTTTGCAGAGCTCATTAGTAGATGCAAGCTGTAGTAAATTAGTTTATTTATTTGGTATCAACATTCCTATTTGGGCTTTGGTAGCATTTAGTATTATTTTAGCGCTAAGCGTCATAGACTTAAGGCAAAAAAGTAAAATCAATTAGAATAATAATCCTTGCCTATTTGTACTTTACTACGGTCATTTTCAGTGCGCCATTTATTGGTGTCTCTTAAAGAGTATGCGCATCCACAATACTGTTGTTGATAGAAGTTTTCTTGTTTAGATAGGGAAATCATTCTAGCTGAGCCCCCTTCTTTGCGCCAATTATAAGTCCAATACGGCAAGTTAAAATGATTTCCTGCTTTTATACCAGAAGCATTAATTTGGTTCATGTCTTTCCATCTTGATATACCAAGAGAGCTTGTATATATATCAAAGCAATTTTGCACGGCATACTTTGCTGTGTAGTAAAATCTCATATCAAAACACATACTACAACGAATACCTCTTTCAGGTTCATTTTCCATGCCTTTAGCTAGCATAAACCATCTATCTCTATCGTAGTCTGCATCTATAAATTCAATATTATGTTTATCTGCAAATCTCTTATTTTCGTTTTTTCTAAGTTCGTATTCTTTTTGTGGATGTATATTAGGATTATAAAAAAAGATGGTGTAATTTATGCTGGATTTAAGCAAACCTTCCATTAAATCTACAGAGCATGGGGCACAGCATGAATGTAATAAAAGCTTATTTTTTCCTTCTGGCAACTCAAGGGTGGCTCTTTCTTGATTTTTATCTTGTAAGTTATTTGACATATTTATTTAACTTTTGTCGTTTGATTGCTATTATAAACTAGTGAATCGCAAATCAATAGATCTTATTTTACTATTTATCCTAGGCTCTATATGGGGTACTGGCACTGTCATTAACAAATATGTAATGGTGAGAGGTATCGATCCTATAAGTTACACCTTTTGGCAATTTATCGGCCCTGGTATAATTTTATTTTTTATAACTTACTTAAAAAAAGAATTACGATACAATCATAAACATATATTATTTTATTTAACCTGCGGCATTATCGGGCTTGCCATTCCTAGCCTAATTATTCATCTTTGTGCATTAAAACTTCCTGCTGGAATTTTACCTGTAGTTATTAATACCGTTCCTATTATCGTTTATCCACTATCTGTTTTTTTCAAACAAGAAAAATTTACTTTAATTAGATTTATTGCTGTAGTTTTAGGGGTATGTGGAATTTTAATATTATTAGTACCAAAAGCTAATGTACCCTTATCTTGGTTTTGGCCATTATTTGCCTCTATTGCCCCTTTGTGCTTTGCTATTAATAGCTTATTTGTTAACCCTAACAGGCCTAAAAATAGTAACGCATTAACTTTAGCTACAGGAATGCTACTTAGCTCTGCCATTGTCATGTTACCTTTTCTTTTATACATACAACATGATTTATACATACCTATTTTCCCCCTGGCAAAAGTAGATTATATTTTAATATTAAGAATGTTTATGCATTGCTTGGGTTACGTTATTTATTTTTCAATTTTAAAAAGAGCTGGACCTGTTTACTATAGTTTAGTAAGCGGTATTGTTATTTTAAGTGGTTTATTTTGGGCATACTACATACACCAAGAGGTACTTAATATTTATCAAGCAATAGCCATAGTGTTGGTTGTAGCTGGTATTTATATTTTAACTTACTCTAGAAAAAAAACTTAAGATTCATAAATTGCAAAATGTGTATTTACGCCCTTAATAATACGAGTGGGTTTGGGAATACTCTTAAAACAAGGAGTTTTAAGTATCACTTTTGGAGACATGGTTTTTGCAACATATAAAAGCTCTTCCCATTTATCATCTGGAAAGGCTAGCTTTTGAATTAAGCTAATGCTTTTACCATTTGCTCTTTTTTTCGGGCCACGCATTGGGTCAAAATATATAGCATCATATGCTTTAGTATTATTTTTTAAAAAAATACTAGATTCAGAGTTTATAACTTCCTCATTTTTGTAACCATAAAAATCTAGCGTATCTTTTAAGATTAAATAGATAAGTGGATTTTGCTCAACTAAAGTGACACTTTTATCAAATTGACGTAATTTATCAGCATCAACTCCCCATCCAGCTGTAATATCTAAAATAGATTTTGCCTTGCCTATTGCTTGGTGAATAGGTTCTTTTTTGACTATTTTATATAAAGGGAAAAAAGGGTTTGCGAAACTACTATGATAAAGACCTATACGTTTATTAACGTAGATATATAAACTCGTATCTGGGGCATCAACTACAAGAGGTAAATTATACTTTTTTGCAATTAATAAAGCTTTTTCACATGGGTTTTGGCAGAAAACACCTTTTACAGAGTCTAAGTTAAACAAAATATTTTTCTAACAAGGAGTTAATTTTGCAAAAGATAAAATCAGGTTTTTAACACCTGTATTGCTAAAGTTTATTCTAATTCTAGCATTAGCATCATTTCCATCTATATCCAAAATAGTTCCTTCCCCAAATTTAGGGTGCATTACTTGTTGGCCAAGTTTAAAGCCTGACATATGTGTTTTGCTTATAGTTTTTTTAGGCACGCTAACACCAGTAAATGGAGATTTCATTTGAATTTTTGTTCGAACTTCTTGTACGTCGTCTTTACCTATTTCACTAATAAATCTAGAAGGCCTATGGTATTGCTCTTTACCATAAAGACGTCTTACCTCTGCGTACGACATATACAATTTTTGCATGGCTCTTGTCATACCTACATAACATAAGCGTCTTTCTTCTTGGAGCCTATGGGGATCGTCCAAACTCATTTGACTTGGAAATAATCCCTCTTCAACACCTATCATAAATACAAGGGGGAATTCTAAGCCTTTTGCACTATGCATAGTCATAAGTTGAACACAGTCTTGATATGATTCACCCTGCATATCTCCAGCTTCAAGAGAAGCATGGGATAAGAAGTGGCTCAAAGGACTTAAGTCAATTTGATTTTCATCCATTACAAAGTTTTTTGCAGCTGAAACTAGCTCTTGTAAATTTTCCAGTTTTTGCCTGGATTTTTCATCATTTGAAGTTTGTAAATGAAGTTTTAGTCCTGATTGTTTAATTACTAAGTCTACAATTTCACTTAAATCTTTAGTAGTTGATGCTTCTTTTAACATACTAATCATATGTAAAAAAGAACCAACTGAACCTGTAGCTTTTGGAGTTAATAAGTTATCAGATACACAATTTTTTGCACTATCCCACATTGAGCAAAAATTATCTTGTGAATATTGTCTAAGCACAGCAAGAGAACGTTGGCCTATACCCCTATTTGGATGATTGATTACTCTTTCAAAGGCTGCATCATTATGCTGATTTGCTATAAGCTGCATATAAGCTAATGCATCTTTAACTTCAGCCCTTTCAAAAAATCGCATGCCCCCATACACTCTATAAGGAATTCCTGCTTGTATTAGTTGCTCTTCTATTACTCTAGATTGGGCATTAGAACGATATAAAATAGCTATCTCATTTCTAGAACCACCTTGTTCTACCCAAGTTAAAATTTGTGCTTTAACAAATTTAGCTTCGTCTATTTCATTAAAAGCAGCATAGATTCGAATAGGTTCTCCTGACTCTTTTTCAGACCAAAGGTTTTTCCCCATTCTTTCATCGTTGTTGGCTATAAGCTTATTTGCAGCTTTTAAAATAACACTAGTAGAGCGGTAATTTTGCTCTAAGCGAATAACACAAACATCTTTAAAATCTTTGGTGAACTTGTTGATGTTTTCAACTTTAGCTCCTCTCCAACCATAAATAGATTGGTCATCATCTCCTACTATCATCATTTTATTATTTTGATTAACAAGTAATTTTAACCATTTATACTGTACTGTGTTTGTATCTTGAAACTCATCAACTAAAATATATTTAAAGCGGCCTTGATAATGAGTCCTAATTTCTTCATTTTCACTAAATAGCTCTAAGACTCTAAGTAATAATTCAGCAAAATCTATTAGGTTACTTTCTTCACATAAATTTTCATATTTTTCATATATATTAAGTAAAGTTTGAATATGTTCATCGTTATCAGCACTAATTTGTTTTGGTCTTTGACCTTTGTCTTTTTTGCTATTAATGAACCACTGAGATTCTTTTGGGGTGTAGGTTTCTTCATCAAGGTTTAGAGCTTTTATTGCTTTTTTCACTAATTTTTTTTGGTCTTCACTATCTATGATTTGAAAATCTTTGCTAAGACCAGCATCGACTGCGTGCGTGCGTAATAATCGATGAGCTAAACTATGAAAAGTACCAAGCCACATTCCATTTACAGGCAGTTGTAAAATATTTTCGACTCTTGATTTTATTTCAGCTGCGGCCTTATTGGTAAAGGTCACTGCTAAGATACTAAAAGGGGAATAATGAAGTTCTTGTACTAGCCATGCTATTTTGTGGACTAAAACTCTAGTTTTGCCACTACCAGCTCCGGCTAGAACTAATGTATTTTCTGGTTTACTGGATACTGCTTGTGCTTGTGCTTGATTTAGACTGTGTAGTAAAGGATGCATAATATAGTTCTTCTATCAAATTATGTAAGACGTTTTCATCATTAAAACCGCCAGGATGGACCAAGAAAATTCCATTTACAACAACAGCAGGAAACATCATAATTTTATCGCCTATCAAATCTAATAAATTTTTGACTAAAATATCGTTATATTTTTTATTTAAAAACTCTTTATCAATTATTTTTTGCTTAATATCTAAAGAAATTAAGATTTTTTCAACGTCTTTTCTTGTAATAAAATCTTTAGAGTTTTCTTGCTGATTTTCTTCATGCTTTTGTTGTACGTCATTATCATCTTCCGATACAAATTTTGCAACCTGTTGTTTCTCATCAAAAAGAAATTCGTACATAGCGTTTAAGTACTCGCTAGCCTTGTTATATTTTTGAGCTATAAAAAAACCAATACATTGGTTTTTTACTATATCACTACCAAAATCTATTGGAGAAACATCTAGATTTATCTGATTTTTTTCCGCCCACTCAATAAGTTTAACTCCTTTTAATATACAACTTGGACAAGTAAATAATAAGTAAGCTTTCACTTCAGGAGAAGAAACATTTCTTTTATTTGGAATGGTGGTGTAGGCATCATGATTTATGGGTGTATCGTAATCTTTAACATGGCTTACTACAGTTGTATTTTTAGAGGTTAATTTATTTATTAGACCTAATTTACTAGTTAAAAAATAAAAAAATAATATTACAATAAATACAAATAAAAATTGTAGCAACAGTTTAAAACGATTTTTTTTATGCATTTTCAATAACTAATTTATAAATTTCAATTATTTATAGTATAGTAACTAATTTTAGGGTTGAAAGATATTTATGAAATTCAATAATATTAAATTCACCAACAGTGTCGCCCATGAATGGCAGTTGCCAAAAGACAATACTCCAGAAATAGTTTTTGTTGGACGTTCCAATGCAGGTAAGTCTTCAGTAATTAATAAACTAAGTAATAATAAAATAGCTAAAACAAGTAAAGCTCCTGGGCGAACAAGATTACTAAATTATTTTCTAGTAAATGACAGTTTTTATTTAGTAGATTTACCTGGAGTTGGCTATGCAAAAGTTGCTAAATCTATTCAAAAGAGTTGGCAGGAATCAGTTGCTACTTTTTTTGCCTCTAAAAGACCTATAAAAGGTGTAGTTCATATCATGGATATTAGAAATATTTTTACTAAGCATGACATCGAGCTTGCAAAATTTTTTAACAGTTGGCCTAATCTAATTGTGCTAAACAAAAGTGATAAGTTAAGTAACAATGGCATAACAAAGCAACTATCTTTTGCAAAACAAGAGGCAAGTAAGCTTGATTTAAACTGTGAATTTACTGTGAACTCTAATCTAAAAGGCAAGGGGCTTGATAAAATCGCTCACAAGATTGATTTATGGCTAAATGAGTAAAAATTGACAACAAATAGTTTCAGGTAATATACTGGCTTCCTTAACTTATATAAATCTATAGGTATTATGAAAAATATTCCTTTCACCAAATTAATGCGTTTAATTGCATTATTCATTACATTACAAGCTGAACAAGCAAATAAAATCTCTATCACACCAGAAAGTTTGACTGACTTTAGACAATATATAGGTGAGATTGAAGTAATTGAAGGAATGAGCGAACATAATACAAAAAATTTTATTAGTCTACTTAGAAAAATTACTGGAACTGATCCTATTTCAAAAAAAACATTCGACGATTTAGTGCAAGAAGTATTACAAACACAGAAGGTCGGATCTAATTATCTATATTTAAATGTACAAATCAAAATTAATGAGTATAAATCGGAAAAAACTCCTAGTAGCTATGATTTTAATCCCACTAAAATAATATCTTTTGGAGATAGCACATCTGATAATGGAAATGCTTTACCAAACAAAAAATTCACCAACATAACAATTTTAGATAATAAAAATGAGGCTAAAACAATAGAAACTGCTTCTACTTCAAATCAAATAGCAATTTACTTAAATAAAGGAGAAGGGTCATCATCAACAAAATCTCCTTTAAGTATAGAAAATAAAGAAAACTCTGGGGTTATTCCTTTTGCTCCTGCTGTTGCACAAGAATTTGAAAGAGACAATTTAAAAATTGTGATTAAAGAACCTACATTTGTAGGACATTTAAAAAATAAGTTTGATATGGAAGACATTCCAAGAGGTGATAATTTTGCTATGCATCTTTATAAATCACTTGCAAGCGATCAGAATATAATCAAAAGCCTAGAGGAAATTTCTGATTACAGTAAATTCGACAAAACAGCAAAAAAACAAACTAATAATTATGGTTTTGTTTTAAATACAATACAAATGGTTTCAGTGCAAAGAATCCTACAACTTTACGATCATGGACACATATCAATAAATGATTTTGAAGAGTTTATAAATTCAAATAAAGATAATAAAGTAAAGACGGTCGAAAAAATTGTGCCTTACGTCAAGGACGATTTTAATCTATACACTATATGGTGTGGTAGTAACGATTTAATAAGTGAAAATTATAAATATAAAAGAAACAGTAGAGTTTTAAAAAATATCGCAGATAAAGAGACGTATATTAAGAATGTATTAGCAAAAAAATATCAAGATATGATTAGTCTTTTCAAAAAAAGTGGCGCTAATAATATGGTATTAATAGGAGTACCTTCTTTATCAGAGGTACCAAGTGAAGACTACAAACCTGATGCAAACCAAAACTTTGATGGGGCTTTAAATTTAAATCAGTATATAAAGAAAATTGCTTATGAAAATTATGCAGTTTACGTAGATAGTGATAAGTTATTAAAAACAGTCTTAAAATACCCTGAATTATTTTTAAATGAGAGAGATAAAGAACTCGATATTAAAAGAGATATAATGTTTTCAAACGATGGGTTACACCCATCAGGTCAAGCTAATGTGTTGTTAGCAAATATCATCTACGATAACCATCTTTGTGCTCCTAGAGTTTTTAAAAACATTTTTCATCATGCGCTTAGTATTACCAATAAAGCTGATGAAACGTTTGGAAATACTTTCATTAACGATAAAAGGTATTCAATTAGTTTTAGCCCAGGAGCAAATTTATTAAATAATACAAAGTTTGTATCCGATGGTAAATCTACTGTAAGTTCAACATTTAAATACTTATTAATAAAAGAAAATTCTTACAATGTTATTACCTCTTTAGCAATAAATTTTAAAAATGATTTATTTAAATCTTTAGGTGCTTTGGGCGGTATAGGGTTTAATTTCAAAAAATATGATTGTGATTATTTATTATCTTTTTCAAGTGGTATTTTAAGAACTTCTGATTATTATAGAAATGTATCGTTAAACTTATCTATGTCTAAAGAAAATTTATCCCAAACCTTTAAATCTAATCCAAGCTATTGCCAGTTAAATAATTTATATTTATCTGTAGGTAAAAGTTTTAATTTGTTTTCCTCGTCGTTAAATATCAAGATACAGGGGCATTTTAGTTATAATACTATTTACTACCAAGGTCACAAAGAAAAAATATATAACGTAAAAGATAAAGAAAAAGCTATGGATTTAGAGTCTTTACTTGCTATTAGATTTTTATCAAATGCGACTCATAATGGCTTACTTGGTGTAACAGTTTTACTAGATAAAAAGTTTAATAAATTTGGTGGATTTTTAAAATTATCATATAAAAATATGGTTTTAGGCAGGTCTATTAGCTGTCCATTTCAGATAAAAGGCAATGAATTTAATAATACATATAAAGATGGAAAACCTGGCAGTAAAAAGATAATTACATCAAATATTATTGATAAATTACCAAGAGATTATTTAGAGATTTCACTAGGTGCAGTGAAAAAAACCGACATATTAAACTTTTCTGTATTTGTTAAATACGACTTAGTAGACAAAAACAGCAACACTAGCATAAACTTCACCATATCTAACTAAGGAAAATCTAGTTTTGTAAGAAATTAAGGAAATTAAATCTATGAAAAAAAGTTATAAACCATCTAAAATTCATAGCACCGCCATAAATATATGGGATATTTATTTATTTATTATAGTAGCGGCAACCTTATTTTGCATCACATGGGCAACCATGCAAATGTCAAAACCTTACGATATAGGCAATCCTCCTCAAATACACTTAGAGGCTAATTACCTACCAAGTTATGCTCTTAAGAGTTTTTGGAGAATGCTTATTGCTATGGGTTTTTCTCTCTTAGCAACATTTATTTTTGGTACTTGGGCTGCTAAAAGTAAAAAAGTTGAAAGTATCATTATTCCGTTAATTGATATCTTACAAGCAATTCCTGTACTTAGCTTTTTAACCATAACGGTAGCTGGGTTTATGCAATTATTTCCTGGAAACTTGTTAGGTCCTGAAATGGCATCAATCTTTGCTGTTTTTACAGCGCAAGCCTGGAATATGATTTTAGGTTTTTATCAGGGTATAAAAACCGTTCCACATGAGCTTATTGAAGTTGGTAAGATGTATCAATTAAGTTGGTGGAGAAAATTTTGGAAAATAGAAGTACCTAATGCTATGCCTAGTTTGATTTGGAATATGATGATGTCCATGTCTGCTAGTTGGTTTTTTGTTGTAGCATCAGAAGCTATAAGCTTTAGCAGCCAAACAATTATGTTACCTGGTGTAGGTTCTTACATAGCCTTAGCCATAGAAAAACAAGATTACATGGCAATATTTAATGCAATTGTATGCATGCTTATTGTTATAATAATTTATGACCAATTATTTTTTAGACCCTTACTTTTTTGGTCAAAAAAGTTTAATAGCGATTCTCAAGAAGAGGATAATCAAAAGTCTTGGGTAGTTAATATATTGCAAAGAACTAGAGCTCTAAAATATTCTAGAGTTCTTTTAGAAAAAATTTACGATCAATTTGCTAAATTATCTTTTTTTACTAAAAAAATCTCTTTAATAAAAAATCCATTAAGTATACCTAAAGCAATGAAAGTAAAATCTGACTGGTTTTATTATATATTTTTGATTCTATCTCTTCTTTTAAGTATTTACTTTATTGTAAACAAAATCGAAATCAAAGAAATTTTATTAGTATGTAAGCTTAGCTTTTATACCAGTATTAGAGTATTTGCCATGATTATAGTCTCATCAGTAATTTGGGTACCAATTGGAGTATGGATTGGTTTAAGACCTAATATAGCAAGTAATATTCAACCTATAATTCAATTTTTAGCAGCTTTTCCTGCTAACTTACTTTTCCCGTTAGTTGTCATATCTATCTTACATTTTCAATTAAACCATGAAATATGGACTACACCACTTATGATTTTAGGAAGTCAGTGGTATATTTTATTTAACGTTATTGTAGGAACTTTAGCAATTCCAAAAGAAATACATTTTGCTGCTAATAACATGGGAATTAAAGGTAAGCTATGGTGGAAGTCATTTATCATACCAGCAATTATGCCTTATTATATTACCGGAGCTATAACAGCTGCCGGGGCAGCTTGGAATGCTAGTATAATTGCCGAGTATGTAACTTGGGGGTCAATAAAGCTTCATGCAACTGGGATAGGCGGATATATAGCAAAATATGCTGAAACTGGAGATTCTACTAGAGTTGTAACTGGTACTTTAGCCATGTGTATTTATGTTTTATTTTTTAATAGGTTCTTATGGCAACCTTTATACAATTACGCTACAAGTAGAATGCAACAATAGGTAAATTATGAAACTTTTAAAAGCTAACAACATAAGTAAAACATTTATTAATAATGGTTCTGATAATAAAATATTAGCTGATTTAAACTTTGAGCTTAAAGATGGTGAAATCGTTGCTATTTTAGGAAAGTCTGGTTCGGGTAAATCGACTTTTTTAAGAATTTTAGCAGGTCTTATTCAACCATCTAGTGGGGAAATTTTATATAGAGATAATGCTGTAACTGAGCCCGTAAAAGGTATTGGTATGGTATTTCAGAACTTTGCTTTAATGCCTTGGCTTACTGTTCTTGAAAATGTTGAGCTTGGTTTAGAAGCTTTAGGTATTAATAGAGAAGAAAGAAGAACCAGAGCTATTGATGCAATTGATATGATCGGTCTTGATGGTTTTGAATCAGCTTACCCAAAAGAATTATCAGGTGGTATGAAGCAAAGAGTAGGTTTTGCAAGAGCCTTGGTTATGAACCCTGATATTTTGATAATGGATGAACCTTTTTCAGCTTTGGATGTATTAACAGCTGAAAATTTAAAAACAGATTTATTAGAATTGTGGCAAAATAAAAAAACTGGCACCAATGGAATATTATTTGTAACTCATAATATTGAAGAAGCTTTAATGCTATCTAATAAAATAGTTATAATGTCCTCTAATCCAGGTAAAATAGCCGGCTCAGTAGATGTTAACCTGCCATACCCTAGGAACTATCAAGATCCTGAATTTTTACGCTTAGTAGACGTTATATATACTTTAATAACAGCAAATATAACCCATAATAAGAAAAAATCTTCATTAATTAAATCAAATTTAGGTTTAGGTTATAGAATACCTGAGGTTTCTACTGATGAAATAATGGGGTTAATTGAAACTATCTACACTGACTTTGAGTCAGAAAAAACAATTGATTTACCAAAGCTTTCTGATCACTTAGCTATGGATATTGATGATTTATTACCTATTACAGAGGCTTTAGAGACTTTAGAGCTTGCTAATGTTTTTGATGGTGATATTAAAATATCGGAAACTGGGGTTAAGTTTTTTAATGCTGATTTATTAGAAAGAAAAAAAATATTTGCTAAGCAGCTGCTTAAAAATATTCCATTAGCTAGAGCAATTAGAAATAGATTAGATGAGGCATCATTCAGTCAAATAAGTGAAAAGCACTGTCTTGAACTTATTACACCTTATCTTAGTGCAAAAGAATCTCAAAAAGTTATGCGTACAATGATTGATTGGGGGAGATATGCTGAAATATTTGCATATAACTTTAATGAAAATATGTTAACACTTGAGAATCCTAACTAGTTAGGATTCTCTTAAACAGTTTATAGGGTTTAACTTAGATGCTCTATAAGCTGGATATATACCAAAAAACAGTCCAGTTAAGGTAGAAAATAAGAAACCTAAGGTACATGGGAATAATAAGAACATAAAGGCAACTTTTAAAAAGTAAGTCACAATAAAGTAACTAGCAAAAATGCCTACAATTACCCCTACTAGACCTCCGATAAAGCTTAGTATAATTGACTCAAATATAAATAAATTTAAGATATCCATTTGATTAGCGCCAATAGCCATTCTAAGGCCAATTTCTTTCTTACGCTCTGAAACAGAAACTAACATGACATTCATAACCCCAATGCCGCCTACAATTAAGGCAATGCTGCCTATTGCAAATAAAAATCCACTAAACATGGTATTCATTTTTTCTAGATTTTTCTTTACTTCACTAGAGTAAAAGAAGCTAAAATATTTCGATGAATTTTGTTGTAATAAAATAACAATATGCTTTTTGACCTTTTCAAATGCATCAGGATCATCGGATATTTTTAATATCATACTAGTTAAACTAGTTTTAGTATTAGAAATCAAAGCATTAGCATGAGTAAATACAATATTATTTATATCGAATGGTAAATATCTATTACGTTTTTTATCTTTTAATACACCAACAACCTTATAATATTGATTATTTAGTTTTAAAACTGTTCCTAATATTGATCCAGCAATTTCTTTCTCAATTTTTTGTGCTACTTTAGAGCCAATTACAATTGAGTTGTAATTGGCATCTATAATATTTAAAAATCTACCTTCTTGCATTTCTAGATTAAGCATTTCTTTCATTTCAGGAGTTGTGCCTGATAGAGGAACATTTATTTTAGCTCTATTAATATGAACAAATGTATTATGACTTCTAGTGTATGGGACAAATTTTTCAATTACGTCTAATTTTTTTAATGAAACAAGATCATCTAAAACTAAAGGCTCAGCTTCCGAAGATTCATCAAAGTAATCCATTTTCACATAGTTTTCGCCTATTTCTTTAAATGATTTTAAAGATTCAATATATGTGATTTCAGATATTGTAATTAACACAACTATTGAGGATGTTCCTATTAAAACCCCAAGTAAGGCTAAAAATGATCTTAGTTTATTACTAAAAATATTTAAACTTGCTTGTTTTAATATTTGATAAAAACTCACTAAACAACTCTCCCATCATTAAGTTTTATAACTCTAGGGCAATTATTTGCAATACTATTATCATGGGTAACTAAGATAATGGTTTTACCTTCCTCATTTAAATCTTTTAATAAAGAAATAATCCCATCCCCAGTTTTAGAGTCTAAGGAACCGGTTGGTTCGTCTGCTAGTATAATTTTAGCTGATGCAACCAGTGCTCTAGCAATAGCTACTCTTTGCTGCTGACCACCTGAAAGCTCATTTGGTTTAGAAAAGTATTTACTAGACATACCAACCTTATCTAAAATACTTTTAGCTTTAGATTGAGCTTGAGATTGAGTATAGCCTTGGTATAAGAGTGGCAAACATACATTTTGCACAGCATTATATTTTGGTAACAAGATAAATTGTTGAAAAACAAATCCTATACTATTGCTTCTAATTTTTGCTAATTTATTTTTACTTAATTTTTTAACATTAATTCCATCAACAAGATATTCTCCTATAGTGGGGCTATCAAGCAGTCCGATAATATTCAAAATAGTTGATTTACCAGAGCCTGATGTTCCAACTAAAGAAACAAACTCACCTGAATGAATATCAAGACTAACATTTGATAATGCTTTAAAAATTTCATTACCCTGTTTATATATTTTTGATACATTTTGTATTTTAATTAGGGAGGACAACTATCTCTCCCTCATATAGACCGTCTTTAATTTCTATTAAATCTTCTTTTAAAGTTCCTGTGATAATTTTTCTTTCTTCCATTTCACCTTCATTATTCACAACAGTAACCTTAGATTTGTTATTAGAATCTAGGGAAATTGCTATAATGGGTATTGCTATTCGGCTTTTTTCTTCATAATTGATGGTAGCTTTAGCTGTCATACCTGTTTTGATTTTACTTAGATATTCGCTTGGTAATTGTGCTTTAACTGTAACTAAAAATTGAGATAAATTAGAACCATTTGATTTAAAAGCCTGCTGGCTTATTTTGTTGACTTCGCCTTTTATGTATATACCTTGAAATGCTAATCCAGATATTGTTACTTTTTGACCAACTTTAATATCTTCAAATTTAGTTTCAGGCACCGAAAACACAACCTTTATTTCATCATTACCGGCTACACCTATAATGTTTGTATGGTTAGGAATATGGGCACCTTCGGTTAGATTTTCAAGTCTACCAAGCTTTGAAGATTCTTTACCTAAAGAAAGATTATCAAGCACAATACCATTAGATGGTGACTTGTAAGTAATTTGCTTTAGGCCAACAAATATTTCATTACATATATCTTTTATGTTTGTAATATCTAGCTTATTAAAGTCTATACTTATTTCTTTATTTTCTAATTTAGCTTTAATTTCTCTTTCCATTTCTTTTAGCTGAAGATCAGATTTTGATAGTAATATCTTAGATTCTCTATATTCTTTTTTATCAACAGAGCCTTCTTCATACTGCTGCTTTGCTAACTCATACTTTGATTTTATAATAGATAGCTTCTCTTTTTTTTCAAAATAATCAATAACTAAATCTGTTATCTCTTTTGTCAATCTAGTAGGCTTGATTGTAAATAAGGCATCACCTTTAGAAATATAATCACCTACTTCTGAATGAATTTTAACAAGTTTAGATTCTTCCTCTGTGTATACATTTTTAATGCTCCAGGGGTATATAACACTAGAAAAACTTTCTTTATCATTGAAATAAGTTTTTGTTACTGTATAAAAATTTCCTTCAGCAAAAGCAAAATTAATTACTAATGATAAAATAGCAGCAAGCTTACTTAGTTGTTGCATTCATTTCTCCATTTATTTATGTATATGTTTAAGAAAACTTGATGGGTATCAATCAAATCTAAAAGCCTTTTATTAGATTCTAAAACATCAATTTTACTTTTATAAAGTTTATTTTGGCTATCGGTTAAATCGTTAAAGCTAGTTAAACCACGTTCAAACTTTTCGAGCTCATTGTTATATGCAGACTCAGCATAAGATAATTTCTTGTTAATTATATCCTTTTTTTGCTTAAGCTTAGTCATATCAAGTTGATAACTTTTGATTTTAGTTTTAAACAAGGTAATCATATTTTTTAACCTTCTACTATTCCTTTTAAACATGGTTTTTGATAAGGATTTTTCGTAGCGTGCACTATGATCAAACGGACTGTAAGAACCTGATATTGACAAAGAGTGATTAAATTCGTCTGGCTTTTCCATATCTTTAATATCAAAACTATATTTAGCGCTTAAGCTTGGTAATGATTTTATTTTAGAGGCCTTACTTTTTAATTTAGAATATTTTTTTTCTTTTATAGCAGATAAATAATCTGGATTATTTGTAAATAGTTTTTGTAACATCTCTTCATATGACAAATTGTCATCAACTAAGTCATCTATACTGGTCAATAACTCATATTCATCTAAATTTTCAAGGTTTAAAGCATTTGCTAATTTTTCTATATTATCTGAGTATTGGTTTTTACTTTCTAAGATGCTGATTTTTTCTTCTTCAACTTTAAGCATTGCTTCATTCAAATCTTTCTTATTTGCTAAACCATTTTTAATTTTAGCCTTTATAACTTCTAATTGGGATTTTGACTTCTCTAAATTTGCATTTTCAATTTCAACTTTCATTTTATCTAAAATGCATTGTCTATATAGGGTTATATTTTTTTGGATTACTTTTCCGGTATTGTAATCATTTTTTATTTTGGATAATTCGTGTTTCCAGAAAGAATTTTGATACTCTATGTAAGTATCGTTGTATAAAAACCCTTTTGTAATAGGCTGTGATACGGAAAATGAGAGGCTAACAGGCTGAGTTACTTCATTTTCTTTAAAATTATATTTAAAGTTAACTCCAGCACCAATTGATGCTCCTGTTAAAGTTTGTAATGTAAGAGATGGTGTTAAGTTAGCGTTATGAGAAAAATGTAAATCTTTACTATTTAAATTTTGTGCATTATCATACTCAGATTCATCACTGGCTCTACTATTATTGTTATCGTAACTTACGTTTAGCTTTGGAAATAGTTTTCCTTTAGTTGTGTTCCAAGATTTTTCTTCAAGCATCAGATCTTCTTTAAACTCTGCTATCTCATCATTTTGTTCATAAAGCATTTTAACTAAGGTACTAAAGCTAAGTAATGTTTTTGAACTATTGGTCAAGTTAGAATTAGAAAGAGAACTAATTGTGGTTATAAAAATTATTGAAATAAAGGTTAAGATTTTTGTTTTCATAATGAAATAATACTATATTACGATTTTAGTTTATGCAAATGTAAAAGGTCATATATAAAATGATATGCGAAGTAATTGTCTTTAAAGGCCCAAATCTAATTTTTGACTACAACTTTTTTGATGCAAATATCATAATAGGAGATTTGATTTCTGTCCCTTTTAATGGCAAAGATATGAATGCTTTAGTTATTAATATTAAAAAAACCTCAAAACATAAATTAAAAGACATTAATCCTACTTTTAATCTTAATATTTTATCTACAGACGATATTTCAAATATAAAATGGATAAGTAGCTATTATCACTATAGCTATATACTTTTCATTCAGCAAACAGTCCCTGCTTATTTTAAAAATAGCTTAGTTTTTAATTTCCCAAAACAGGTTTTTTATAAACTAATAAATGAAAATATTAAATTAAATAACCCCAAACAAGAAGAATTACTCATTTCTTTAAAAGAGCAAACATTAGAAAAAAAAGATATTTTAAAAAAGATAAGTAATAGAAGATTCGAGATCTGGTTAGAAAATAAAATTATATCACCTCTACAATCATTGCCATCTAAAAACTTTATTACTTTAAATAAACAGCAAAACCATATTTATGAAAAAATTAGTAAAACAAATAATGCATTTGGTG
>Ga0136600_1000336_pt1 | contig 25905 bp, 18 predicted proteins | sample AntRauMFilla2698_FD_104634 | JGI IMG/M metagenome (GOLD analysis project Ga0136600, IMG submission 104634) | Saline lake microbial communities from Rauer Islands, Antarctica - Metagenome Filla 2 #698 | ecosystem: Environmental > Aquatic > Non-marine Saline and Alkaline > Saline | place...
CCTGTTTCATCCAGAATTTCAAACCACAGCGCATCTGTCGCCGCATCACCAGACCCCGCCCACGCGGCGCGCGCTGCTTTTTTCTGCGCGTCCATGCAGGTATCAAACCCTGCCACATCGACGCTAATCCCTTGAGATTTAAGAGCATCTTGCGTCAAATCTAATGGGAAACCAAACGTATCGTATAGCTTAAACGCCACATCGCCGGGTAAGGTTTTACCGCCCAGTTTCGCGGTTTCTTCCTCCAGCAATTTCAACCCGCGATCCAGCGTATTCTTAAAACGTTTTTCTTCGGATTCCAGCGTCTGCGTGATTAAACTCTCGGCGCGTTTTAGCTCGGGATAAGCCTCGCCCATCGAGCCCAGCAATGTCGGGAATAATTGGTACATGAGCGGGTCTTGCGCGCCCAATAAATGCGCGTGACGCATACCGCGGCGCATAATCCGGCGCAGCACATAGCCCCGCCCCTCATTGCCCGGCATCACGCCATCGGCCATCAAAAACGCCGAACACCGGATATGGTCGGCAATGACGCGGTGGCTGGCCGCCATCTCGCCATCAGGGTCAACGCCCGTCAAATCGGCGCTATGCTCGATAAGCCCGCGCATAATATCAATCGCGTAATTATCATGGCTGCCCATCATGGTGGCGGCAATCCGCTCCAACCCCATGCCTGTATCCACGCTTTGCGCGGGCAGATTAATGCGCGTGTCGGCGTCAATTTGTTCATACTGCATAAAGACATTATTCCAAATCTCGATAAAGCGGTCGCCATCCTCATCGGGGCTGCCGGGTGGCCCGCCCGGAATATGATCGCCGTGATCATAGAAAATTTCCGTGCACGGCCCGCATGGCCCCGTATCGCCCATGCGCCAAAAATTATCATCGGTCGCAATGCGTATGACTTTGTCATCGGAAAACCCTGCAACTTTTTTCCAAATCCCGGCGGCCTCTTCATCCGTGGCATGAACCGTCACGCATAATTTCTCCGGCGGCAGCGCGAAATTCTTCGTGACCATTTCCCACGCAAATTCAATCGCCTCTTCCTTGAAATAATCGCCGAAAGAAAAATTCCCCAGCATTTCAAAAAATGTATGGTGCCGCGCCGTATAGCCGACATTTTCCAAATCATTATGCTTGCCGCCCGCCCGCACGCATTTTTGCGCCGAAGTAGCGCGCGTATAGGGGCGCTTATCCTTGCCGGTAAAGACATCCTTGAATGGCACCATGCCCGCATTCACAAACATGAGAGTGGGGTCATTTTGCGGCACAAGCGGGCTCGAAGGCACAATCTCGTGGCCGTTTTTCTTGAAAAAACCTAAAAATTCGCTGCGTATATCCTTGACGGTCTTCATAGCCTGTACCCTTTATTTTTTTACGTCGTTACTGCGTCGCTCACATATGTTTATATGCTTCGCTTCTGGCGCCTAGTGCAAAAATAAATTGCTTTGGCTATACTGACGCGAAATTCTGATTTTAAGGAACATAATATGCAGGAATTTATAACGCTTGCCAACCGCCTAGCTGACGCGGCCGGTGAGATTATTCGCCAATATCACCGCCAGCCATATGATATTCACACCAAGGATGATGACAGCCCCGTGACGATTGCCGACCGCGCGGTGGAGACAAAATTGCGCGAGATACTCGCCGATGCGCGCCCTGCCGATGGCGTTCATGGCGAGGAGTTCGATACCAAGGAAAGCGAAAACGGCCTCACATGGGTGATTGACCCGATTGACGGCACAAAGCCTTTTATCTATGGCCATCTTGGCTTTGGAACGCTGGTTGCGCTATGCGAGGATGGTGTGCCTATTCTCGGTCTTATCGACCAGCCCGTTGTGAAGGATCGCTGGATCGGCGCGCGCGGCATGCCCACGACACATAACGGCCAGACCGTGCAAACCCGCAAATGTCCCGCGCTCGATATGGCTTGTGGCGCCGCAACCGCGCCGGGCATGTTTGATCATATCACCGATGATTTTTACAAAGTGATACGAAACCAAGTGAAATATATGAATTGGGGCGGCGATTGTATTTCCTATGGCTTGCTGGCCAGCGGCCATATTGATCTAGTGATCGAGGCACAAATGAAGCCGCATGATTATCTGGCTCACGCGCCCATTATCGAGGGCGCGGGCGGTAAAATTTGTGATTGGGACGGAAACCCGCTCAGCCTGACATCCGGCGATGCGGTGGTCGCGATGGGCGATGCGCGGCTTTGGTCGCAAATTCAGGAAAAAATCATCGCTGCCGCTTAACTGTCTTCACGGCGCTCTTTCGCAAGCGTACTATCTTTAACCCAGCGAAAATGATACATCGTGGCAATCTGAACAATAAAACTCACGCTATGCTGGAAAATCACGGGCCACCCCTTATCCAGCTGCATCGCAATGCCAAACAACACAGAACTAAAATCTTTAAGCGCATAAAGCTGATGCATTCGCAAAGACAAAGCGCCCGCGCTCCCCGATTTACGAATTTTATAAATTTGATGCGCCGCCCCTTGCGCAAATATGCAGGTCACGCAAAACGCAAAAATATGGGACGCATATACCTCGTAAAAAGTGACCCGATACTGCGTTAGCGCGAGCACCAAAGATCCGGCGCACAGAACCGAGCCAAGCGTAAATATGAAATATGACATTGTATCGCGCCGATCGCGCATAATTTCGTATAGAACAATCAACAGCATTGCCAATGCGATGACGCGCGGCCAAACGATATAATGATTAAACCTCTCCAGAGTGAGCCCGTAAAAAAACATCGCAAAGAAAGCAAAGAAACTGGTGGAGAAACGGTTCAAGGACAAAACAGATGTTGGCCGCTCGCCTTCTAACTCACCTTTGTGGAATAATGTTTTACGATCCCATATGAGCTTCACCTGCGAAGCGATGCCGCTTAAAGAAAGCAGCATAAAAAAGGCACTCGCCAATCCCAGCAGATGATAATTCATTTTTCCAACATGCTAATTTATTTTAATTAAGCCTAATACCGCGCAGCGCTAATTATTAGACGCAAAGCGCGTATCATTACCCTGATCAATGGAATAGCGCGGCCATTGCCCTTGCGCCAACATATCGATGCTGCGCAATTCATCATTATTTTGCTGATAATGCGCCGCGCGCAGACGATATATCCAGTAATTCGACAGCACACGCTCGACATAGGCGCGGGTTTCTGCCGCAGGCAAGCTCTCGATAAACAGCAGCGGATCATCCGCCCCGCGCATAGTACGCCGCCATTTATTCAAATTCCCCGGCCCGGCATTATAAGCCACCAGCATGGATACAAAATCACCCTTAACAGCCGGATGCTTTAACAGGCGGTGAATATAACTTTCCGCCAGCGCGATATTCACCTTTGGATCAAGCAGAGCCTTGCGCCCCGCTTTGCTTTTATAAAAACTGTCGCCCGCAATATAACTTGCCGTGGCGGGCATAATTTGCATCAGGCCGCTCGCGCCCCGCCTGCTTTCGGCGGCTGCATCAAAGCGCGATTCCTGGCGCATCATGGCGAACATAAGCGCCGGATCGACATCGTAATCCTGCGCATCCATCCACGCGCCGACAGGGTAAAGCGCGGCATCATAAAGCGCGCCATTTTCGGGGCTCATCCGGCTGCCCAGTTGCATCGCCAGCCCGGGCAATTCGGCATAACCGGCAAAGGCCAGCATCGCGCGGCGCAGCGCATCATTGCCATTAGGCGAGAGGCGCATAAGCTCTTTTTCCGCGCGAATATTTTCGCCTACCGCGACCAATGCGATGGCGCGCGCGCCCTCTTTTGTACTGTCCAGTATCTGTTGGGATTCTTGCGTAAATTGCGGCACATCCCAGTTGAAATCAAAATCACGCCCCAATGCCCGCGTTGCCAACATGCCGTAAAATGTTCGCGGATGGGCCTGGGCAAATTCCAGCCACTGGCCGACCTTATCAACCTGACCAAGACGCATATATGATCGCGCCGCCCAATAAGAGCCCGCCGCCTGCGTCCAGCCGGATGCGTAAGGCGACTTTGCCGCCATACCGAAAAACTGCGCCGCACTTTTATAGCCGCCTTTTTGCCATGCGGTTAATCCGGCAATCCATGCGGCGCGCGGCACATGAAACTGCGAGCGTGATACGGCCTTTGTCGAAACCTCATAGGCTTTGCGGTAATGGCCGCCATAGAAATAACGCGCGGCAATATGCCCGCGTTGCTGATCTTGCTGCACGTGATCAAGGCTGGCTGCGCGCTTGTCACGCTCCAGCAATTTTACGGCCTGTGAAGGGCGGTTACGGCGCAGCAAGCTATGGATATTTTTTTGTAAATCACGCCCATCATTTGTGACGCGGCCACGGTAATTCTTCCCATACACAACGGTCGGCTCTTCGATGCTGCGAAAGGCAATATCACTGCGCGGCTGCGGCAGGTCATTGGCTTTTGCGCCGCCCTTAATCCCGGCCAGCTTGTATATTTCCCGCGCGCCCGCATGGCCTGCATAGAGATGCAGCCATTCCTTAAGCTCTGCAAACTTACTGATATAGGCCGTGGGGTGCATATAGCGTTGATGCAGCACATGGCCCATCAGGCGATGATCCTGCAAATCGGCAATCACCGCATCCGCTTGCGCCATCTCGCCCGCTTTTTGGAGCGCGAAGATATTTTTATAGCGCGCAATATCATCGCCGGATAAGCCTTGCCCGCCTTTTACGTGCGTGCTTGGTAATGATTTCGCATGGTGGGGGCGGGCCTCAGGCGTGGCCTGCTTAATCTGCGCTGTGCGAGAGAGGCTGCGCGACGCCGTTCTTTGCGAAACCGCATCAAAATTTGTGCCCGAAACTGTTTTGGGCGCGACGGTCTTCGGGGGAGCATTTTGCGATGAGGCATTAATAACAGGCTTCACAGGCGGAACTAAAACCGGCGACGCGCTTTTTTCAAAGACAGGCTTTGAGCTCGGCAACGGTGCAGCGTAGAGCGGCGCGCTGATAAACAGCGCCATACATGCGCATGCGGCAAATTGCGCTACGCTCTTGTACAAATATGTATTCATGATGGAAATTATCTAATGCATAAACAAGGCTTTGTCCAGCAAAGCCGCCTAAATCAGGCCAAGTTCTGTGCGCTTTTTATCAACGCTCACCATATCATGCCATGCGGCGCGCTTTTGCGCGGGGGTTCGCAGCAAATAGGCAGGATGGAACGTGGCAATGCCCGCAATCTCCGTTGCATCATTTTGCAGCTCGGCGGTTTGCGGTTTGTAATTATGCCATGTTTTACGCAAACGCGAGATCCCGTCGCTGCGCCCCAGCAATGATTTCGCCGCCACGCCGCCGCAGAAAATGACGATCTTTGGCTGCGCTAATTGAATATGGCGCTCGATGAATGGCAAGCTGGCCTCGATCTCGCCGGGGCTGGGTGTGCGATTGCCGGGCGGACGCCAGTTTAAAATGTTAGAGATATAAACCCCCTGCGCCGCATCTTCCGCGCCGCGCGATAGGCCAATGCAGGCCAGAATCTTATCTAAAAGATGCCCGCTCTCCCCCGCAAATGGCACGCCCGCGCGGTCTTCATCGGCGCCCGGCGCTTCACCGATCAGCATGATATCGGCCTTGGGGTTTCCATCGGAAAAGACCAAATTCGTTGCAGTTTTCTTGAGCGAAATACCGTCAAAACTTTCTATGGCTTCGCGTAATTCCTCCAGCGTACTGGCCGCCTGCGCTAATTTTACGGTTTCGGCTCTGACCTGCGATGTGCCGAGCAAAGGAGCAGCCTGAGCAGATTGCTGAGGAGCTTTAGGCGCTACAGCCTCCGGTGCTTTTTGCGGCATTTCCGACGTAATCTCGGCAGGCTGGGCGCGCGCGGCAACCGCCACCGGCGCGGCGTAACGATCCACCGGCTCATCGCCCACCGCCGCATCAACGCCATGATCCAGATACCATTGCAGTGCGGCTTTATCGGCGGGAGCAAAAGACAAGAGAAAACCCTCAATTAATTGTTAATAATAAGGTACAATAATAGATATGCGCGTTGCTTAACAAAAGACCTAATCGCCCAAAAGAAAGAGTTATTCAATAATGCCCGATCCAATACGACCTGACCGCGAAGCCATGGAATTAGACGTTGTGATTGTGGGCGGCGGCCCGTCCGGCCTGTCCTGCGCTATCCGTTTAAAGCAGCTCGCCGATGAAGCGGGCACGGAGTTGATGATTGGCGTTCTGGAAAAAGGATCGGAAGTTGGCGCGCATCTTCTATCCGGCGCGGTGTTCGAGCCGCGCGCGCTTGATGAATTAATCCCCGACTGGAAAGAAAAAGGCGCACCGCTCAAGGTCGCAGCCAAAAAGGATAAATTCCTGTTCCTGACGAAAGATAAATCCTACCCCTTCCCGACCCCGCCGCAAATGCATAATAAGGGAAATTATATTATCTCGCTGGCCAATTTAGGACGCTGGCTGGGCGAGCAAGCGGAAAGCATGGGTATCGAGATTTTCCCCGGCTTTGCCGCCGCCGAAGTCTTATATGACGCCGATGAGCGCGTCATTGGCGTGGCCACCCGCGATATGGGCATCAATAAAGACGGCAGCAAGAGTGAGAATTTTGAAGCCGGATATGAACTGCATGCGCGCCAGACCATTTTTGCCGAGGGCTGTCATGGCTCGCTGACCAAAACGCTGATCGACAAATATGATCTGCGCAAAAATTCCGACCCGCAAACTTACGGGCTGGGCATTAAAGAGATTTGGGAGATTGATCCGGCCAAGCATGATGAAGGGCTGTGCGCGCACACCATTGGCTGGCCTATGGATAACAAAACATATGGCGGTTCGTGGCTGTACCATATGGAAGATAATCAAATCTCGCTGGGCTTTGTGGTCGGGCTTGATTACCAAAATCCGCACCTCAACCCTTATGAGGAAATGCAGCGTTTCAAAACCCATCCAGCGATTAAACCTTTGCTTGAAGGAGGGCGGCGCGTGGCTTATGGCGCGCGCGCCTTGGTTGAGGGCGGGTTCCAGTCCTTACCGAAATTATGCTTCCCCGGCGGTGTGTTGATTGGCGATACGGCAGGATTCCTAAACGTTCCCAAAATCAAAGGCAATCACACGGCGATGAAATCGGGTATGCTGGCGGCTGAAAGCGTGTTCGAACTGCTCAACGCGTCCCAAGAATGGGGCGAAGAATGCACCGCCTACCCCGAAGCGCTTAAGAAAAGCTGGATTTGGAGCGAACTTAAAGCCGTGCGTAATATCCGCCCGGGCTTCCACAAAGGATTATGGTTCGGGCTGATCAATGCCGCGTGGGAAACATTAACGCGTGGCCTTTCGCCTTGGACGCTGAAAAACCATGCAGATCACAGCGCGCTCAAACCCGCCGATCAAATGCCAAAAATCGACTACCCCAAACCCGATGGCGTCATCACGTTTGACCGCCTGACTAGTGTTTCATATTCTGCCACCAATCATGCGGAGGGGCAGCCAAGCCATCTGGTTCTCAAAGACCCCTCTGTGCCGGTGGCGCAAAACTTGCCTATATATGACGAACCGGCGCAGCGTTATTGTCCGGCTAGCGTGTACGAGATTGTTGAAGATGAAAGCGGCAGCCCTAAATTACAAATTAACGCGCAAAATTGTGTCCATTGCAAAACCTGCGATATTAAAGATCCGGCGCAAAATATTGACTGGGTTGTACCGCAAGGCGGCGATGGCCCGAATTACCCCAATATGTAGGGCATAAGAAAGCCCCCCAAGAAAGCAAAGCATGAAAATTTTTCTTAAGAAGCATAAACAAAATCTGATCATCATGGGCGGCGCGCTGGTTATTGGCCTGAGCGCGGGCGGGCTAGTCGGTGGCAAGCTGATGAACACGCCGCACACGGCGGCGCTGATCGCCAACACAATGCATAACGTGCCCAACACCGCGCAGATGGATGCGTCATTTTATCGCCCCTTCGACAGCAAGACCCTATCGGGCAATTACCTTGCCAGCCGTTATGCGCAAGACCATCACGATTGGAAAAACGCGGCTAAATTCCTCGATATTGTGCTCACGCATGATCCCGATAATGACATCAACATAAAACGCGCCATGGTACTGGCCATGGGGGCGGGTAATTATGACGATGCATTTGGCTATGCCGACATTATTTTGCAAACCGAGCCACAGCACCCGCTCGCGCTTATGTTCGCAGCGGCTAAGGCGTTTCAGGATGAGGATTACGCCCGCAGCAAAGCGCTCTCGGATAAGCTCTCCGGCGGCGGTTTATCTGCCTTCATAAAGCCCCTCATGCAGGGCTGGAGCGCGGCGGCGCAAGGCACGCTGGAAACTCAAAGCATGAAGAATAATAACATGCAATCTTTCCACGCCATGCTGATTGCCAATTATCTGCAAGATGATGACGCGCTGCGGCGCCTGCTGAGCGAGGCCATTAATGGCGGTACAATCACGCCGCAAGATACGGCGCGCATTGCCGATATGTATGCGCATATCGGGGAAACGCAAAAGGCGATAACCCTTTATGAAACGCTGGGCGAGGCGCTTGGGGAAAATGAAGAAATCTCCGCGCGCATTCAATCCATCAAGGCGGGCGAGCCGATAGAGCGCATTCGCGAATTAAAAACGCCCTCCGCCGGATTGGCGCTGGCGATGCTCGATATGGCTAATTTGCTCTTTCAAGATCTCAGCGATGACAGCGCGCGCATTTTCGCGCATATGGCGCTTTATCTGAAAGATGATCTAACGCAGGCGAAATTGCTGCTGGCCGATATCAGCGCCCGCAATAATCAATATGCCCGCGCAACCGCCTATTACCAGATGGTCGCCAAGGGTGATGAGCATTACATCATAGCGCAGCGCAAAGCCGCCGCGATGTTGGAGGATACAGGGGAAAAAGACGAAGCCATTACGCTGCTCACCGGCTTATCGCAGGAGTATGATGACGTACTCTCGCAAATTCTAATCGGTGATCTGCACCGCAATGCCGAGGAATTCCCGCAGGCCATTCGCGCCTATAATAAAGCGCAACAAATGATGGGCGGGGAGGTTAGTGCCGATTACTGGCATTTGCATTACCGCCGCGGCATGGCCTATGAGCGCGCAGGGAAATGGAAAAAAGCCGAGGCTGATCTAAAAACAGCTTTGGAATTTCGCCCCAATGATCCCTATGTGCTGAATTATCTGGCCTATAGCTGGGCCGATCAGGGTATTCATCTGGAAAAATCTTTGACGATGTTGCGCAAGGCTTTCGCGCTGCGCCCGGCTGACGGGTATATCAGCGATTCGCTGGGCTGGGTGCTTTACCGCATGGGCCGCGTTGAAGAGGGGCTGCCCTATCTTGAAAAATCCTCGCAATTACTGCCCTATGATCCGACAATTAACGATCATCTGGGCGATGCCTATTGGCGCATAGGCCGCAAGCTGGAGGCACGGTTCCAATGGACGCGCGCAAAAAACCATAGCGATGATGCGGCGGCTATCGCGCTCATTACAGATAAGCTGGAAAGTGGTTTACCTGCCGATCCTAAATTCAATATTGCCGCGCCTGAGTCTGCGCCGGGCCAAACAGGCATTATCGTGGATAGCGCCGCGCGCCTTGATCATATCAAAACGGATGAAGATGGCTCCTGATGGGCGGCGCCGCGCTGAAAATTTTCTCGCCCGCCAAAATTAATCTGGCTTTGCATGTAACGGGACGGCGTGATGATGGCTACCATTTACTGGATTCCATCGTGGCCTTTGCAGATATTGGCGATGAAATATCTATCATTCCCGCCGATGATTTCACCCTTTCCATCACAGGGCTCTTTGCCGACAAACTCCCCGCTGAGCGCGATAATCTGGTAGAAAAAGCCGCGCATTTATTATCAAAACGATACGCGCTGGATTTAAAATTAAACATCGCGCTCACCAAAAATCTGCCGATCGCAGCGGGCATTGGCGGCGGCTCAAGCAATGCGGCGGCCACCATTCACGGCCTCGCGCAATATTACGAATTAAAGACGATTGATGAGGACATATTACTGGCGCTCGGCGCGGATGTGCCGGTTTGTTATCACGGTATCACCAATGGCGGCATGGTTCGCATGGGCGGCATAGGCGAAACGCTGGAAACGCTGGCGCCGCGCGCGCCATTGCCCGCTCTCCTGATTAACCCGAATACTGCCTGCCCGACCAAAGATATTTTTGCCGCGCTCAAAACAATCGACAACCCGCCAATGACGCAAACCGCTGATCTCGGCGCGCTTCGCAATGACCTCACGGATGCCGCCATCGCGCATAATCCTGTAATTCGTAATGTATTGGATGTTTTAGAGAATTCCGGCGCAACGCTTTCGCGCATGTCCGGCTCGGGCGCGACATGTTTTGGCTTATATGCAACCAGCGATGATGCGCAAAGCGCCGCGCAAGCTATAAAGGCCACGCATCCCGATTGGTGGGCACGGCCCTGCCTGATTAATTATTAAGGCTGCTCGCGCTTACAGATTGCAAAAGCAAATGATCCAGCAAGGCTTGAGACGCATTCCCATCCAACGATAAATCATGCACCGCCTGATAAGAGCGAATGGCATCTTGCGTTAATTGCCCATCCAGCCCATCGGCGGGGCCGGGATATAAACCAATGCGCATAAGCTGCTTTTGTACTTCCTCGGTCAGCGCGGCATTTTGTGCGGACGCACCCGAAATCCGCACAACACTATCTTGCGCGGCTTGATCTGCCCCCTGATTACCGCCACTTTGCTGCGCAGGAATAATCTGCATCCCGCCAACAATTTCATTTACCTTATCCATGGATATATCCAGATTGCGCGCTAATTGCTCCAATGCGGCCTGCGCCTCGGGGCTGCCCTGATCGGCGGCGGCTTTATACCAAATGAGCGCTTCCTCGGGCTTGGGCGCGCCCAATAATCCATTTTCATAGATAAGCCCCAAATTATACGCGGCCTCCATTATGCCTTGCATGGCGGCGCTCTTGAAATAATTTGTCGCGCGCTCGGGGTCATACGAAACGCCGATCCCCTCGACATAGGCAATGCCCAGATTATATTGTGCCTCGGGATGATCCAGCGCCGCAGCCTTGCCGTACCAATCAATCGCCTTGCCCAAATCCGGCTTTACGCCAATGCCTTGATGATGCAAAACGCCCAGATTATAGGCCGCATTGCCAACGCCGCTCTCGGCCGCCTTGGCAAACCACATTGCCGCGCGCTCGTAATTTTGCTCCACGCCGCCATGGCCCGCCGTATAAATCGCCGCCAAATCATGCTGCGCTTCGGGCACACCGGCAAAAGCCTGCGCCTCGATCTCTTTTACGACCTGCGGCAGATCATTATCGGGGTTAATGTCTTTGACCTGCACTTTATTGGCAGAAATATCTGGGGAGGCCGTGGGCGGCTCTATCGCGGCGGCGGCCGTTTCAGGAGCGCCCTGAAAAGTCGGCGCCTCGACAATTTTCGGCGCAGCTTCTTGCGGCGGCGGCGGCGCAGATGGCTCGATCTTATTGAGCTCTACGGCCAGCGCTTCCGGATTACTATCCATGGCCTCTTCCAGCGCCGCATCATCATTTAAATCAATCGCGGGCTGCGTATTATTCGTTTCTGGCGCTGGCGCTAATTCTATTGCTGATCCTGTGGCGGCTTCCGGCGCGAACATCGCGCCATCCTCGGCCACAATATCTGCAAAACTCTGCTGGGGCGGGGTAATAGCCACCCCCTGATCAGGGCCAGTATAATTTTGCGAATTCACCGTCAAAGGCGGCAAATCAATCGGCTGCTGCGCGTTATTTATCGCCCATCCACCGACAATACCCCCCGCGAACAAGCCGATCACCGCCAAAACGCTTAGCGCCTTGGAACGCTTCCACCATGGCTGCAGCTCATATTCATCTTCCAGCAAAAAGCGCGGCGATACCTCATTGGCCGTAATATCCGCGCCCTTGCTTTGATCCGTAAGCAACGCCGCACCGCCCGCGCTCAGCATTTCATGGGTCTTGATAACCTGATTTTCAATGCGCTCCATCTTGCGCATGATGCGGTCGCGCTCTTGCGCAAATTTATCAACTTTGCGCTCTAATTGCGCGGTCTTGGACAGCGCGTTGACCATCTTGTCATGGATCGCGTCATAGCGTTTATCGGACAGACCACCCCCGCCTTCATCAAGGATTTTTTCCGTTTTGACGGTTTTCGCATGCAGCGTCTTGACCAGTTCCTTGTAATTATCGAGATCGCGGCGCATTTGGTCGCGCTCTTGCTTGGTGATGCGCAAACGCTCATTGACCGATTTGAGAACGCCCAGAATTTGCGCCTGCGTCTGATCGGAATCGGACAGCATTTCTGGACGCTTACCCGACATTTTACCCTTGGTGAGCGGCTTGACGTCCGGCGCATCATTATTATTCGAAGTGCTGAAATATACGCGTCCGTCGGACGATTCTTTGAAGCCCATGTGAAATGGTCCTTACAACAGTGATTTACCCTAAGATTCGTACTATAAAGGATTTTGGAAAATATCGGCAAGAAAAATCCTGAGAAACGTTCAAAATCTTCCACAAGCAGAGGCGGCCGTCTGTAAAATTATTTCCAGTCCAAAACCACTTTTCCGGATTGCCCGGACAGCATCGCATCAAAGCCTTTTTGAAACTCATCAATCGGGAAACGATGGGTAATCACATTATTAATATTGAGGCCGCTTTGCAGCATCGCCGCCATTTTATACCATGTCTCGTACATTTCGCGGCCGTAAATACCCTTTATAATCAGCCCCTTAAAGATAACTTCGTTCCAATCAATATCCATTTTTCCGCCCGCCGGAATCCCCAGCAGCGCAATCTTGCCACCATTAATCATGGTGCCGACCATTTGCTGGAACGCGCTTTCAACACCGGACATCTCTAAGCCGACATCGAAACCTTCGGTCATACCAAGATCACTCATGACAGCGCCCAGATCATCTTTGGCGACATTGACCGCCCGCGTCGCGCCAAGTGTCTCTGCCAATTCCAAACGGTACGGGTTTACATCCGTAATCACCACATGGCGCGCGCCAATATGTTTGCAAATCGCCACCGCCATAATGCCGATCGGCCCTGCGCCCGTAATCAGCACATCTTCACCAACCATATCAAAGGACAGCGCCGTATGCACCGCATTGCCGAACGGATCGAAAATCGCGGCCATATCATCGGAAATATCATCAGGGATAGGAAACACGTTGCCGGCAGGAATAGACAAATACTCGGCAAAGCTACCTTGTCTGTTAACGCCCACTCCTAATGTATTGGGGCATAAATGGCGCTTTCCGGCGCGGCAATTACGGCAATGACCGCAGACAATATGCCCCTCGCCCGACACGCGCTGGCCTTTTTTAAGGTGCTTGACCTCACTGCCGCAATGCTCCACCACACCCACATATTCATGCCCCGTAATCATCGGCGTCGGCACAGTTTTGGCCGCCCATTCATCCCATTTGTAAATATGTACATCGGTGCCGCAAATCGCGCTTTTGGTGATTTTAATCAAAACATCATTGGCGCCAAATTCGGGGATAGGCTGGTTTTCGACCATCCAAATCCCTTCTTTAGCGTGAGATTTTTCTAAGCCCCGCATGGAATTTTTCATGCTGCTTCACCCTTCAAGATACCAAGCTTTTTGCCGACTTCCTCGAACGCGGCCACCGCTTTGTCGATATGCTCTTTCGTATGCGCACAAGACATTTGCGTGCGGATACGCGCCCGACCATCCGGCACCACGGGGAAGGAAAAACCCACCACATAAACGCCGCGTTTCAGCATTTCATCGGCGAATTTACCCGCCAGCGCCGCATCATAAATCATCACGGGGATAATCGGATGTTCGCCGGGCAATAAATCAAAGCCGCGCGCCTCCATCTGCTCGCGGAAATATTGCGCGTTATCCTGCAATTTCTTTTGCATCGCCGTGCCATCACGTTCAATCACATTCAACGCCGCCAGCGTTGTGCCGACAATCACCGGTGCCAGCGTGTTGGAAAATAAATAAGGCCGCGATCTCTGGCGCAAATAATCAATCACCGGCTTCGCGGCGACCGTATAACCGCCCGAAGACCCGCCCAGCGCCTTGCCGAATGTTCCGGTAATAATATCCACCCGGTCAATAAGCCCGTAATGATCGGCTGTGCCGCTGCACCCTGGCCCCATAAAGCCAACCGCGTGGCTGTCATCGACCATCACCATCGCGCCATACTTATCGGCGAGATCACAAATGGCGGGCAAGTTGGCCAGATAGCCATCCATAGAGAACACACCATCGGTCACAATCAATTTATGCCGCGCGCCATCGGCCTCTTGCAGACGCGCTTCCAGATCCGCCATATCATTATTCTTGTAGCGCAGGCGCTGCGCCTTACACAGACGCACCCCGTCGATGATCGAGGCATGATTAAGTTCATCACTAATCAGCGCATCTTCCTTGCCCAAAATCGTTTCGAACAATCCCGTATTAGCATCAAAACAAGAGGTATAAAGGATACAATCTTCCTTGCCCTTAAACGTGGCAACGCGGCCCTCCAGCTCTTTATGCGCATCAGATGTGCCGCAAATAAACCGCACCGAGGCCATGCCGTTTTTATATTTATCCAGCGCCGCATGCGCGGCCTTGGTCAGCTCCTCATTATCGGCCAGCCCCAGATAATTATTGGCACAAAAATTCAAAACATGATCACCGCCCGCCACGGTGATATCGGCGCTTTGCGGCGAAGTAATGATACGCTCGGGCTTGAACAAACCCGCCTTTTTTATGTCTTCTAATTCGCGTACAAGATGATCGACCAATGGTTTTGCCATGAGAGCTCCTTAATTATGGTTCTCATAATTTATAAACGATGGCGACGATGAAGAAAAGAGCTAGGGATCAATAATGCTTCCGGCCCAATCAAACAGCTTGCCGGAATTTTGGGGATCAATTCCGGCCAAAACATCTAATAATTTCTCGGCAGAATATGCGGGCGTGAATAATTTATCATTCGCTACATTGCCCTGAAACGGCTTGGATAAATCCGTATCAACCGTGCCGGGCTGCAAGGCGGCGATCACCAATTCCTTATGCCGCCGCCCCATTTCGATGGCAAAATTCTTAAGCACCATATTGAGCGCCGCTTTGGAGGCGCGATACGCATACCAGCCGCCCACTTCATTATCTGAAATACTGCCCACTCTTGCAGATAAAGCGGCAAACACCGCGCGGCCATCTTTATTCATTTTGGGCAGAAAATATTTCCCGACCAAGGCGGGACCGATTGTATTGACCAGATATGAGGCTTCAAAATTATCGCGTTCAATATTGCGGATCGACTTTTCCGGCTGCATTTTATCACCATCATGCAAAAGCCCCGTGGCGATGATGACTAAATCCAAAGGCGCATTAATATGCTGCGAAGCACCCTCAACGCTGTCAGCGCTAGTGATATCTATATCAAGATTTTCTACCCGCTCATCGGTGAAATCGCTACCACTGCGCGAGAAGGCATAGATACGCTGCGTTTCGTCGCGCTTTAAAAGGCTTTCGATAAAAGCGGCACCGATACCGCCCGATGCTCCGATGATGGCTATATGTTTCATGGTATTTAAGATGGCGCGTTATTCGGATTTTTCCAGAGGAAAGATCATAATTTGATCGCGATCGAGGAAAATATCCTGCATCTCGCTTTTTTGCGGGCGGTAATCGCCGGGCACACGCACGTGCAAGTGCGCGCCCTTAAACGGCTCGTCCACACGGTCAATATGCAGCACGGTCGAGCGCCCCAAACAGCGCGATTCAATGATCTTGCCATGCACATGTATATGCGCGGGGTCAGTATGGTCTTTGGCCGGATCATCATCGGCCAGCCGCAAGGCCTCGGGGCGTATAACCACACTGGCGCGCGCGCCATCATCCAGATCGGGCGCGGGAATAACCCCCGCTGGCGTTTCAATTTGCCCCGCTTTAACGGTGCCCTCATAGCGGTTTACCAGCCCGAAAAAACCGGCAATAAAATCATCGGCAGGGTGCTTATATAAATCGAGCGGCGTGCCGACCTGACATATGCGCCCCTCATTCATAATCGCCAAACGATCACTCAGGAACATCGCCTCTTCGGCGTCATGGGTAACCATCAAAACCGCAACACCGGCCTGTTTAAATATATGCATCAAATCATCACGAATTTGCTCGCGCAGCGATGGGTCCTGCGCCGCGAAAGGCTCGTCCAGTAAAATTAGAGATGGTTTCGGAGCCAAGGCGCGCGCCACAGCCAGCCTTTGTTTCTGTCCGCCTGATAATTCATGCGGATAGGCCGCGCGATATTCCGAAAGCCCCACCAGCGCCAAAACCTCGTCCGTCCGTGCGCGCCTGTCTGCGCGGCTCAAACCACGCAAACCAAAGCCGATATTGCGCGCCACGCTCATATGCGGGAACAGCGCCAAATCCTGAAACACCATGCCGATGCCGCCGCCTTTATCCGCGCCCTTATCCGCAGAATTGTCATCATAGGGGCCGTGATAATCGATGCGGCCTTCTTGCTGTTTTAACAATCCGGCAATCAGCCTGAGCAGCGTTGTCTTGCCACAGCCCGAAGGCCCCAGCAAAGAGAAAAACTCGCCCGGGCGAATAGACAGGTTAATATCACGCAGCCCCTCGTAACGGCCGGGGCGTGCATAATTATAAGACAGCCCCTCAATGCGCAAAATATCCGCCGCATTTTCATGCGCGGCCATATCGTAATAATTGGCTGTCGCTTTCGTTCCTGGCATTTGCTTGTCTTCAAAAACTCTCATAAATACAGGCTTAAAGAATTAATTTCAAAAATGCAATTGAAAACCATTCTCATTTCTGGTAGGTCAAGATTAACGGGATAAAAATCCTTATTCCGCGATATAAATTTGCAAAATTTCGGAGAAAAAAATGAAAAACCCTGCTTTATTATTCACAGTTCTGGCCGCGCTTGCGGCTCCCAATATTGCCGCAGCGGATGACAATAAAGATCAGGATGTGCTGCATATTTATTCTTCGCGCCATTATAATACCGACGAGGCTTTTTACAGTAACTTCACCGATCAAACCGGCATCGAGGTAAAACGCGTTGAGGGCAAAGGCGATGCACTGATTGCGCGCCTCCAGCAAGAAGGTGATATGACGCAGGCCGATTTGCTTATCACCGTGGATGCGGGGCGTTTATGGCGCGCCGAGCAAGCCGAGCTGCTACAGCCCGTAACCTCGGATATTTTGCAAGACAGAATTTCCGACCACCTGCATAATACCGACAATAAATGGTTCGGATTTTCCACTCGCGCCCGCGTGATTTTTTACAATAAAGACCAATTGGACGGCACGGAAATCAATAGCTACATGCAGCTTGCCGATCCGCGCTGGAAGGGCAAAATCTGTGTACGCTCCAGCAGCAATATCTATAATCAATCATTGCTGGCCAGCATGATCGCCCTGCACGGCGAAGAAAAAGCCAAAGAATGGGCGCGCGGCCTTAAAGATAATCTGGCGCGCAAACCCCAAGGCGGCGACCGTGACCAGTTACGCGCGGCGGCGGCAGGTGTTTGCCCGATTGCCATTGCCAATTCCTATTATTACGTCGCTATGCAGCAATCTGAAAAAGAAGAAGACCGCGCCGTCACTGATAAATTGGGCGTTATCTTCCCCGATCAGGGCGCGGCTGGAACCCATATTAATATCTCCGGCGCCGGGGTTACAAGACATGCCGACAACAAAGAAGCGGCCGTAAAATTTCTGGAATATCTGGCCTCTGATGAAGCGCAGCGCATTTTCTCTGACGGCAATAACGAGTATCCGGCCGTTGAATCTATCGAGCCCAATTCAGACCTCAAAAAGCTGGGGCCGTTTCAAGCCAGCACACTTAATGTAAGCGAGCTTGGCAAGAATATGCTCGGCGCCATGAAGATCTTTGACGAGATTGAATTCCCTTAAAACCTATCTTGCGCGGCGGCGAATAAGCCGCGCCAGCATGATAATCGGCAGCAGCCCGGCCAGCACAATAAAAACAGATGGCAGGGCTGCTTCGGCCAAACGCTCGTCGGCCGCCAGATTATAAACCTGCACTGCCAATGTATTGAAATCAAAGGGCCGCAAAATAAGCGTAATCGGCAGCTCCTTCATCACCTCGACAAACAGCACCAAAAACGCGCTGAGCAAGGCGGGCGTCAAAAGCGGCAGCCGCACATGCCAAAACCGCGAGAGGGCATCACGCCCCAGCATCTTGGCGGCATCATCGACATTATGCCCGATTTTCTCGTTACCCGCCTCCAGCCCTTGCAGGGCAATGGCAAGAAACCGCACCACATAGCCGAAAATTAAAAATAAAACCGAGCCGCTCAAAAGTCCCAAACCAAGCTCCCGCGCCCATCCCGAGACGATCAGGAAACCGATACCCACCACAACACCGGGCAGCGCATAACCAAAACCGGCCCACCCCGCCGCGCGCTGCAGCCACGCACTGTGATATGATTTCTTGAACAAAACCAGCGCTAGCGCCAGTGCGCAAACAAGCCCCGCCGCAATCAACGCATATAGCACCGTATTGCCCAAAAGCGGCGCGATATCCAGCATCATATCGGCGATATTCTGGCTGGCGACATGCCCCGCCGCAAGCGAGATCAAAACCCCGAGCGGCAAGACAAAACCCAGTAATACGGGCGCGGCGCAAAACAGCATAGCCATGATATTACCCGCCGGTGACAAAGCCGCAGGGCGGTGCAAATTATCGGACGCGCTATCCAGGTCGCTAAACACCATGCGCCCGCGACTACGGCGCTCAATCGCCAATAAGGCAATGACAAAAACCAGCAATATAACGGCCAGACGAGCCGCCGCCGTAATATCGCCATAGCCCGCCCAGGCATTATAAATTCCAGTCGAGAAAACCTTGAGGCCAAAATATGAAACCGCGCCGTAATCGGCCAGCGTCTCCATCAGCGCCAGCGCCAAGCCCGCCATGATATAGGGGCGCGCGGCAGGCAAAGCGACAGATTTGAATTGCTGCCACGGGCTTGCATTCAACACCTGCGCGGCCTCCAGCATATTTTGCGACCCTGCCAGAAACGCTGTGCGCGCCAGTAAATATACGTATGGATAAAAACAAACACCCAGCACAAACCCCGCCCCGCCCAGCGAGCGTATTTCCGGTAATTGAAATTGTGCGGCGCTTACGCCCAACAGATCACGCAGCCCCGTTTGCAACGGCCCCGCCACATCCAGAAAATCGGTATAGGCATAGGCAACAATGTAGGAAGGAAACGCCAACGGCAATATCAGCGCCCATTCCAGCCACCGCGCCCCTGTGAAACGATAGCGCACAACCAGCCACGCGGGCAGCACACCGAAACCAAGAACCATGACGCTTACAAATAACCCCAACAGCGCCGTATTCATCACATAGCCGGGCAGTACCGTATCGAATAAAAATCCGAACGCACCCTGCCCCGGCGCGGCCGCCTGCATCACAACGCCCGCCAATGGCAGGAATAACAGCGCCAGCACCGCGCCCATCACGCCAAAAACCAGCCATTTCGAAAATGAGATATTCATAGAGTTTTTATAAAGACTTTGCGTGCGCTACGAAAGGCTGCGGTAGAAAATTATATCCGGCAGCTGCATTGCCGCAAAACCGGACCATTTCACCAAAAAGTTTTTTAACCTTCCTTTTTACCGCGATTGTTTTACAATGTATGTCCAAACACCAACCAACGGTCCCCTATTATGAGCTCAGATAAAAACGTAGAACGCCGCTTGCGGCTATCCTCCCCGACAATATACGAAATTGTCTCCACCGAAGGTCAGGAAGAGCTATCGCGTCCTTTTTCATCCTTGGGATGGTCGGGTCTTGCCGCCGGTATCTGCATCAGCTTTTCAATGCTGGCCGAGGCTTATCTGAAGCTGCATTTGCCCGAAGGACAAGATAACTTCCTGCTTGAAAATATTGGCTATACGGTCGGGTTTATCATAGTTATTACCGCGCGTTTGCAGCTGTTTACCGAGAATACCATCACGGTTATCCTGCCTCTGCTGGAGCGCAAAATTATGCGTAATTTTATCCGCACAGCAAAATTATGGACGACTGTGTTTTTCACAAACATGGTAGGTACGTTTCTGGTTGCTGCGCTCGTTGTTTTTGCGGGCTTTGCCACAGCAGACCAGCTTGGCGCTATTGTCGATGTATCCAGACATGCCGTTGAAGGGCAGCCTTGGGATATATTTATACGCGGCATTCCCGCCGGATTTTTGATCGCCGCCCTTGTGTGGATGATGCCAAGCGCGCGCGGCACCGAGATTTTTATTATTTTTCTGATGACCTATTTAATCGCCATCGGTGATTTCACACACGTTGTGGCCGGATCGGCCGAGGCCTTCGTTATCGCGCTCACTGGCGATATTAGCTGGGGCGCCGCGTTCACTTATATTGGCGCTGCGGGGGCTGGTAATATTATCGGCGGAACAGGTCTGTTTGCATTGCTCACCTATGCGCAGGTGAAAGACGAGATGTAGAGCAATGAAAGAGATATTGCTGGTTGATGACAATCTGTTTATGCAGGAAATAATCGCCGACTTTTTGCGCAATCGCGGCTTTAAGGTTGATGCGTGCGCCAATGGAAAACAAGCATCGGTGAAGCTGCGTAATAACCGCTATGACCTTATTCTTACCGATTTGCATATGCCGGTCGAAGACGGGTTCACCTTTATTGATAAATTTCTAGGCAGCGTCGATACGCCCTTTATCGCCATGACAAGCGGCGATGACGCTCCGGCTTTTCAAGACAAATTAAAAACGCTGGAGCAGGCCGGCGTAAAAGTCATCAATAAACCCTTCTCCAAAGAGTTTATTTACGGCCTGGTCAATAAAATCCTGTTTTTAGAAAACAGCCAAAACGCTAAAAACTAGCCAAATACACTAGTGAATGCATGATCGAGATCGGCAATCAAATCCTCGGGATGCTCCAGCCCGATAGACAGGCGCACCAGCCCGTCAACCGTGCCCGATTTTGCGCGTGATTGCGCGTCAACGCCCGAATGCGTGGTCGAGGCCGGATGACACACCAGCGATTCCGAACCGCCCAGCGATACCGCCGATTTAAAAATGCTCAGCGCATCAATAAGTTCGAACATTACCTCTTTAGGCTCTTCCAGGACGAAGGCGAAGGTAGAGCCCGGCCCGCTGGCTTGACGGCTATAGGCTGCTTTATAAACCGCATCCTCGATCAAATCGGGGTGATAGACTTTCGCGCTCACATACGGGTTATCGGCAATCCACTGGGCAACTTTGCGCCCGGTTTCCGCCGCGCGCTGCATTCGGATCGTAAGCGTCTCGAGCGAGCGCGAAACCATCCAGCTTGTATGCGGATCAAGATTAAACCCCATCGCGCCGCGAATACCGCGCACTTTGCGGATATGCTCGTCATTGCCGCAGACCGCGCCCGCCGTCAGGTCGCTATGCCCGCCCACATATTTGGTCAGCGAATAGATCGCCAGATCAATGCCTTGCGGCACGGCTTGCTGGAAAACCGGCCCCATCATTGTATTGTCGCACACCGTTACGGGGCGATAGCCGTGCTTGGCCTCGAACTTATCCAGCGCGGTGTTCAGCATTTGAAAATCCACAATCGCATTGGTGGGGTTGGCCGGCGTTTCAACAAAAACCATGCCGACGCGCCCCTGCCCCTCGGCCTTTTGCGCGGCTTTTTCAAGTGCACCCTCAAACTCTGCCGGACCCAGCCCGTCATAAAAACCTTCATGGCCAATATTAAACTCGCCCAGCAATTTGCGGATGAGCGTTTCTGTCCCCCCGTAAAGCGGCGCGCTATGCACCATTACATCGCCGGGGCGCAGGAAGGCAAAGAAAGCAGCGCTGATCGCGCCCATACCGCTGGAGGTTACAATCGCGCGCTCGGCGCCTTCCAGCAACGCCAGACGATCTTCGATAATCTCAGCATTGGGGTGGTTAAAACGCCCGTAAATCAGCCCCTCATGCTCGCTGCCCAATTCGGCTTTTTTGCGGCCGGACATCACATTGAAGAAATCCTCGCCATCGCGCGCATCTTTGAAAACAAAAGTGGATGTTAAATAAACCGGCGGCTTGACCGCATTTTCCGACCATTCCGGCGCATAGCCATAGGACATCATCAATGTCTCGGGGCGCAGCTCGTGTTCACCAATTTTTGTTTTCTTATAAGATTTAACTTTGGACATAAAGGCCGCCTGTCTTTGTGTGGGGTTATATTAATAACAATATTGTGCACGCCATTCTAGGGTCAACAATATAAGCGTTTCAACCGGCCTGACCGTTTTTTACAGTGGTTGCGACAATTTTATTCGCTTCGCCGGGAATAAAGGCGGTCAAACGGCATTCTTTACCACGGGCGCGTATTAGCTGGCATCTTTGATATAAAACATCATATTTCCCGTCAGGCGCCATATAGCGCGCGGTCACTTCATCTTGATCAGCCACAGGCAAAACCACCATATCCGCCATCGCAACATCGCCGCGCCTTTGCGACAGGAACATGCTCAAAACTCTGCCAAGCTTGCTGTCATAAGCCCCCATAACCTCCAGCGTATATAATATGTCGCGCCCTGCGGCATACTCCCATAAAGGTGCCTCGGTGATGGGCTTCACACTTAAAGGCACGTATGGCGTGGCTTCATATAGCTCGACATTTTGTGAATACAGCACCGTACCATCAAATCCAATATCAACGATGCGCGGCGCAGGTGGCGCGGCATCATTATCCCGCGCCGTTCCTTTTGAAGCACTCATCCAATAACGGCCCGGCGGAATTTGCGAGATTACAAAGAACCCGTCACCCGCAATATTGGTTTGCAGGGCTTCTTGAGATGGGTCATCCAAAGACAGTAACGTAATAAAACCACTACGTACGGATTCTAATAATCCATTTTTCTTGCGCACACCTATTGTGCCGTCAATCTCGCCGGAAACATGAATAGGGAATTTCATCTTCACCATTTCACCGGGACCGGGCAAAATAGAAGCCCCCTCATAACTGGCCATCATAAAGGGATCAGGCAATGAAGAATTATCGACACGGATGTCTGTCGCACGATTTCCAGGCAAACGTTCAATCAGCGCGTAACCATCTTCGGCCGTTTCAACACGGCGCCGCACATTCACACTTTCAACAATAACCTGCGGCAAAGGCTCGTCCGCGTCATCAAAAACCATATTGCCGTTCTTGTCATGAAACACGAAAGCAGAAACCTGCGCCGTTCCAATCACGTTTTGATTACTGGCATAGGGAATAAAACCTGTTGGCGGTTTGATCAGAGAGAAATTCAAATTGACCCCGGCCTGCAACACATCATTGGAGTCATACTCGATAAAGGGTGATGTCCGGAACTTGTCATGGGAATAGGTCACGTTCAGCCGCGCATCGGTGTAATCGGCTTCGGGGCGGTGAGAAAAACTTAAATCCGAGGCAATGCGGGAGCTGTAATTGTAATTCACTTGTCCGAAATATCTCTCAACCGCGCTTTCCGGTTTAATCTGGTAATTCGCCCCACCGCGCAGCGAAAACCGTCCAAAGCTCGCCCGGAAAGAATTATTCCAATTCAAGCGCTCGGGCGTGGTCGTGCTACCGCCCTGCGTCGCGGTATAATCCAGGTTTGAATTTAAATTGGCGCGCCCGAACTGATGGCCATAACCAACGCGCGCCACATATTGCTGCGTGTCATTGGAAGCCTCGGAATAAGCCAGTTGCCCGAGGAAATTAGCACGCGTGCCTAAAAATGGCTGAAAAGCCTTCTGTGCGCTTGCCGATACATTCATCGTATCAACCACCTCGGATTGTTCAGGGCTGTAATCTTCACCGGCAACCTTACCTGTTAAAGATATTTTCCACTCATCCAGCTCCGTGCGCGCCAGAATTTCCGCAGCGCTATTTAATTCCTCGTCCATGCCGAAATTCAGATTAACAAGAAAGTCACCGATAATCTCCGTCGCACCAGCATTAATGAATGTCTTGTTCTCGCCGTCAAGATCGCGGTTACGAAAACCTGCATAATATAAGGTGTTGCCAATATAGGTGTTATAAAGCGCAGCAATATGCAGCGTTTCTCTATCCTCATCTTCCGAGGGCATTTTTGAGTATGTGTTGGTTTCAGCCAGAGAGACGGACACATCATATGTGTTGTTTTGCGTATTCAGCAGTTCGGCAGTGACCGGAACCGTAAAATTTTCAGAGCGTATCTCCCCTTGGGGGCCATAAAAGAAAAGCTCGAACACATTATCGCCGATAAAAAGCGGCACATCGTCAAATTGATAGCGCCCGTCATCTGCGACACGCAACGTATCGACAAATAAACCATCGCGGTATAATTCAATATCCCACCCCGGCAATGCATCGCCCGATACGTTGGTCGATTGAAAGTTTGTATTTTCCAGCGGGTTATTATTAAACCGGAACCCGAATTCCTGCTGAACACCACCAGCGAGCGGCAAACTCACCAGGTCCGTATCGCCAATCCTATAAGAGCGAGCCTTTAACGGCCCCAGCAAATTTGCATTTTCATCCTGCTTGCTCAGGCGCGCCGTGATAAATTGCACGCCCTCGTTGTTATCTGCATTCACAAATGACTCAAAGGAATGTTTTAAAAGCTGCCCGCCAAGCCCGACACTTGAGCTTTTTTTTGTTACATCTTCCGAGTCAGGCCTTTGTGTCACGCGTACATTACCGTTAAAACGCGCCGCATTAATATCAAGCCATTCATATTCCGGTGCCTGACGCGGCAATTCCGCGATAATTGTGGAGCGCTCGCTACCCAAAGTTTTTTGCTCGCGCGTCACACGGGCAACCATTGGCAAAGGATGCGGTGTATAAACCTCAACGGATTGATTGTAGAGCTTTGCGCTCATATCCATATCCATCCAGCTTAGCAATGCCTTGTCGTGTACAAATAAGATACCATCACGCTCAATCACATCATCTTCGGCAATATCAATCACTTGATCGCGAGAGATAACCCTGCCCGCTTTAAAATCTATGGTAATGGGCCAGTCTTCACGCAGGAACCAACCTTGCGCAATGCCTTTCTCTTGATCGTACTGAACAGCCAGTTCAAACACGGTCAGCACATCCTGAAGGTCGTAATAAATGCCGGCTCTTTCTTTCAACGCATAAATATCACCATCATAAAAGATGCGGTTTACACGCGGCCGTAAAAGCAATGTCTCCCCGTCAGGGATCAAACTCAGTACTTTGGCATCTTCTGATTGCTCAGGCCTTGGCGCCAAAACAGGCGTCCCCATATCATAAGGTGCCATAGAGAGAGGCTCGGCAGGTGCGGCAGGCGGCAAATTTTTCCACTGCGCCCCGATTTTATCGACAAATTTTGCCGCCAAACCCAAAAGATCGTCACGCGGCACGTTACTTTCCGGCGCTGTCGCCATCGCCGTTACCGGCTGTAGCGCCAGAAAAACCGCGCCGCCAAGCAATAAATGGCGCATATATGCTGTATTTCGTGGGAAAGGCATGGTTTTTGAAAGAAAGCTTTTGACTAATTGATAAAATAGTGCAGTAACTAAGACCCCTTGGCCTTATTCAAGAGTAATCGAAGACAGGCCAATGCACAATTAATAATCCCATGGATTATGTCTTCTGCGTACATAAATAAAAAGAATTTTAGGCTTATTTGATAAAATTAATAATCAATTAACCATTTTAAGCCAAGATAAATTATGGTACTACTAATGTAGAAGTTACCAGATTGGGCGGAGTATATGCCCTCTATATGTTTGCAAATTTGTTATTGAAAGGAGTTCACTCATGCAAATTTCGTCTCGAACCAAGTATATGGCCCTAGCGCTCGGCGCAGTGGTTATATTTTCCCAAACAGATTCAGCACAGGCACAAACGGTTAATATGACCGTAGGCGCAGAGGTTTTAAA
>Ga0136600_1000339_pt1 | contig 25801 bp, 22 predicted proteins | sample AntRauMFilla2698_FD_104634 | JGI IMG/M metagenome (GOLD analysis project Ga0136600, IMG submission 104634) | Saline lake microbial communities from Rauer Islands, Antarctica - Metagenome Filla 2 #698 | ecosystem: Environmental > Aquatic > Non-marine Saline and Alkaline > Saline | place...
GCGGAACCAACCTTTTCTGAAACCTCGCCACTTATCCCCGTATCAATTTCATCAAAGATCATCACTGGGAGACTCTGTTCTTTTGCTAAAATAGATTTTAATGCTAACATAACACGACTTATCTCTCCACCTGATGCAATTTTCGCAAGTGGTTTGGGTTCTTCACCTTTATTGGTAGAAATAAATAATCGAATATCATCACATCCGAATTCGGTGCAATCAACAAGTCTTCCATCTATTTCTATCCATCCATTATTGGTAAATAACCAATCTACAGCAACGGCTAACTGAGCATGTTCAATACCTAACTGAGCTAACTCAATCTGAATTTGCTCAGCCAGTTTCTCACCTATTTTCTTTCGGACATCATGAAGGTTTAGGGCAGCTGCTGTCAGTTTTTTCTGTTGATCTGCAATTGAATTTTCTAATTTATCAATCTCAAGATCAAAATTATCAGCTATGGAAAGTTCACGTTGGATTTCACTTAAATAACTTATCAACTCAGGTATATCACGCTGATATTTTTTCTGAACTTTATTTAACTCACTTTGTCTTTTTCTAAGTTCTTCAAGTCGCTGAGGATTAAACTCAATTGTACTTCTGTAGCGCTCGGCAAAATGTATGGCTTCGTTTATGCTAACGCGTGCAGCATTTATTTCCTGAAGATAAGTAGAAAACTCAGGCTCTATTCTGGTGAGATCTTCAAGATTTAATTTCAAATGATTTAATAGCTGTGTGATATTTCCGTCATCGCTGTCTTCCATCTCTGAGATTGCTGCTGCTTTTTGATCTAGCAATTCAGCATTGTCTAATAAATTCATTTCTACTTCGAGCTCTTCTTCTTCTTCCACAGATAGACGAGCATTTTCTAGTTCTGATACTTGAAATCTATACAGCTCTGTTTTCTCTTCTAATTCACTTTCCCTTTTCTTTAAAGCTACGAGTTCTTTATGAAGCACCTTCATTTTCGAGTACTCAACTTGATATGCTTTTAACGTAGAATCTGTTTCTCCGAAACCATCAATTACGTTTCTGTGGTTTTCTTCTTTCAGTAGAAGTTGGTGATCATGTTGACCGTGCAAATCCACCAATTGATCTCCAACTGCTTTCAATACTCCAATATTGACAGGAGTGTCATTAATAAAAGCGCGACTCCCTGTTTGTCTGATTTCTCTTCTAAGTATTAAATACTCACCAAGTTCAATATCGTTTTCCTCAAGTAAACGTTTGAGTTCAATGTTTTCTAAATATTTAATAGTGGCTTCAGAAATAGCTTTATTCGCACCACGCCGGATAACATCAGTATCAGCTCGCTCACCCAGAATCATATTTAGTGCTCCGATGATTATGGACTTCCCGGCACCTGTCTGCCCGGTCAATATATTCAATCCTTCTCCGAAGTTAACTTCGAGTTCATCGATTAGGGCAAAATCTTTTATATACAACGATTGAATCATGGTTCAAATTTAGACTAAAGAATTTAATGTAGAGGTGTTGTAACTACTGAAATTAAAAATGAAAGATGTAAGATGAAAAATTATTCGAGTCTTGTTCGAGTTGTTTTAACGATTGATGAAAGTATGTTTACAATTTCAAGGATTTCTTTTTGATGACTTGTAACATCAATTTCTGTAATCTCACTTTTGTGTAATAATTTAAGCCAATATCGTGTTTCTCTAGCTTCTTTTAAAGAAATTGAAATCTTTGCTAAAAAGTCTCTTTTAGACTGACCTCCAATAGCTTCTTCAATGTTTGCACCTATACTTGTAGCTGACCGTAATATTTGTTTTGAAATAATATACTCTCTTTCATTTAGGAGTATTTTATACAATGATATAATTGAGAGAGAAAATTCAAAGCTTTTAGTCTGGATCAAATTGTCTTTCATAATCTTAATTTTTCATTTTGAATCTTTAATTTGATAAGTAAGACAGTTTGGAAGTTAATTCCTTACAAAATGCGTACTTTTAAATATGAGCAATGAGAAAAAAACAACGATTTACGAATTCAAAGTACCTGAAGGGCAACAAGAGTCTATTCGATTAGATGTTTACATCACTAACTTTGTAGAAAATGCAACTCGAACAAAAGTTCAGGAAGCAATCAAAGATGGATATGTTCAGGTAAATGGAAAGATTGAAAAGTCCTCCTATAAAATGATGCCTGGTGACGATATTTTTATTGAATTACCAAAAGCACCACCACCAGAAGCTGTTGCTGAAAAATTAGATATCAACATTGTTTATGAAGATGACGATATCATATTAGTGAATAAAGAGGCAGGTATGGTTGTCCACCCAGCCTATGCTAATTGGACAGGCACACTTGTAAATGGATTGATGTACCATGTTGATGAACTGGCAGAAAATGATGAAAATGACCTCCGGCCTGGAATTGTACATCGTCTGGATAAAGATACCAGTGGATTGTTGGTTGTAGCAAAAAATGACAAATCACTTGTAAATCTCTCAGCTAAATTTGCAGAGAAAGATGTGGAAAGAACTTACTGGACTATTGTTTGGGGAACTCCAAAAGAAGAAGGGACTATTACAGGAGACATCGGTCGTTCAAAACAAGACCGGAAATTAATGACGGTGCTTCCTGAAGGAAAAGGAAAGCATGCTATTACTCATTGGAAAGTTCTGGAGTATTTCGATTATCTAAGTTTGGTTGAAGTGAAATTGGAAACAGGGAGAACACACCAGATTAGAGTTCATTTTAACCATATCGGTCATAATATATTTGGGGACAAAACTTATGGTGGAACATCTGTTCGGTATGGCTCTAATACAGGATCAAGAAAAGCGATGTTTCATAAATTGATAACGGGGCTAGACCGACAAGCCTTACATGCTAAAACTCTTGGATTCGAACATCCAACAACCGGAGAAAAGGTTAGTTTTGATTCAGAATTACCCGAAGATTTTGCGCATGTACTTCAAATGTTAAGAGAAAATTGTAAAGCGGAATATTAGTGGAATATTGAATATCCAAGAAGGAATATTCAATGAAGATTACTGTTTTAGCAAGAAGAATATTTTTCTAAAGAACACACTTTTACCTCGCCCCGACGCTCTGCGTGTTGAACGAGGTAAAGACTTTGATCATGTTTTAAAAACTCTATTCCACTTATTCGTCGATATTCTTTTCAGCATACTTCTTAAAATTGTCAAGTATCGCTTGCCAGCCATTTTTTTGCATCTCTATAGAATTATCAGTTTCAGCGTCAAAAGTCGAGGTTATTTTGGTGCTATTACCAAGATTTTCAAATAGAGTAGTTACTTGTCTGCCGTCTGTTATTTCATAAGTTATTTTTTCTTGGTCAATGATTTCAGAGTAAGTTCCTTCGAAATCGAACCCAAAGCTTCCATCCTTGGCTTCCATTCTAGTTTTATATTTACCGCCGATAGTTAGATCGTTTTCAGCGGATGGGCAGCACCAATCATCAGAAGCGAAGTTCCAATTGATGATGTGCTCAGGAGAATTCCAGAATTTCCAAATTTTGTCAATCGAACGTTTTGTGATAGTTGAGATAGTAATTGTCTTAGGCATAGGATAGATATTTACTTTTTGAATAAGTAAACGTATTTCGTTTCAAGATAAAAGACAATTCGTAATATGTGAAAATTCTACATATCCCATTCTGCATTACTGTTTAAATCCCTGTATCTTTAAATAAATATTTAAAAGAATTTATTTATGCCAAAGAAAGACATCAATATATCTGTTGAACTAGATCAAGATAACGTACCTGAAAATATCATTTGGAATGCCGATGATATGACAGGATTAGGTGAAGCAAAATGTAGAGCAATGTTATTGTCATTGTGGGATGCTGAGGCTAAAGACACATTAAAGTTAGATTTGTGGACAAAGGACATGACTGTTGATGAAATGAAGATATTCTTTCATCAAACATTGGTTACTATGGCCGACACTTTAAAGCGAGCTACTAATGATGAACGAATTTCAGGTGATATGATGGATTTTTGCGACTATTTCGCTGAGAAGATGGAAATCAAAGCCAAGTAAATAGTCCTTAAGATTTAATTTTATTTAAACTTTTTATCACACCTCTTCTAATCCCAGGAGAAAGAGGATTAATAAAATGAGGTTGGGAAAGTGAGATAACCTCATTATTAAGCTCTGGATATTTCTCAGCAACTTTAATCATTGTTTTAAAAGCGAAACTTCTAACTGAAGACTTCTTTCTAACTTGCTCCCAAAGTTGTACAGAGAGATCAAACAATAAGCTTTCAAAGCTCTCCTCAAGATTCATTTTAAGAAGAATTTTAAGTAATTCTCTTTGATGCCCATCTTCCAAACCTGGAACTGATGTTATAATTTCTTGGATATGAGGTTTAACTCGTGGATCATTTTTCTTCATTGTCCCGCAAATCATCCAGGCGGCTCTCCAAGAAAAGGGTTGTTCATTTTGAAGAGCTAGTTTTAAAGAGTCATCAAAATAGCCAGGGTGGTCTGTAATAAACCGTGTCATCTCAGATTTTTTCCTCTGTAATAGAATTGATTTTAGCAAAGGATCCATAGCTTACAGTCCAATAAAAATTGCTGCAAAGATCGCAATCAAAGACATTCCAAAAATAATCAGAAATGGTTTGATACAAAATGAAAACCATTCTTTGAAAGTTACTCCTGCAGCAGTGATCATAGCTAAAAGTGCACCGTTTGTAGGTGATATCATATCCATCATAGCCGCACCGTATTGATAACATAAAATCATTACCTGCCTAGACATACCAATAAGATCTGAAAGTGGTGTTAATAAAGGCATCGTAAGAACTGCTTGTCCTGAGTTGCTAGCTACAGGGATATGGAGAAGCGCCTGAGAGAAGGTCATTCCAACGGCAGAAACAGCAAGTGGAAGATCTTGCAAAGGATTAAATAATCCATAAACAATAGAATCAATAATCCTTCCTTCATCTAATACTAAAAATATACTTCGTGCCAAACCTACGATTACAGCTGCAAAAGCGAGCTCCTGAAATCCAGTTGCATAAGCTCTTGATGTTCCATTAATCCCAAGTTTTCCAATAATCCCACACGTAACACCCATCACAAAAAATAAAGCTGACATTTGATTGTAGTCCCACTCCCAGGCAAGAATACCATAAACCATAAAGGCAAAAGTAACTACAACAAGTATCAGAATTAATGAAGATCGTAAAGGTAGTTTAAAATCTTTTTCATCTGTATCGGCGTGAATATTTTCAGTAGACTTTCCTTTCTTAATCACCCAATAAATCCAGAAACTGAGGACGATAGCGAAAACAATCATTCTAAAAACTGTTCCTGAAAAAGGCTCTACCTCTGCAATTTTCTGGGCAAGAAGAACTGCAAATGGATTCATGGGACTAAAAGCAGCACCAATTATAGCTGTCCCAGCACTAATTGCCAAAACTCCAGTTTTAGTGTAACCAATTCTCTTTCCCATGACCATGAGAAAAGGTACCATAGCAATAATCTCTTCAAAGGTATTATTCAATAAGCCAACGGTTGCAAAAGTAATACCTACGATAATAATTACACGATCTTGTGTGTGCTCAAACTTACTAACTAGTGCACTAATCCCGTCATTAAAGGCTCCAGTTTTGTCAACTACCACAAATGCCCCACCTAGAATCAGGATCAAAACTACGATATCGGCTCCGTAAATTAATCCTTCGGGCACTTTTAAGACAGTCTCAAATAATCCAATTGGATTGGCGTCAATCTCTTGATAGCTGTTTGCAATGACTACTTCTCTACCTGTAGTTTCGTCTGTTATTCGATCATATTGCCCAGCTGGAATTACATGCGTCAGTATCGCAGCTAACGCAATAAAAGAAATCAGTATTGCTAACGGATGTGGAAACTCGAATTTCATTAATATCCCTTAAATTAAGTTCAGAGAAAGTAGGGAAAATATTCAATTAAGAATTAACCTATTCCTAATTGATCATTGAAGCATCCTCAATTGTATAAAATACTTCCAAAACTTACAGCGCTTTCTTTTTCGGATTCATCCCAAATATCTCTAGAAAGTACTTCGCCATTTAAATTAGGGAAAGCATTTATAAAGGTATAAAGTGGTGGAAATCCACATATTCGGTAAGGGTCATAATTTTTACTAATAATTTCCTTCATCATCTCAGGATTATTCTTTGCACCTTGTTCTAGAAATGATTCATCAAAGGCATTTACATTATCCATCATAGAACTAGCAGGATTTTTATCGCCAAATTTCTTACCAAAATGAGCCAGATCTCCACTAATCATAAAGAATGTGTCCTCATTATTGAACTGCTGATTCAGTAAATAAGTAAAAGCTTCAATCTGGTGTGCCAGATACCCATCTTTAGCATAGTATAGCTCATTAAACCCACCAACTACAATAGGAACAATTTTGAAATCATGTTTCCAGATATGATTGAGAAATAATAAATGTAATTCTATACTATGTTCAATTCGATGTGCTCTATCCGAAAAGGAAGTTCCAAATATTTCCTCATGAGAAGTCTGCTCTTTAATAAGCGAAATTGCTTTTCGATCTGTTTTTACCAAGCCATTTGGCATATTGAAATCTTTCCGAGAAAAAATGAAAGGTTTATTCGCATATACATCTCCATACAAGCCGGCATAATGTGAAGTAGCTAGAATAAAGACACGCTTAGGAGTTAAATCCTTTATTGCCGAGAATGCCTTAACATAAGATGACATACCAACTCTGGGATCGATATGAGGCGCGTAGAGTCCTTTTGCAGATGAAACAGGCTCACTATTTTCGTGATTTTTGAAAGCTTCATCTAAAAATAGTTTTAATTCCTTTTCATCTGTCGGGAATGAAGACCCAGCTGTAGTGGATTGATGCACATCCGATTTTTCATATTCAGATTCAATTAACTCTGAATGTTCTTCAAAATATTTAGATTCCAGTAATCCATGCTCATCTAGAAATCGAGCATAACCCAGGATTAGTTCTTTAGTAACTTCATCAGAGCTGAACTTGATGATATCATTTACAGAACGAGTTCCATCTATTAGTGAAAGGATAGGTTCGGAATCACTAGGTAGAGCAAAATCAGGCGTAGCATATCCTAATTGATCGTAGAAATAGATAAAAGATTGACCATTTTCTTTAACAGGAATTCTTTCGATATCATACCTGATTGGAGGGATATTCTCAGAATAAGAATTGAATAGCTTTTCGTTCATCCTGTTAATATAAAATAATTTATAACTGAATAAAGGCGTAAAAAAAGCTCCGACGTTTTCACATCGGAGCTAATTTCTTGTGTTGAGATATTAGAATCTTACATCTAAAGTCTCAAATCTTATTACTTCTTTTCGTCTTCTTCGTCAACAACTTCGTAATCAGCATCAACTGCTTCTTCTTTTTCAGAAGAATCGCCTTCAGCAGATGCTTGTTCACCAGCGCCTTCCGCTCCGGCAGCTTCCGCCTCAGCTTGCGATGCAGCGTAGATTTCTTCAGAAGCGCCAGACCAAGCTGCATTTACAGCTTCTATTCCAGCATCTATTGCCTCTAAATCTTCCGCTTTATGAGCTTCCTCTAAAGTAGCAATTGCATCTTCGATAGCTTTCTTGTTGTCGTCAGAGATTTTATCTCCATACTCATCAAGCTGCTTTTTAGTTGAGAAAATTAAACCATCAGCCTGATTCATTTTTTCTACTCTCTCACGAAGTTCTTTGTCTTCATCTTCGTGTTCTTTAGCAGACTGCTTCATTTTTTCGATTTCCTCATCAGATAATCCTGAAGAAGATTCAATACGAATGTTTTGTTCTTTTCCGGTTCCTTTGTCCTTAGCTACAATGTTAATAACACCGTTAGCATCAAGATCAAAAGTCACTTCGATTTGTGGCATTCCTCGTGGTGCTGGTGGAATTCCATCTAAATGGAATCGACCTAAAGTACGGTTTGCACCTGCTTGAGCACGTTCACCTTGAAGCACATGAATTTCTACGCTGCTTTGATTGTCAGCAGCTGTTGAGAATACTTGTGACTTACTGGTTGGAATTGTACTGTTTGATTCTATCAATGGTGTCATAACACCACCAAGAGTTTCGATACCAAGAGTAAGTGGAGTTACGTCAAGAAGAACTACGTCTTCAACATCTCCGGAAAGTACACCACCTTGAATTGCAGCACCTACAGCTACAACTTCATCAGGGTTAACTCCCTTACTTGGATCTTTACCGAAAAATTCTTTAACAGCTTCCTGAATTCTTGGAATACGTGTTGATCCACCCACCAAAATTACTTGGTCGATATCACTCTTGCTCATTCCAGCATCTTTCAGTGCTTTTTCACATGGAGTGATAGAACGTTTTACTAAGTCGTCAACTAACTGTTCAAATTTAGCTCTACTTAGGTCCACATTTAGATGCTTTGGACCATCATTTGTTGCTGTAACGAATGGTAAATTTACATTCGTTTTAGCTGAACTTGAAAGTTCAATTTTAGCTTTTTCTGCAGCATCTTTAAGACGTTGCATGGCCATTGGATCTTTACGAAGGTCAATTCCTTCATCCTTTTTAAATTCATCTGCTAAGAAATCAATGATACGAGCATCAAAGTCGTCACCACCAAGGTGAGTATCACCATTAGTTGATTTCACTTCAAATACACCATCACCAAGATCAAGAATAGAAACATCAAATGTACCACCACCAAGATCATACACTGCAATAGTTTGATCTGTGTCTTTTTTATCAAGCCCGTATGCTAAAGCAGCAGCTGTTGGCTCATTTATAATTCTTTTAACTTCAAGACCAGCAATTTTACCTGCTTCTTGGGTAGCTTTACGCTGAGCATCGTTAAAATAAGCAGGAACTGTAATCACAGCCTCTGTTACTTTTTCACCTAAATACTCTTCTGCAGTCTGCTTCATTTTTTGCAGTACCATTGCAGAAATTTCTTGTGGTGCATATTTACGATCGTCAATTTCAACACGAGCTGTGCCATCATCGCCTTTCACAACTTTGTACGCTACTTGCTTTGTTTCACCTTTTACTTCATCGAACATACGTCCCATGAACCGCTTTACAGATGCAACAGTTTTATCAGGGTTTGTGATAGCTTGACGTTTTGCAGGAGCACCTACTAAACGTTCACCATCTTTTGAAAATGCCACAACAGAAGGAGTAGTACGACCGCCTTCAGCATTTTGAATTACAACAGGCTCATTCCCTTCCATTACTGAAACGCATGAATTTGTTGTTCCTAAGTCAATTCCTATGATTTTTCCCATTGGTCTAAAATCCGATTTTTATTTGTTTGTGATTTCAGCCACGAAAGCTCTAAATCACTAATTGTTTATTGTTTACTTATTTATATTCTTTATTTACCACGGAAACACTAAAGTATAATTTGAAATTTGTGTTTTAGTGGCATCAATAATGTCACTTTACGGGTATTGATTGAGTATCCTTCAAAGTATCTGATTTAGGCATACTCACAGTCAATACTCCATTTCTGAAACTAGCATTTACTTCTGCTTTGTTCACAGTTTCAGGTAAAGCAAAAGATCGTGCAAAAGCACCTCTAGTTCTTTCTTGACGTTTAAACTCTTCTCCATCGGAGATTGTAATTTCACGTTCACCTTTTACAGTAAGCACATTATCTTTTAGAGAAATCCCAATTTCTTTTTTAGAAAGACCTGGAAGATCAATCAAGATTTTAAATTCTTCTTCACTTTCGATGATGTCACAATTTGGTGCAAAATCTTTGTCTTCGTTAGTAAGCGGAACAATTTTTTCAACAAACTGTTGTATATCCTTTCCAAGTTTGGAAAGGTGCTTTTCAACTTCTATTCCGAATTCAGTAAAATCTCCCATCAAGCTTACCTCACTAATTAAGTTCAGTAAAGATAGAGCAAGCACAATGCCAACTTGAATGAGCTTATAGCAAACTGTCGCTTTGGCAGTCTAGCTAGCGCGCAGGTTTAGCGTAAAAGAAATGAGTAAGTGGAATTAACCTAATCCAGGTTGATAATCAGGTTTGAATATTAAGTCGAGCGATGACGTAATCCCGGACTAGGCCCGGGATTTTTACAGATGAGGTCTTCTATTTAACCAATACCATACGCTTAGTTAACGAAGTTGTTGACGTTCTTAGTTGATATAAATATATACCACTTGATAAATTAGATGCATCAAAGTTTATTGAATGGGTTCCTGACGTAAGATTACCGCTTATTAATGTCTGCACTTTTTGCCCCAGCATATTGTATACGGTAAGCTCAACATTAGTCGCACTTGGAAGAACAAAAGATATATAAGTAGACGGGTTAAATGGATTTGGATAGTTTTGATTTAAGGCGAAGGTTCTTGGGGCATCAGCTTCAGATTCACTTGATGTAGGAATTGTTCCATTTTCCCAACCTGGAGTTCCGCCTAATCTTGAAGAACTCATCCAGTTTTCAGCCAATGTATTGTTAGCTGAAGGATCAATAAGTTCAAGTGTTGAACCGTTGCCGTCAGCTTCAACTGGCCAGGGTAAATTGTCTTCATAAACAATTACATCTACCAGTCCGCCTTCAGCATTAAACAATCTAAGCTGTTCTCCTGAAGCAGAAAGATTGAATGAAAAATCACCGACAAAGTTTCTGGCTTGTGGATTAACGGACTTCAATTTCGTTGTATCATCTGCAATAACTAAATAGCCATCGGGAGCAAGAATAGTATTTGCTGGGATGGTATAGCTATTTGTATCTATATCGTCTTTGAAAACCCACCCAGAAATATCGACAGGATCATTCATGGTATTGAAAATCTCAACCCAGTCACCGGTCCCAAAATTATCAGATGAATTATAGTTGATCTCATTAATAACTAATATTTCTGAAATTTCTTCAAATTGAGTTTCTAAAGTTACTGGAGTACTAGTTAAGGGAAGTGTTAATATCTGAGATCCGGGTTGCGTAACGCCATTTATAATCCAAGCTGAAATCTGATATCCTTCTTCAGGGATTGCCTGGAGTTTGATGTTTGTGTCTTGAAAATAAATACCTTTCCAAGCTGTAGATGAAATGTCAGGACGAATAGAGTTTAATTCAATACGTCCATTTAATGTAGATGCTAATGTCACACTTACAGTATCATATTGTAGCGTATCTGCAATTTCAGAATAAATATAATTGGGTATATCATCTACGTACAATTTTGTAACAGCTTTGATATACTCCATATCAAATTCAGTTGGTCCACCTATATCATACCATCCATCTGTCCAACGAGCTATATCTCTATCTATTTCTGGATTGATAGCTGCATCGATGGAATCAATGACAGTTTTCATATACTCAGGCTTAAAAGAAGTATTCAAGAGATCAGCCATACGATTTAGAAAGATTTCTAGGTAGGTTTGATTTTCTAACATTCGTCCTAAAATCTTATACCCACCTGTACTACCATTGATAAAGTCTTTTAAAGAGCTGACATAATTATTTAAATCAGTTTCTCCAAGATTTTCCCACCAATCAAAGTCGTGTGATATAAAATGCCATTTTCCATTTTCTTGGCGGGGCCTCCAGTATCGAACATTATTAGGATCACCATGTGATGTATAAATCTGATAGATCCAGTGATCTGTAAAACTGTCAAAATCTAAAACTGATTCTGCATAATTAAAGAAAGCCGCACCTTGTAGACTTTCATCATTAAAGTTATCGATTAGCTCTTGGTAGGCAATTTCATCTCCATCAGTAACATCATCATAATCTTTAATCATATCAATGTCATTGAAACCATATCTGGATTCTACAAAGTCATCATTTTTACGTTCATAAAGATTATAAATACCCCAATATTTCCCGTTAATATATAGAATAACGGATGTATAAGACTGCATTGCATTTTTATGATTCCAATCAAGATTGATTGTTCTAATAAGCTCATTCAACAGTCGCGAACGTTCTTCAGCACCTGCTCTTAGAGTAAAACCATCATATCTGTCATAGTCGTTTTCAGGGAACAAAGGATATTCTATTTCCCCTAGTCCAAATCTATCATTATTGTTTATTGTAAAAGATTTTTTTAGAAATCCCCGGCTGAAATTACCAGCGATTTCGGCTTCTGCCATAAATTCAAACTCTGGGATACCAAACTTGTTCATGTATTCAATATGCAATGGGTATTGAAAATCTTCCCAAAAGTTAGCTCCTTGAAAAGGATAGATTCTGGTTGTCTCAGCGGAGTCCCCGATCACATACATGCCTTTATCGTAATCAAATAATGAATCTGGCTCCATGACAAAAGAAACAACGGGTATTGTGTGTTGTTCTTCAAATAGATAAGTATTTGTAACAATTTCGCTTTCTTGTTTCCCTGACTCAATTGCTATTACTCGTATTACTGTAGAACTATCAATTGAAATTGGACTACTGTATAAAGTGGAAGTTGAAGTAGGAACTGAACCACCTGTAGCATATCGAATTTCGGCGCCGGCTGTAGCTGTAATACCAACTGTAAGAATGCCAGAATAATAACCACTTTCTATAGTGAATTCAGGACTCTCGGAGATTTCGGCGACAGAACTACCATTATTTGCGGCATTTGGTGTTGGATTTAAAAAGCTGAAAGAGCCAATTCCATCTGTTTTTCTTCCGTATGAAATATTAGTTGTTTGTTCTCCAAAAGAAGTAGAATCTAGTAAACTAGTTCCATCTTTTGCGACCAAAGCTATGTACTCACCACCAGCACTTAATTTAAAATCGACATGATGAGCTCCTTGCTCAGGATCATTATCTAACCAAAGGATGAGATACCCATTTGCATTGATAGTGGTTTGTGCGCTTGATGTATTAGGAATCTTCCATTTTGTGAGATTATTAGGATCGTCTGTGAGATAATAATCTGCAAGGTTGATTGATACTGAACTTGCATTGTAAATTTCGATCCAATCCTCAAACTGCCCTTCATTGTCAGCAATTATCGTGGAATTTGAAGCCATAATCTCATTCACAGTAAGTTGTGCGGAAGCTGTAGCTGAAATACAAAAGAGGATTATTATAGAAAGTAAGTAGCGATTTACCATAAAATTGTGCTCAAGTCTTAATGTCTTTTTTGACGAATAATTAATTGGTACCAAGATACCAAAAAATTAGCTTTTCAGCTTTAAAATAGGAGTTAAAAAGACTTTCATACAGTTAGAATTAGATAATGTTAGTTATCAAGTATCCATGATGATATATATTCAAGAAACCCGCCAACGAATTTTCTGTCTAAAGTAGGATACTCACTAGCTAATCCAGTGTTTGATTTTTGGAATAAGTGATTGGCTGTCTCAATAACTTTAATAGTATAACCTGTACCAGATGTTTCAAGAGCTGTCCGAATTTTAGCCTGGTTCTGTGAGATAGTTACTTGTGTATCATTATCACCAAAAAGTACCAGTGTAGGAATAGTTAATTTTTCCAGATCTTTCGTAGGCACATAAAAAAGCAATGACTTTATTTGTGGAGAGCTGTATAAAGCAGCTAATTGCTCAGTTTGACTAGAAACCATAGCGTTCATATCTGGGATAGAATTTCTCTGAGCTTCAGGTAGATTATTCAAAACTTCTGTGTAAGCTTTTATGTAACTTTCTTTAGCATTATTTAGCTCTGTACCACGAACTACAGCGTTCATTATGCTTTCACGAGCTCGTATTTCTTTTTCCACTAACGCTTTGTTAATTGGAGATGCTGAATATGCAAATTCAACCTGATACCGTAATATTTCAGATAAAGAAGGAGCTGTAGACCCCATCAGGATAAGTTCAGATACGGCTTTATTTTCGGATGCTACTTTTCCTGCAACAACCCCACCTTGGCTGTGTCCCAGCAACCCAAATTTTCTAAAGGTATAATCAGTGCTATTTTGGAAATAACTGATGATAGCTTCAACATCTGATGTGAGGTCTTGAAGGCGAGCATTTGAAAATTCCCCAGATGATTGATTTATGCCACGATCATCAAAGCGAAAGCTGGGAATCCCATTTTTTGCTAAGTGTTGAGCTATGACTTCAAAGATCTTAAAACCAAATACATTCGAATCCCTGTCCTGAGCTCCGCTACCAGAATTCATAATAAAGAGAGGCGCTTTAATATTTCCTTCAGGCAAGGTTAAAGTTCCACCAATATCAATGTCACCATTTGTGATGAGGAGACTGATTTCATTATCTGCTTTGCTTGAGTTATTTATGGTAGCAGAAGTTCGAACAATAGAAAATGGAGTTGAAGGTCCACCTTGGGAATAGGATCCAATTATTTTCGTAGGTGAAACAAACGTGCCTGTAAACAAACCAGTTACTTGGCCTGCTTTAAAATTTAAAGAAACAGAATCACCAGTTTGAGTAATAGGATCGAGACTTAATCCTTTAGCACCTTGTTGGGGAATATCCAGTGTTCCAGTATATCCGTTCTCAGTTTCAGTGATCTTGAATACGATTTTAAGTTGACCTCCAGGAACCGTAATTCCTCCTTCCCAAACTCCTTGAAGTGAATGTTGTGAAAATGATTGGCTGGCAAAAAGTATTAATATTGCGAACGTGCTAAATAAATTTTTCATAGGGTTATGAATTAGTTTGGTCTAGTTTCTTATAAATAACAAAGGAATAGATCAAAGGAATGACGGCTAAAATTATAATAGCTCCGATGACTACATACATGGAACCTGCAAGTCCAGAAATAAAAGTAGAAATAGCCATAAAAAGGCCACCTATAATCCAAAGTTTACTCCCAAAGCGATGGGTCTTTTTCCAAATTTCAGGGTGCTCAAGAGACCATGGCGTACGAATTCCGATGAAGTAATTTGGCTTAATAGAATTCATGTAATTCCCAGTTACCATGATTAGTATACCAACTGTAACAAAAACCAATTGCCCAATATCAGCCTCCATATCAAAGGTTTCCATCATAACTAGCGAATAAATACCAATCAGAAATATGGAAACAACTATTCGAATTGCAGCGATGGGTTTTTGCGCAGATTCAATTTTATTCTTAGGATCTAATTTTGGAATAAGGATCAAAAAGAAATAAGTAGCTACTGCTATTGAAGGTAGCAGAAAAGCATTAATCCATTTGGGACCATAATCGTCGGCTTCTCCTGCCGCATTAAAATGTATAGGAACAATGTCTGGCATATCATTCCAGAGAATGAGTGAAGCTACAAACGGTGATAATAAAATGATAAGCATGTACCATTCTTTTTTCAGCGTTTTCTTGATATCCATAACGTTTATTTTGAGTTCATTAGCTTAAAAAGCCATTGCGAGGCTTCTTCTAAAGCAGTTGTATCCAGTGAATAAACTATAAACTGACCGTTTCGCTCTGAACTGACTAATCCTGCATTTTTCAATAAATCAAGATGGTGCGAAATGCTGGGCTTGGAGATATCAAAAGCTTTGGCAATTTCTCCGGCAGATAATTCTTTCTCCTTTAGCAGATCAAGAATTTGCCGTCGGTTGGAATCGTTTAATGCTTTAAATAATTTATTCAATTAGATAATTAGATAACTGTCTAAATATAAAATAATAGACCGACCAAACAATAGTAAAGTTTTAAATTAATTTTGGGATAAATGTTCAGCTTATATCTAATTGATATGTAAATAAAAATTTGTGTAACATTTACTTGACTTGACTTGACTTGACTCTCTTTGAATAACTAGCTGTGTTAAACAACAAGCTAGCATAAATCATAATTAAAATTAGCATTATGAAAAAAATCAATTCAATAATTAAAAACTTAGTAGCTTTATCTCTGTTGGTCGCATTGGGATTGATGGGGCTTGAAGTGAAAGTAAACGAGCAATTTAATGGAATCGAAAGTATTGAAATTTCAACCGCAGAAGTTTCGGCTGAACTCTACGTAAATGTTACACTGCAAAAAGCCTATTGTTCTAGTGGTGGGAGTTATAAAAGATGTTGGTATGGCGGAGGTTCTTGTGATACCGACTGGCAAACATTTTGTGATGATGAACTGTCAGAAAATTAAAAATTAACTTTAATTAATAGTGAGCATTTTCTTTGTGCTCACTTCTTGATTCAAAATGTTATGAATTATTTAAAACAAGCAATCTGGGTATTTGTACTTGCTCTCGGATGTAGTGATGTGAACAAAAAAGAAATCTATGGCAGTGAAAAAGCACCAGTAATTTCCGTAGATATAGATCAGGAAAAAGAACTGAAGTTATCGAGTTTTATAGATGGCATAGACTACACCCCTTTGAAAGCCCATGAAGATAAGTTGATGGGTGAAGTTTTAAAGATTATATATTCAGATACCCACTATGGTTTTTTCGATCCCTCTAGAAATACTGTATGGATTTATGATAAAGCACTTCATTTTGTGAAAGATATTGTAATTCCAGCAGGGAATGGCCCAGGTGAACTTCAGTACTTAAGTGATATCAGTTTTGGAAAAGACAGCAATATTTATGTTTTAGGCTTATTCAAAGTAATTAAGTTTGACGTTGAAGGAAATATCTTGAAAGAAATACCAATAAAATTTCAAGCTACAAAATTAGTATATATTTCAAGCGAAGATATACTAGCGGCTTATATGATTAATACTATTTCACCCTATATAAATGAAAAAAAACAAAGCTATAATCTGATTTATTTTAACGAGGATGGTGAAGTTTTAAAAGGAGCGTTACCCATAGATGATCGGAAAAAAGGAATACGATTTGCTACTTTTGATAATTTTCCAACAAATAATAGAGAACAGCTCTTTTTTAGCCATTTAGATTATAATATTTATGAAATAGACGGTTTGGGATTAAGTGTAAGGTATAAACTAGACTTTGGAGAGCGAGGTGTACCTGAAGGAGTTTTTGATTTAAGGAAAAATTATGCTCAACAGCATGAGTTTATGATTAATGAAATTGAAACAAAAAAATATGCTTATACATTAGGTAAGGCTTTGGCAACTGAAAGTTATATATATGTAGCATATTTAGAGAGTAACTTTTCAGGGTATTTTATCTATAACAGAACTAGCAACGAAACATCGCCAGTTTCAAAATTCATAAATGATATTGATAACGGAACTATGCCCTATCTTTATGCTACAGAGAATAATGAGTTTTTGGGAATTCTTGAGCCCGACATTATGGTGAGACATTTAACCGATTTGTATGAAAATAACAGTGAACTGTACAATAATCCTAAGACAAAAGTACTTATTGAACTCTCCAGAAAGATTGATAATTACAGCAACCCAATTTTCGTCAAAATGAAGTCAAAATGAAGGTTAAGACTGATTATTATTGGGGATTTGCGGTTATCTTTATGGTAGTGCTATTGTTTTTTCAAAAAAAAGATTTTGAGAACAAAATAGCGCAAAAAATATCTAAGACTGAATTTGAGAAACATATAGAAACCGACAGAGTCAGAAATAATAATGATTTAAATAGAGAATTCTTACAATTTTCTAGCTCTAATAAAAAAATAAATACTTCGATAGCTTTAGAAAGAGAAAATGGAAAAACTATTCAGCTAAAAGATCTACTTGATTCTGAGTATAAGTTAATTTTTAATTTCACAGATATAAATTGCAATAGTTGCATTACTCAAGAAGTTGAAAATATTAAAAAATTTACTGATTCAATGGGGATTAAAAGAATTGTACTTCTTGCTAATTACCGATTATCTAGAGATTTAATCGTATTTAAAAGAATGAATAATTTGAGAGTGGATGTTTATAATACCAACAATCAGAAATTGGGACTCAAAGTAGAAGAATATAATTTACCCTACTATTTTATAGCCAATAATGAAGGAGAGACCAAGCAAGTTTTTATTCCAGAAAAAGAAAGACCGAATTTATCTGCAAAATATTATGAGGTAATTTCAGGAGTCTTTTGAAATTCCAATTACTCCACATGCGATTCGAGCTCCTGCTGCACCAGAAGGCTGAGATGTCAAATCATCTTCTCCAGCATGAATGATGATACCTCTGCCTAAAATTTGCTCTAGATAAATAGTCTTATCTATATAACTGAGAGTTGCAGTTTGATTTTCTCCTTCACTCATTAGATTGCCCATATCTCCCATATGACGTTTCTCTGATTCTCTTGAGCTGTGATTCATATCGTCTGGATTGAAATGTCCGCCTGCTGAAGTGCCATCAGGTGCTGTGCAATCTCCATATTGATGAATGTGAAAACCATGCTGACCTTCAGTAAGCCCGGTTACTTGTACATCCACTTTAGTTCCTTCGTCTGTTCTTTCAAAATTAACGATCCCAGTAACTGAATTATCGCCAATTGGATGTACGACTGAAACTGCTTTATTAATTACAGGTCCATCAAATTCTTTTACAATCTCTATTTGTTCTGTTTTAGTACAATTTAGAATTAGTGCTATTGATATAAGTGCTAATAAGTGTTTCATAATAATTTTTTTGGTTAATTTACTGCTATAAACAAATCGTAATCTTGCTTCATTCACCTTTTAAAATACGGGTACGGAATTCTTTAATCTGATCTACCTTTTGTTTCAATTCTTTGTAGATGTCAGGGTGCTCACTTTTGAAATCTCTAATTTTCTTATGATCCCTTAAGCTTCTAAGGACTTCATTCGCATTTTTAAACATAATTGAAGAAAACAGACTGAATACAAAATAGCCCCATGCCCAAATAGAGGGAACTCCAGCTATAAGCAAAATACCGGTTACTAATAGAAAGAAGAGTGGGAATATAAAAAGACCAAGCACAAATTTAATCGATACATCAAATGCTTTATCTTTAATTTTATTCTGTATGATGTAGCGAGCAGGCTGATAAGGGATGATTCCATTTAACCAAACTATAAAATAAATTGGAGCGAAAATTATTCGTTTCAATTTAGGTAGTTTAACATTGGCTAATGCTCGTACACTTAAGGAGTGTTTTTGTGCATTCTCTAAAATATATTCTGCTGACTTAATGAGCTCAGAAGTCTGGAATTTTTCCACACAATTAACTAAAGAGTTCATGTATTCAGGGTTTGATAATTTAGCTCTGTCCCGCTCCAGTTCATCAAGTGCAACCTTAATCAATGGATATTGATCAAGTTTAGGAACGTGCATGATCAACGGTTTTAGATTATCTGATGTACGATTCTTTAAATCATTTGCTGCAGAACGCTCATCTTCTTCATACTGATTTTTATAGTCAGATACTTTTATTGGTTCACCAAAAACAACACGAACTTCATTTCGTGAATTTTGATGATCGCTATAATTTACCCCAACTGGCTGAACGTATAGGTCAAGGTTCCAGTCATTTTGTATTTCCGCGTCAAAAGCAATTCTAGTGAATCCTTTACTTAAAGGTCTTAATCGTCTTTTTAAATCATGATTTGCTTCAGCGAAAATGAGAACCGCTTCCTTATTGCTTAGATAATCGATACAAGTCTGAAAGATTTCATTATTTTTTTGGATGTTACTTATACCATCTCGAACTCTATAGACTGGAAGTAGATTAAGAGACCTCAAAAACCAGTTCATGAATTTTGAATCAAACGCTTTTGCACGAGTCAGAAAAGAGGTGGTTTGATAAACCGTCGTCGTAACCAGAAGTGCATCCATAAATGAATTCTGGTGATTAGGAATCAATAAAATCGGTTTATTTTTAGGAATTTTCTGTTTGTCAATGACCCGTATCCTTTTATAAAAGAATTTAAGGCCAGTCCCAACTAAACCGAGACGTATAAAATTGTACCAAAGAAAGTTTTTACGCATTCGATATCACGCGTTGAATTGATTTTTTACCAACAGACCAATACCAGCTTAGGGTCATTCCTGCAAGAATATGCCAAATCGCCCACCAGGCAGTAACTAAAGCCATGCCACCAAGTCCATCAAAAAAGTTAAAAATTAGAAGTAATCCCAGACCAGAATTTTGAATACCTGTTTCAATAGTAATAGACCTTCGATCCGGTTCGGGAAGTTTAAAAATTGCTGCAATTCCGTAACCCGAAATTAAAGCAATGGCATTATGAATAAACACTAAAAGTATAACAAACTGAACATAAGCAATGAAATTATCAAAATTTGACATGAAAGCGACGACAACAAATCCACCAAAAAAGATAATACCGAAGCCTTTAATCCAAGGACTTATTTTCTTAGCTAGTTTCGATTTAAAGTGTCTAACTGTCAATCCTAGAATCAATGGAACCCCAAGTATCAGTACGATAGTTTCAAAAACCTTTTCAAGATCTAAGCTTATTTCCTGAAGAATAGTATTTGTTGGTCCATACATACCTGCCCAAAATGTAAAGTTTAGTGGAGTCATAAAAATTGCAAGTAATGTTGCAACGGCAGTCATGCTAACTGAAAGTGCAGCATTTCCTTTAGCAAGTAAGGAGAAAAAATTAGAGATATTTCCACCCGGACAAGCTGCAACCATAAACATCCCTAATGCAATACTTGGAGCGGGTTTCATCAACCACACTAAAATGAAGGTGAGTAATGGAAGAAGTAGAAACTGAGAAAAAGTTCCAATAAGTGTCGACTTAGGATTCTTAACTATATCCTTGAAATCCTGAATTGTGAGTTCAAGAGCAACTCCAAACATGATTACAGCCAGTGATATATTCATCACCAATAAGCCGCCTTCACCCAAATTTAATTGCAAAGCATCTATAGATTCCGTCATGGAAAGAATGTAAAAAAATAGTGGGTTTTATCTAGGCTGTATTTTTTAATCAGCTAATCAATATATCGATGTAGCAAGTAATCTTAATTTTTATATAAGAGTCTTGGACCTATTTAAATCTGGATAATAAATATTCATCGGGTGCTGAATATTTATTATGAGTTTATCGATGGATAGAATTAGCTGCCTAAAAATCCTTTTTTCACAAGTAACTCTGCATTCAGTATAGCTCCACCGGCAGCCCCTCGAATTGTATTATGAGCCATTGCAATAAAGCTAACATCAAAAACTTCGGATTCACGCAACCTTCCCATATGTAACTGCATTCCGCCTTCTAGGTCAGCATGCAATCTGGGTTGAGGATAGCGGTCATCGCTATGAAGCTTTATAACTTCTTTAGGGGATGAAGGAAGTTCTAGATCAGCAATAGGACTTTCCCAGTTTAGAATAGCTTCTTTTACTTCGTTTACAGAGCTAGGCGCATTAATAAATTTTACAGTAGTTGCAATCATGTGTCCATTAATTGTTGGGACACGAGTTGCTGTTGCTGATAAGTTAATTTTAGGTTCAATGAAGGAATCATTATTTAGTGTAGAAAGTAGTTTTTGTGTCTCAGGTTTAATTTTTGATTCTTCACCGGAAATGAAAGGAACAACATTACCAAGAATATCAAGGCTTGGTACACCAGGATAACCAGCTCCTGAAACAGCTTGCATGGTTGTTAAAACAACAGTTTCGATCCCAAATGCGTCATGAAGTGGTTTTAAAGCAAGTGAAAGAGGTACGGCTACACAATTTGGATTTGTAACTATCCATCCAGAACCATCTTTAGTAAATGTTTGAGATTTTATGATCTCAATATGATCCGGGTTTACTTCAGGTACCAAAAGAGGAACGGTTTTATCCATTCGGAAATTTTTAGCGTTTGAGATAACAGGTTTACCTGCTTTTGCAAAAGCCTCTTCAATCTCACCTGCAACCGAAGAGTCTAATCCTGAAAAAACAAGATCTACATCTTTGAATGCCGAAGGTTTACAATGTAATACCGGCATTTCTGCAACATAATCGGGCAGTGTTACATCTTCAATCCAATTAGTAGCTTCTTTATATATTTTTCCAGCAGAACGCTCTGAAGCACCTAAAGCTTCAATTTCAAACCAGGGATGATTTTGAAGTAAACGGATAAATTTTTGTCCAACTGCGCCTGTTGCGCCAAGAATACCAACTTTCATCAATTAAATAGGAATAGGTGAATAAGTGATTTATGAAATAGAAAAATACGTATATCTGATTCTTAATTCTTAATTAATCTTGTTAAAGGCGATTAATTGAATGAATGTGTCGGTAATGGTACTAGTAAATTCATATCTTATATTCTTCAAAATTTATAAAAATCATAAAACATTACATGTCGAACTTAGATAGCCTGGATAAAATCGTTTCACTAGCAAAAGCTCGCGGTTTCATTTTTCAATCATCAGAGATTTATGGTGGATTAAGTGCTGTATATGATTACGGTCCACTAGGGGTTGAATTGAAGAATAATATCCGTAGTACTTGGTGGAAGGAGATGACTCAAAGACATGATAATATCGTTGGGATTGATGCAGCAATTTTTATGCATCCAAAAGTTTGGGAAGCGAGTGGTCACATTGGAGGCTTTAATGATCCTATGATTGATGATAAACAATCTAAAAAGCGTTACCGAGCTGATATGTTGATTGAACAGTATATAGCTAAACTTGAGAAAGATGGGAAACAAGATGAAGCGGATAAAATTCAGGAACAGTTAGATTCAACAGGAACTCGAAAGAGTTTAACGGAAGATTTATATGACATCATCATGGAGAATGAGATTCGTTCTCCAGATTCAGGTGCTTTTGACTGGACCGAAGTTCGCCAATTTAATTTAATGTTCAAGACTCAATTTGGTTCTACTTCTACAGAAGAAGATGGGGTGTATTTACGCCCTGAGACGGCCCAAGGAATTTTTGTGAATTTTAAGAATGTATTAGATACTGCAAGAGTTCAGATTCCTTTTGGAATTGCCCAAACTGGAAAGGCATTTAGAAATGAAGTTGTTGCACGTCAGTTTGTGTTTCGCATGAGAGAGTTCGAACAAATGGAAATGCAATATTTTGTTGAACCGGGTACTGACGAAGTTGCTTATGATGAATGGTTACAAAAGAGACTGGATTGGCATAAAAGTATTGGGATCAGGGAAGAAAATTTAAGAACAGTGCCACATCCCGATGATAAACTTGCTCACTATGCTAGAGCAGCAGCAGATATTCAGTATAAATATCCAATTGGCTGGCAGGAAGTGGAAGGAATTCATAATCGTTCAGATTTTGATCTTACACAGCATCAAGAATTTTCAGGTAAGAAACTTGAATATTATGATCAGAAGAATCAAAAACGTTACATGCCTTATGTGATTGAAACTTCTGTTGGCTTAGATCGATTAACGTTGATGGTTTTATGTGATGCATATAGAGAAGAAGAAGTGGATGGAGATTCAAGAACAGTATTAAAACTAGATCCACGATTAGCACCTATTCAAGTTGGTGTATTTCCATTAATCAAAAAGCCAGAATTACAAGAAATAGCTCACAAAATCGAGAAAGATCTCAGAGAAGATTATTCCGTACAGTATGATGAATCAGGTTCTATTGGTAAACGATATAGAAGATTGGATGAGGCTGGCACGCCATTTTGTATAACTGTTGATTTTGAAACAATCGAAAAAGACAATCAGGTTACCATCCGGTATAGAGATGACATGAGCCAGGTGCGAATTCCAGTTGATAATGTAGCAGATGTAATTCGTGATGGAATTAAAAGCTGGAAAGTTGAGTAATAGTATGCTTTTTACTTGATACTGGATTAAGTCTAAATACTAGGCTTTGATACTTTTTGCTTGTATTTCATTTTCAAACCAACTACAATGGTTAAGAGAATAATCAAGTGAGAAATAATGAAGGACATCCATTGCCTAAGTTTAATTGGATTAATAATTGTATTTAGTTCCTGCACCCACGAAACTACTTTACAACCAGACCTTGAGGAAGTAGTATACTTCAACACTCAAGTGCTCCCTATATTTCAGAATACCTGTGCAGTAAGTGGCTGCCATAATTCTGGGACAAAAGAAGAGGGCTATGATCTTAGTAATTATGCTTCTATAGTATCAAAAGGAATAATACCTGGCGAGTCTTCAAAGAGTGAAATCTACAAGACAATCACTGGTAAGAGTGAGTTAATGCCGCCAAATAATCCTCTTTCTGTTGAGCAAAGAACCCTTGTAAGACTTTGGATTGATCAAGGGGCGGACGAAACGATTGATCCTGAATCAATTTCTGACAGTATAGTAATTGATAGCACTGCTCAGGGAGCTTCCTTTTGCTTCTCTAGAGATGTATATCCGATTTTAACTTCAAATTGTGGAACATCAGGTTGTCATGATGCTACAACTCAAGAAGAGGGCTACAATTTCACCTCTTATGAAACTACTATTGCTAGGGGTGTTATATCAGGAGATGCGAATCAAAGTAAAATTTATAAAGTCATAACCACCTCTAAGAATGAAGATGACTTTATGCCTCCGTCTCCTCGTTCACCGTTAACAGCTGCTCAAATTTCCGCCATAAGAAAATGGATTGATGAGGGTATTAAAAATGAAGAATGTGCAGTACAGTGTGATGCTAATGAATTTGATTTTACGATTAATATTTCACCTTTAGTTGAAACGTACTGCCAGGGTTGCCATCAAAGTGGAGCTTCAAATGGTGGGGTGATTTTGGAAACTGAAGCTGAAATTAGAGCAATTGCTAATGATGGTAGATTTGTAAATACTTTGAACGCAACAAATGGATATTCTAAAATGCCTCCTGTTAATAATTTAACCAGTTGTGAAGTAGATCAGATTACTAATTGGATTAACACATTGGCTCAATGAAAAAATTTACAGCACTTTTTTTTATAAGTTTTATTTTTATCAATACTAGTTGCTACTTCGATAATGCAGAAGAGTTATATCCGGATATACCTGGTGCCTGTGATTCTAGCCAGGCAGAATATTTACCTAAAGTTAAACCAATAATTCAGCAAAGTTGCTACACCTGTCATGCTTCAGGAAATGCAAATGTCTTAGGAGCTGGTATAAATCTTGAAACTCCTTCAAGCCTCTCAGTATACGTTCAAAACGGTTCACTAGTTGGGAGTATTGAACATGCACCCGGATTTTCAGCTATGCCACAGGGTGGTGGTAAGCTTACAAATTGCCAAATTGAAACTATAAAAACATGGATTTCAAATGGTGCGGTTACGAATTAAATACTTACTTACTATTGGTCTTCTTCTTTTTCTGGCTCAGAATAGTTTTGCACAGGATGATTTAGACGATTTACTTGATGATTTATCGGAAGAGGTAAAAACTGAATCCTATGTTTTTGGAACTTTCAAATCTCCAAGAGTAATAAATGGACATTCTGTTGAAATGGTAGCTCCTGGAGCTATGGAATTCAGAATATCCCATCGCTTTGGGCGGTTAAATTCAGGAGGTTATAACCTTTGGGGACTTGATCAAGCTACTATAAGATTCGGTCTTGATTTTGGAATATTGGATTGGTTCTCGTTGGGCTTAGGCAGAAGCAGTTATGAAAAGACATATGATGGGTTTTTAAAATTAAGATTACTCCGCCAAAAAGATAATTCTAGTTCCTTAGGTGGATTTTTAAGCGCAAATTATGTGAGTGGAATTATAATAAGGGGTCAGGATTACTTAGATGTTAGGTATAATGACCAATTCAGTAATAGGATGAGTTATTACCATATGTTATTGCTGGGCAGAAAAATTAATAGTCGAATATCTGTTCAACTTACCGGTGTTGCAACACTTGAAAACTTTGTAGAAACTACTTTTGATGCTAATCTTCGAAGTGCAGTTGGTGCAGCTGGCAGGTTTAAACTTACTAATAGACTCGCTATGACGGCTGAATATTTTTATCGAATTCCATTTGAAAATTCCGAATTCTCCGATTCTTTTCAAGAAAATTATAACAGTCTTTCTATAGGTTTTGATATTGAAACAGGAGGCCATGTATTTCAGCTCCATTTCACAAATAGTTTACCAATGATGGAAAGAGGCTTTATA
>Ga0136600_1000340_pt1 | contig 25724 bp, 31 predicted proteins | sample AntRauMFilla2698_FD_104634 | JGI IMG/M metagenome (GOLD analysis project Ga0136600, IMG submission 104634) | Saline lake microbial communities from Rauer Islands, Antarctica - Metagenome Filla 2 #698 | ecosystem: Environmental > Aquatic > Non-marine Saline and Alkaline > Saline | place...
AGAAAGTTACTTATAGCTGGAAGGGCGAAGACGACAACGCATAATTCTTTTGATTTTAGGATAGTAAGAAATGATTGAAATAAATGGAAAAGAAATAAGTGATCTAACCTCTTTAGCAGATGAAAAGATGAAGTCAGATCTTTTAACCTTAAACATGGGTCCTCAGCACCCTGCAACCCACGGGGTTTTAAGGCTAGAGATAAAGACTGACTCTGAAATTGTTGCTGAAGCAATCCCTCATATTGGATATCTACACAGATGTTTTGAAAAGCATGCTGAGGCCATCGACTACAGGGGAGTGATTCCTTTTGTTGATCGGATGGATTACCTCGGGGCCATGTATATGGAGTGGGGCTACTGCCTTACAGTAGAGAAAATGCTTGGAACTGAAGTTCCAAGGCGCGCTCAGTATATTCGTACTATTGTTGGTGAGCTGCAAAGAATTGCTTCGCATCTCCTTTTCTATGGTGTTTACGCCATTGACCTTGGAGCTTTCTCGCCATTTCTCTATGCCTTTGATGAGAGGGAAAAAATTCTACGCCTTTTTGAAGAACTTAGTGGTGCGAGGCTCCTGTATAATTATATTTGGTTGGGTGGTGTTTGGAATGACATCACTGATGAGCAACTTGCGAGAATTGCAAAGTTTGTTGATAACCTTGAAGAGGAAGTGAAGAAATTTCACAACCTCGTTGGTGAAAATAAAATTTTTATTAATAGAACAGCTCATGTAGGTGTCGTTTCTGAAGAAATGGCTTACCAGTTTGGTGCAACGGGACCAATGCTTAGAGGCTCAGGAGTTGATTGGGACCTTCGTAAGAAACGTCCTTATGGCATCTACGAAGAGTTCGACTTTGACGTTCCTGTAGGTAAAGGCGAAAAGGGTCAAGTTGGCGACTGCTGGGATCGTTACCATGTAAGAGTTCAAGAGATTAATGAATCTATTAAAATCCTTCGCCAGTGTCTTGATGGCATTGAAGAGGGATCAATAATGGGTAAAGTTCCAAAGGTTCTTAAAGTTCCTGAGGGTGAGATATACATGAGAACAGAATGTCCTCGTGGTGAGCTTGGTTACCACCTTGTAAGTGATGGAGGAAAAACTCCTTATCGCCTTAAGGTTAAGTCACCGTGTTTTACAAATGTAAGCATGCTACCGGCTATTGCACCGGGACAAATGATTGCAGACTTAGTTGCAACAATTGGATCAATTGATATCGTATTGGGAGAGGTAGACCGATGAGTGGATTAACACCTGATATTTCAAACTTTGCTACAAAAGAGAGCCTAACGGGTCATGAAGAACTGACTTTTGGTAAGTGGCTTAATAATATTTGGACGACTTTAAGAACCTGCTTTAAAGGGCTCATGATAACTGGTCGCTATATCGTTGCAGTGAAGCCAGTGACAATTGAATACCCAGAGGTAAGAGAAGATCTCCCTGCAAACTCTCGCTCTCGTCTTTTTAATGACGTTGATAACTGTATCTCTTGTCTTCAGTGTGCAGCCGCATGTCCGGTGGATTGTATCTATATAACTGCGACAAGAAGAGATAAGGAAGCACCAAAGCTAAAAACTGACGATGGTACTCCAATCAAGCTTGATCTTAAGCAATACACTATTGATACGGCCCTCTGTTGTTACTGTGGTCTCTGTACGGTAGTTTGTCCTACTGAGTGTTTAACGCACACAACAGATTATGAGTTCGCTCAATACACTCTTGGCGAAATGAAGTACGACTATCTTGAAGAAGACATCCGTGCTTGGAAACATAGAATAGTTAAGTAGATTCTTTAGGAAGTTTTGTCATGAAAAAGACAGCAGAAGAAGTTCTCTCAAGCATAAAAGAAATACCTGTAGATGAGTATAGTAGTCCCTGTAGTGTCACTGGTAAAAGTGATGACTATGTGGAAAATATTATGGCCCTCATGACTCAAGAAGGGGTCCGTCACATACCTATTTTTGATGGTGAAAACCTTGTTGGAATGATCAGTGAGAGAGACGTAAAAAACCTTCCGTCGGGTACAACACGTTATGCTCGAGAGTACATGAATGATGATGTCTACCAGGTACCATCTGGAACGCTTCTTAAAGAAGTTGTCTTTGAGATGTCTTCAAAGAAAATTGGCTCTGTTATTATTTTTGATAAGTCTAATAATGAGTACTCTATCTTCACGGCCATCGATGCGCTTAATGCTCTTAACGAAATCCTTCAGTAGCAAATTACTTTAATTTGATTCTGACTTTAACTTTTGATTCAACGAAAGAAGAAGAGTGTGAAGGTGAGCAAAACCTTGCTCCTCTTTCTATCGATTTTAAAGTCATCAATAATGACCTTGCCAAACGCTGGTCCAGTCAATTGTGGGATTTGTTGAAAGAGAATCCTTTCCTTGATAAGAATAATTGCTTTCTTGGATTTCCCTTTTCTAAAAGAGGTCTTCTCGAAATTGCAAATGACATCAACCTACATATAGATCAAATAAATAAGTTTCAATGGAAAAAGCATTACTCTATAGGAGAGGTTGCTCACGGCGAAATGTCTCAAGATGAATTGAATAAAATTCATCACCACTTTGAATGTTTAATTGGTCAGTCTTGGAATAAATCGGAGTATTTTGAAAAGGCAGATCAAAAGACTAGAGTCTCTATCTTACTTCTTAATTATCTTATTCATGAATTTGAGTCAAAGAAAAGGGCCTTAGAAAAAATAGAAAAAGGGAGTGAGTGTTCAGTTAACTCTTTTATTCTCTGTTCATTTGTGAATCCTCCAAAGAATAGCCTGAAAAAAAGTGATGAGAAGTTCTTTAATGTAGAGAAAAACTTTGGTGATATATTTCTCCATTACTCTCAGCTTGGTAAGAACTATGAGGCTGCATTTACTGATGGTGATAAAGATATAGGTGAAGAGAATATAAATGCTCTTCGATTTCTTACGGGCGAATTTGATGTCTTTCTTGGAAGTGGAAGTACTGGTCAAGACCTCAAAGAATATAAAAATGAGTTCAATGAGTGGCTGGAGAAAAACGGTCTTAATCCAAATGATTCAAGCCTATGCTTAGGTGATGCCGTTGTGGCAAAAATAAAGCCACGCGGAAATCAAAAAAGTTGGGACTCGCGGAAGTTTCAAGAAGAAATTGGAAAAAGGCAAAATTTAACAAAGATTAAACTAAAGAAGTATGGAGGGCTCATATCCTCTTTCTGCGACTTTACTTACTCACCGAGAATTGCTCCGAAAAAACTTGAAGAGTTCTTTAATACAGGGAAGTGGTAGCCTAAAGTTCTCCTTTAATAACTATTAATTGAAATGAGACGATTTCGTTGAAACTTTAATTCTTTATTTCGATAACGATAGACCTCAAGAAGTCCCTCATTTTCAATCTCTTCCGGGCGTCCAAGAAGAAGCCTTACGGCCAGAGCATTCATTCCAAGCTCAACACTCTTTCCTGCTAGCTCCATAGCGTTTTCATTTTGGTAGGGTTCAATGAATTGCCAAAGTGGCCTAACGAAGATTTCATTATTGATATCATTCTTTTTAAAGTTTACGAGAATCTTTACTTGGCGACTTCCTTCAGCCTCTGAGGAAAGGGTATAGTTGAGAACACTATGGCAGTCTTGATTAAAGAATGATTTTTTATCGCAAAAGACTCTCTCTACATTTATAGAGAGGAGCTTTACAATAGTCCCAGGACTAAATCCTTTCGCTTTAAGAGCTCTTCCGGCCAGGTATTCTTTACTGATAAAGGACTTGAGAACTTTGTTTGCACGCACCTTCAGCTCTTCTGTATTTTCAGCAAAGCAAGGAGTGAAGAAAAAATGTATTGCGCATAGCGCTGCTGTTATTCTCATCATACTTAATTTGGTTGCAAAGCTCATGCCTTGTAAGAATCTACTTAAGTCTTTGAAAGAATTGTGGAGGGGGTGTCAGGAGCTTGGCCATTTTGTGGCACTAGTGTCGGGAAGGCCGGCGCATTACGACGAAACTACTCAATTAAGTGAGCGGCAAAAAGGCAGGTCTTTGAGATGGCGCTTAAAGAACTCGATAAACTTATTCTTTGAAGACGTTCGTGTCAGAACAGACCAGTAAAAGTAACGAGAAGGAAAAAGTGAACCTGTCGGGTATCCTCTGCGAGGAAGACCTATTACTTGTGCCTCAAGAATTGAGAGACCACAGCGCAAGTTACTTATTGGCCCTAAGATAGTATCTCTATTAATGGAAGAGCAGCCATCATACGCTTTTCGATCAGATAGACTTAGTTGTAATAAACCCTCTGACCATTCATTTAAAGGCTCTTCATAGTAGCGTGTTTGCGGATTAAAAGCGGACTCTTGAGAGGCAATACTTGCTAAGAAAGTAATCCAAAAGAGGCTTTTTTCGTGCTTAGTGGCCTCGTAGTATCCAAGGCAGTTTAGAGTGCGCAGGTCTGCTTCCTTAAGGGGGATGCGTCGAATAAGAGTTTTATTGATAGCGCCGTAGAGGAACTTACTCCAACTCGGCTTCCAAGTTGTCGGATACCATCGAAGGCTTGATATTTCAGGAAGTGGTAACGGAGGTTTCCCGTCGTCATTTTGACCGTCTCCATTATCGTCGCCTGATTGAGGATCACTTGGTTTCAGTGGTCCATCAGCTGCAAGATTATTAAAGGCTTCTCCCTCGTCTTTGCCACAAGAGAAGAAAAGAATGAGGCTAAAGCCTAGAATAGGGAGAAAAGCGATCAATGAATTTCTCATACTATTATTGTTTCTAGGCTGGATGTGAATGGCAACCCTCGTGTAATCATTTTCTTCTTACAGCAATAGGAAATTTTGGCCTGACAGGGGTCAAAATGAACCTATCGCAAGGCCCTGATAATGTTAATAGAATTTCAATTTTACAAAATCGTGGGCACAAATGTTTATTAAGAAAACAGCAATATTTATTTTTATTTTTCTCTTTTCTTACAACTCATTTTCTGGCTTTCATGAGAAAAATAGACCCTTTGGTCACAACCTTTCCCATACTGATTTCTTGCCTCAGAACACTTGTAGTGTAGGCTTTCAAATTATCGCTTGCGGGCAGGAAAAGTGGGCCGTGGGAACAAGCCCTTTTCTTTTATCCATCTACAATATGGCAAATGTTTATATGATCAAGCGTCTTGGTCGCGAAATAAACGGTAATAAGAAAACTCTTCAGCTTGCCTATTTTAAAACCTTTAATGAAACAGACGATATCCCTTTCGAAGGTTCAACAGTAAGAGTGAACTCTACCTACCAGCAGGAAGCCGTTTGGGCTTATTATATTTACAGTCAGGATGTGAGAGACAATTACCGTCTGCATTGGAACACAAGTGTCGGCTACTATATGGATGATAAGTATCCTTTCTCTTTAAGAAGACCGACTTTTTACAGAAGAAGATACCAAATTAATATCTCCACCCTTCATGAAGTTAAAATGACTGACTTCATGGGAATTCAAGGCGAAGTGGGAGTTCTTCATCTTGAAGACAAGTATCCTAGACTTCACGCAGGAGCTTCTCTCTACTTTAAAGGTAAGAGATGGCTCATTCAGTTTGGTTTTTCGCTTACTGGAACTCTTGATGGAATGTTTGTCAGTCCAGATCAGCCCACTCGTAATGATTATCAGCAGGAACTTCGCTCACGTGTTTCTGGTTACGATGGTCCCTTTGACAGTGATAAAATTAAAGAAGATTTCTCAATGCATCCAGAGTTTGCGATTCAGTATCTTTTCTAGTTGTTCTCTAGCTATAGAGAGTACAAAGAACAGCACCAACAGAGAGGCCTAAGCCTGCCATCTTCATTGTGTTGACGGGGAGTTTTTCGACGAAAACATCCCAAAGAATAGAAGTCACCATTTGAGCAACAACAATAAGTACTGTTACTTTTACGGCGCCCAATTTAAAGATTCCATAGGGAATTCCTGTGATGATAATGAATCCGCAAATGGAGGGAATGAGGTACCACCATCTAAACTCTAAAAGACCTGTTTTTAAGCGAAAGAAGTCTGGAAAACTTTCGGGTGCTTTTTGAACCATAAAGTACAAGATTAGCGAATACAAAAGTACAAAGAGGTTTCCAAGAAGTAGTGATTGGGTAAGGCCCAATGTATTCGACATATTTCTATTAATACCACCTTGTAAAATACCAGAAACACCAACAGCGAGAGGAATAAGAAAGGTCCAATTCATAAAGATTCCTATTGTTTATGGTAGAGAATACCTTTGAGGTAATCACCTTCCGGAAAATTTTTAATAAGAGGACAATCTTGTGAAAGTCCGTGGGAGCTTAGCTTTTTTAAAGGCAGGTTTTTCGAATAGGCCGCCATTGTTTCCTCGTACTTAGTTCTTGTCACGCTATGGGTGTTGATAAAGCAAAGTGCTTGGCCTTTAGGGACAAGGAGCTCAGTAAATAAGGGAAGGAGCCTTTCATAGCTTTTAAGGGAGGTTGTCGTTTTCTTTCCATCGCTACTGAAGCTTGGTGGGTCACAGATAATAAAATCAAACTTTTCATTAGAGTTGATAAGAGACTTTAATGCTTTAAAGGTATCACCAACGATTTCTTTATGAGCGCCGGCAAACTCATTGAGCTTTAAGTTTTCCAAGTACCAGTTCATATACTTTTCACTGAGATCAACACTCACAACATTTTTAGCACCAAGGCTCAGTGGAAAGAGAGACCAGGCTCCGGTATAGCTATACAGATTGAGTACAGATTTCTTTTCGAAGGAGAATTTTTCAGAAAACTCACTACGAATCGCTGCCATGTCAGTGTAGAGACCGAGGTCATAGCCTTGGCCAAAGTCTAATTGGTATTGACTACCAAACTCTTTTAAAACCACTCCTTTGGGCATTTTTCCCCAAAGCGGATTGAGAGGAGACTCTTGGTCTTCTCGTCGCTCCTGCCAGGCAATCCAATGAATTCCTTCAAGATTCTCTTTTAAAAAGGGTACAAGTTCTTTTTGCCACTTCTTCCAAAGAGGGGCGTAGCTAAAAATGATTAGGCCTTCACCAAGTTTTAAGAGAAAGAGTCCTGGAATGTAATCACCCTCTCCAAATACTAAGAAGAAGTTCTCTCGTTTTAGGGACAGCTCACTTCTTTTATTGAAAGCTGTGAGAAGGCGGTCTTTTAGGGAGTCTTCGAAAGGTGTATTGAGGTCGGGGTCCTTGCTCCAGAGTCGTGCCTTAATTTTAGGGTGAGCTGTATCATTGAGAAGTAGGTAGGAAGAGCCTTTTTTGCCATGAGAGAGGAGAAAGCGATCCTTTGCCCTGAACTTATCGGTAAAGCGGTCTTTTATAACCCATGGATGTCCTGCGGCTAAATGTTTATAGCTTGCGGGATGAAGGTCAACTGAGGTTGGTTGGATTACAGACATTGAGGAATTTAATGAAGGAGCGGAGCCTTCTCACTATTTCTTTTTTGAATCTCTTCGAGCGTATCTTCCATTTTTAAAATAAGCTGATTAGTCAGACGGAAGGGGTCATCATCGATATTCTCAAAACCCAGCGCCTTGAGTTGTTCGATATCACTTTCTTTGAGTGGAGAGTATGGGTCTAGTTCTGCGCAGATATTTTGAAGTGTTTCTGCCCTGTTGTTTAGCTCACATAAAGTAAGCTTCTTTAGCTGTATTGTCCCTGAATTTGTCATGACTTAGTCTCCCTCAATGAACACAGGTCGTCAATTTTTGGAGGTACTTTTGCTAATCATAATTATTCTTCTCTTTAGTATTGCGACTATTGTGCCTAGCGGCTACTTTTTAAATTTTCAGTTGTATTTAAAAAGAAAGTTCGCTTGGAAGAGCATGAGTAAAAGCGCCGAGGAGCTCTTACTTTGGTTGGATGGGCTTGGCGGCGCAAGTGGAGGCTTCGATCTCAATCAAAAACTTCCCCCCTTAAATGCCTATAAAGAGTATAGCGTCTTTGTTCACCGGCAGTGGCACTTAGTCAAAAAGAATGGTGGTGGTCTTTTAACAAGACTTAAGCCAATTAAGCTAATGCTTCGCAGTGAGGTAAAGAGGCAAAAGAAAAAGAGTGAGCTAATGGCCCAAGCTTGGTTGCAGAATATTTTAAGTTTAGGCTCGGCATGGGCCTTTTGCTTCTACCTTGCTCATTCAATTGGTATCTCTCTCAAGGGGGGTCTCCTGACGTTCATTCTACTTTGGCCAGCGATTGGTATGGGAGGGTATCTCTTGTTACTACGGAAGTATGAGAGGAGATTATTTAAGGACCTGGATTATCTTTCTGCAGGGCAACTAAGCCTACTAGACGCTTATCTCGTTGGTGAGTTGAGGGCGGACTCTCTTAACCTTGATTGTCCAAAGGGAGGAAGAGGCCTCGTTTTATGGAAGAATATGGAAAGAGTTCTTGCGAGCTGGAGAGAAATGGGACGGGGAGAGTTAAAGTTACTTCTAGACCTTGAGGAAGACCTTCTCTTCTTTGCAGAATGCCAAAGCCATCGTTTCTTGGAGGGTTTAAAGATTATAAATTTCCTTTGGTCCATAGTCTTTATTCTGCCTGTCGTCTTTAGCCCCTTGATATTTGGACTAGAAGAGCTGCTCGTTGTATAAAGGGGGTATTAAAATTAATGAAATCATAAAGACCAAAGAAAGGATGACCCATGGCCAAAGACAGACCCGCCAATGAAAAGCAGATCATCTACTCAATGAACAGAGTAGGGAAGGTTTATAAACAGAAACATGTTCTTAAGAATATTAGCCTCTCCTATTTCTATGGCGCAAAGATTGGTGTTCTTGGTCTCAATGGCTCTGGTAAGTCGACTCTTTTGAGAATTATGGCCGGTCTTGATGAAGATCATCTCGGGGAAACAACGATTTCAAAGGGCTATAGTGTTGGTTTTCTTGAACAGGAGCCAAAGCTTGATAGTGAAAAAACTGTAAGAGAAATTGTTTCAGAAGGTGTTCAGGAAGTGATGGATGACCTCAAGGCTTTTGAAGATATTTCGATGAAATTCTCTGAGCCTATGAGTGATGATGAAATGAATAAGTTACTTGAAAAGCAAGCTAAGCTTCAGGACCGTCTTGATGCAAGCAATGCTTGGGATATTGATAGTCGTCTAGACCTTGCGATGGATGCTCTTCGCTGTCCTCCTCCAGAACAAAAGTGTGGTGTTCTCTCTGGTGGTGAAAAGAGAAGAGTTGCTCTTTGTAGACTTCTCCTTAAGGAGCCCGATATTCTTTTACTCGATGAGCCTACCAACCACTTGGATGCTGAAACAGTTTACTGGCTTGAAAGACACCTCCAAAGTTATAAAGGAACAGTCATTGCTGTAACTCACGATAGGTACTTCCTTGATAATGTTGCTGGCTGGATTCTTGAGCTTGATAGAGGTGAAGGAATTCCTTTTGAAGGAAATTATACAAATTGGTTAGAGCAAAAACATGCCCGTCTTCAAAAAGAAGAAAAGGCTGAATCTAAAAAACAAAAAGCATTAAAAGAAGAGCTCGATTGGATTCGTTCTTCCCCAAAGGCCCGTCAAGCAAAGTCAAAAGCTAGAATTAAAGATTACGAACTAAGAGTAAATGAATCTAAAGAGAAATACTCCGAGACAAATGAAATCTATATGCCACCAGGACCAAGACTTGGTGATGTTGTTATCGAGGCAAATGACATATCAAAAGCCTTCGGTGACAAAGTTCTCTATGAGAACATTAGTTTCAAGCTTCCCCCAGGGGGAATCGTTGGAGTCATAGGTCCCAATGGCGCAGGTAAAACAACACTTTTTAGAATGATTATGGGCCAAGAAACACCTGATAGCGGCTCATTTAAAGTTGGTGACACTGTCAAGCTTGGCTATGTTGATCAGGGCCGCGAATTAGACCCAAATCAAACTATTGTTGATGTCATCTCCGGCGGAACTGAACTCATTAAACTCGGCGAAAAAGAGGTTAATGCGAGGGCTTATATTGGTAAATTCAACTTCACCGGAGAAGATCAGAAAAAGAAAGTAAGTGAGCTCTCTGGCGGGGAGAGAAACCGTGTTCACTTAGCATGTACCTTGAAAGAAGGTGGTAACGTTCTCTTATTGGATGAGCCTACTAATGATCTTGATGTGAATACTCTTCAAGCCTTAGAAAAAGCTCTCGTTGACTTTGCTGGTTGTGCTGTTGTGATTTCCCACGATAGGTTCTTTCTCGATAGAATTGCCACCCATATGCTCGCCTTTGAAGGTGATTCTCAAGTCATGTGGTTTGATGGAAACTTTTCTGAGTATGAAGAGGATAAAAGACGCCGCTTAGGTGATCAAGCTTTAGAGCCAAAGAGAATTTCTTACAAAAAATTGAAAAGGGATTAAGCCTCAATGATCGTTGCTAAATTTGGTGGAAGCTCAGTCAAAAATGCTGAAGCCATAAAACGTTGTGGAAAGATTGTTCAAGACAATGGGGACATCGGTGTGGTCATTATTTCTGCCACTTATAATACAACCAATGAGCTTGAAGAAGTTTTTAAAAAACTTGATACAGACCTTCCAGCTGCTAGGGATCAATGGGCTAAGATAAAAGCTCGGCACGAAGAAATGGCAAGGGAGCTAGGTGAAAAGTGTCTTGAGGCAGTAAGTAAATTATTTGTCGAGCTTGATGAATTGTTCTTCGAAATGTCAAAGCGTGAGCTCTCTGCTGCTGATAAAGACCACTTATTAAGCTTTGGAGAGAGGCTCTCAAGCCGCTTAATGTTTGAGCACCTCTGTAATATCAGTGATGAATCTAGAGTTGTTCAGTTGGTGCCAGCACCAGCCTTTCTAAAGACAGATTCTTCCTTTGGTTTGGCCAAACCTAAAATAGAGTCTATAAAGCTTTATAGTGAAGTGCTCTTTCGATCAGGGCTAGAGAAGGGCTCTTTATTTGTTACTCAAGGCTTTATTGGTTCCGATGGTGAAGACCGAGTGACAACCTTAGGAAGGGAGGGCTCTGACTATACGGCAACTCTCTTAGGGAGCGCACTCGAAGCGAGTGAAGTGATTATTTATACTGATGTTGAGGGAATATTTTCCTCTGATCCAAATATTGTAAAAGCAGCCATTGCCATTGATTCTCTTAGCTATGAAGAGGCAACTCTTTTAGCAAAGTCAGGGGCCAAGGTCCTTTTTCCGACAACGTTAAAACCAGTTATGGATTTATCCATTCCGGTTCGAGTGGCTTCCAGCCTCAACCCCTCTGGGCATTCTACACTTATTCATAGTACAACAAGTGACAAGCCAGGCATAAAAGCAATGGCCTTAAGAGAGAGATCTGATGGATTAATCATTACTCTTGTCGGTAGTGAGCTTGATGAACTCGATATCGAGCAGTCTGAAATCGATCGTGGACCAGGCTTTCGTAGTTTTTTTCTAGCAAATGGTGATGCGAAAGAAACTTTAATGCTTTGGCATGACCGCTACATGAAGCCTGAATAGTCACATCCACATTTGATAAAAAGGTGTCATTCCTTCAGACCCTTTTACTTCCAAAATCTCGACCACCTCTTTATTTTTGAGATAGACAATAATATCAACCCCCTGACAGACGAGTTTTAAAACTTCAGAGTAGGCAAGGGACATATCCTTGGCGTAGACTTGAAAGAGCAGGCAAAGACGGTGGAGAGTATCCAAACTCGAGTTTGCATGAATGGTACTAAGAAGCCCAGAGTGACCGGTATTGAGGGAGAGGAGAAGAGGAACAATTTCATGCCCTCTAATTTCTCCCAACAAAAGCCTATCAGGCCTCATTCTCAAAACTTGGTGACATAAATCTACTAAGCGTTTCTTATCTTGAGGCTTAGCGAGGAGATAAGTGATGAAGGGAGAAGAACTTTCGAGTTCATGAGTATCCTCAAGAATTACGATATGTTCCCTTTCACTAGTGAGAGGCAAAAGAGCTCTTAAGAATGTTGTTTTTCCTGAACCTGTCGCTCCGGCGATAATTATTGTTCTCCGCTCTCTTATGAATTTCTCAATGAAAGCCTTTTGACCTTCACTGACTTTAAACTCATGAAGTTTAAAATCTTGAGACTTTCTCGCTCTTAAGAAAAGTTTTGAATTCCCTTTTGGCGACAGCTCCTTATGAACAAATGTCGCTCTCCAACTTCGGTCAAAGAGCTTTAAAGAGTGAGACGCAACAGGATGACTGGTATTCCAAATGATTTGACTCCTTAGAGCAAGGTATTCAAGAGTAAATTGGAAGTCCGATTTGCTGAGAAAGGGACCATAGAACTCCTTTCTTTTCGTTCCAATCAATTGAACCCACTCACATGAATGCATGATGACTTCTTCTACCTCAAAAGCAATAGCATTTGATAAAATATCCTTTAAAAACTGAAGCTCTAACAGATCTTGATACCATTTTTTCAATAGGCATTTCTCTTCTCTATCAACTTCGAAGCCGAGGTCATCTAGGTGCTCGATAAAAAAGGTAAAGCTCGGCGCAAAGAGGCCTTTCTTTGCTGATGTAAGAATATATTGCCTTGCCCTTTCCCTATGGTTTGGCTGAGTAATGGTTTTTGATGTTAGCATTATGAGGCCTCCTCTTCGACCTTAATTACGGCTAAAATTCTCTTAAAAGTTTTTTCCTTCTCTCTGCCTTTAAAGAGTGAACCAAAGAAAGGTATTTGATGAATAATAGGAATTGCATTAAGAGAATCTTGGTCAAGAGTTAAACCAATATTAAAGAGGACGACCTCCCTGTTGAGATCCACAATAGCAGTACTTTCTTGTAAGTTTTGAGAAATATTTTCTGCGCTTGGCTTTGAAACTTCCGTGCGATAGCGAATAACCAGTTTATTCTTTAAAGTTTTTAACATCAATTTAATTCTCAGGCCTGCGAAGCGCCAGAGCCTTGTGGAGACTCCATTGGTATTCAATTGATTATAAGAAATTTCTTGCCCAACTTTGATGATGAGCTCCTCTGCTAGTGTCGCTAAAATCTGTGGCTCAGCAAGAGTAGAAGATTTAAACTCTCTGTGTTCTGCCTTAATTTCATTTTTAGAAAGTAGCTCAAGGGGGCTTTCGCTTAAAGTAGTCAAAAGGCTTCCTCTTACCCCATCGAGCCCTAGGCTAAAAGAATCACCCGTGGCACTTTCAAACTGTTTTATATAGAGGGAAACTTTAAAGAGTCGTTGAGATTGCTTTGCAGAGTTTGGGATGGATTTAATTAAAAAGCTATTGGCCAAAAACTTTTTTTCTTTTGGGTATTGATCAAGGTTTTCGCACATTATTGTTAATTTTAGCAGTGAGCACTTCATCCCAAGAAGGCCTAAGGAGTGGAGGAGCTGGTAGAACTTGCCAAGAAGAGAACTCTTAAGAGTGTCACTAATAACTAAAGAGTTCCCCAGGATTAGTTCTCTCTTTTTTGGATTAAGTTGAGTGATGAACTGATAAGCTTTTATATCGCTAATAGGGGCGGTTGCTTCTATTTTCCCACCGTTCCATCGAGAAGGAAGGAGATAGGATTCAAGAGAGTGCTTAAGACTTGTGATCTCCCTGTGCTTTCTTTTGGAGAGAACAGAGATATTAAATTTTAGCGGATCAGGGCTTCCTTTTCGCCAAAGAATGAGGTCACTGTGCCCTAAGGATAGGGCCTTAATAAGTATTTGCTTGCCTCCATCGATCGCCTTTATTCTGATAACTTCCTTATTTCCGACACTAAACCGTGACACGGGAGCTGTGTCCTGTGTCATTATTTCTCCGCGAGCAAGCAGAAGCGATCTTTTAACTTCTTGATTTTCCATTTGGCCGAAGCTTACTGCGCTAAGCGTTGTGAATAAAATGGAGAAGGAGAGTTTCAATCCTTTGACAGAGACGATGGTTGTGGGTAAAACCTCCAAGTTAATGAAACTAGGTAGATTTGAGTTTTCCTTTAGGAATTTTTCAAAATACCTACTGTCACGTTGGTGACTGATAGAGTTGGATAGGAGTTGTAAAATGGTTTCAAATACACGTGTCACTCGTAATAAAAGAAACGCGAAGAAAACTAAAGCTGGTAAAAGAAGAAAGGCAGCAAACAATAGCAAAGGTAGTACACCTAAGTTTGCTATCCACCTCGAAAAAGAAAGCAAGTAATCTAAACTACTCATGCTCATCGAGTCCTAGGTCTTCATCTTGAAGGCCTTTTGTGTTTAAGGAAATTTTTTGAATATGACCCAAAGAGTTTCTTATATCTTCTTTCTTAACTTGAATCACAAAGAAATCATCTTTTTTAAAGCATAACTGCAAGGGAAAATCCTTTCTCTTGATACAGCTCTTATTTCTTAAGTCCCATTCAAAGAGATCTTGGTTACCAGGAAAGTGTTTTTCAATAAAAGTGTTGGTCACACGAAAGGCAAAGTCACTAGGGTTACCGGAGAGAGAAACGAGAGCGGCTTCAATCGTCATGCTTTGAAGAATTAATAACTTAAAAATTAATTTCATAAACTTTTCTCCTTTGTTGAGACGAGGATTTTGGAGCAAATGAGATCTCTTGAAGGCGAGGGTAGAGAGTCCACTCCTCTTCTTTCGTACTAATTAAAACCAGAGTGTCTATTGGGAGCTCTAGCGTTGCTTTAATTTGGTTAAATGAGAGGGGAGATAGTGAGTCTTCTTCTTGATGATGAAGAAAGCCATGGATCTGTTTTTTAGAAACTCTATGGACTAGTGTAACGGGCCGCTTCTGATAAGCGGGAGGACTTTTTACTAAGCTCCTTAGGCTTAAATTAACAATTTGATGATTCTTCTCTATTTTTGGTGCCTCCGGGAGAGTAGGTATCCTACTTGGTTCACTATTGAGTAAAGGCCAGGCCAAGTGACTAAGGAGAAAGAGAACCAAAAACTTTGTACGAAGCGCCTTTTCCTTTTGTCGCCATCGATCTTTAGGAGTCATATCACTTTCTTTTATTCCATTGTGTTGTAAAGATTTTAAAACTTTGTTCTTGAATGTAATGAACATGCTTGGCTCCTTTAAGATAGGTGAAGCATAGGTTAAGAGTGACACTGGCAAATATAATTATCAAAAGGCTTGGAATGATAGCTCCCGAGACTGGTGTAATTGAAACTCAGGAAAGTAACGAAGATGGCCTACAATAGAAAAAGATGGGGTTCTCAATATAAGTTTTTTTGGCTTTTTCTTCATGATGACTCTTCCTTGTAGGTCTCGAGAAACTTTATAAAGGCCGCCACCAAGGGGATGGAAGTGCAAAAGATAAACTTTCTGCTTCCAGTTACAGCTATCGGTATTTTTTAACCTTAAAGCTTTTTGAAAAATAAAGAGATTCTGTTTGAGCATAAGTGTCCTCTTTAGAATCTGAGCTTTTGGACCTGGGATGAGGTTTATGGAGAAAAGAAGCTTATTTGTGGTCCTCAAGTAACTTGAAAGAGAGGCAAAAATTGAAAAAGTCTCCTTAAGGCATAGGTATGTTCTTTGGCGTGATTCCATTCTCTTAGAAATAAGGAGTAGAGATTTTCCGCCAAGAGTAAGGAGAAGTCCTATGGCAGCCACCCATACTAAGAGTGGCAAGAGGACTTGTCCTACTTCCTCGAAGTAATGGTGAGGCACTTCCTTTCCACCACTTTGGTCTTTGAATGCTTCGCTTGTATTTTGCGTTTTTCGGTAGGCTAGCATGAAGGCCCTGGGTTTCTTTGAGAAGAATTCGTTCTCTTTCTTTAGCAAGACAAATACTCCATTTCATAAGGTCCGTAGAGAGTTCGATGACCTTAAAGAAAAAGACCATCCCGATAACGATGCAGATAATCCTCACTTAGGACAGATTGATGTGCTTTGCGAGACTTCTGTTGATGTGGTCGATGCGAGATTTAATTCTTTCGCCAAAGGTTTTCACGCCTACTAGGCAGAAGATTCCAATAAGTGTGGTTAGGATGATGTATTCCATAAGGGATTGGCCTGATTCATTCTTCTTCATAATTCTATACTCCATTAGACAGGGAGGGGGAGTATGGCTTTTTGGAGGAGAACTGTTGAGCGTTTTTGTTGCTTATTGCTGTGGTGAAATTTTTACCCCATAAAATGTTTTGCACGAACTCCATAACCCATCTAAAATTAATAACATGGACGAGAAAACTAAACTTTACGTCTTTTCAAAAAAAGAAGTTGCTCTAATATTTCTTTTTATGTTTCTGATCGCTGTTACTTCATTTGTATTCGGTGTGAAGATTGGAAAGAACTACTCTTACACCCAAGCTGGCTTTACACCTGAAGACAGAGCTAAAGTTGAGCTCTTATCTGGACAGGAAGAAAAGGTTAACGAAATTGTTGAAGAGGTTAAAAGAGACGAGACCGAAAACAAAGACAAGCCTTTGCTCAATGATCTAAATAAAGAATTAGAACAGCATATAAAAACAGAAACCTCGGGTGAGGGAAGAAAGATGGAAGTGACTCCACCTTCGCAAGACACCGGCAATCAAATGGTTGAACCTGCTCCTGGGGTTGAAGTTCCGGTTGAAGAGGGTGCCACGACGACTGGTGTATCTCAGGACAAGTTTACGGGAAAATACACTATTCAATTAGGCTCTCACCGCTCTTTAGAGGAAGCAGAAGCATTCGCTCAAGGTTTTAAGGTAAGAGGCTATAACCCCATCATTAATGAGGTAGAGCTTCCTAATCGAGGAGTTTGGTACCGTGTGAGCCTTGGAGTTTTTGAGACCATCACTGATGCCAAAGATTACGTCAAAAAAGAAAATAGCCTTTTTCAAGGCCAGGATTATGTCTTCGTGCGTTTTGATTAACGCTTATCTCTTAGTTTATTCTATCTTCAGTATCAAATCATAAAAGGAAATTCTCATGTCTAATGACTCCAATGGAATTGAAGGAAATCTCTTTGCCTTAGTTATGGCAGGTGGAAGAGGCACTCGCTTTTGGCCGGAATCAACACGGAGAAAACCAAAGCAGTACCTCTCTCTCACAGGAAAAGAGCCGCTCTTAACTGAGACCTTAAAGAGATTTGATTCTTTAGTGGCCAAAGAAAAGCGCTTTATTGTGACCGTTAAGGAGCAAGAAGACCTAGCGAGAACTGCTGGAAAAGCCCATTCTCATGCTGAATCACTTATATTTGAACCCAGTGGACGTAATACGGGGCCGTGTATTTTATTGAGTTTGGCCTCGTTGGAAAAAAGGGGAGCAAAGGACGAAGATGTTGTGGCAATTGTCCCCTCAGACCATGTCATCCTTAATACTCAGGGCTTTAGAGAGACTGTGAAGGCTGCGGCCATGACGGCACTCAATCATCAAAGTATCGTTACGATTGGTATTCGTCCTCACTTTCCTCATACGGGTTATGGCTATATTCAAAGAAAGGAAGAGGTCTCTCCAGGCATCTTTCAAGTGGAAGAATTTAAAGAAAAGCCTAATCGTGAAACTGCAGAGCAGTATGTAGGAAGTGGAGAGTATTTTTGGAATGCTGGGATGTTTGTGGCGACCATTAAGACTCTCAAGGAAGAATTCTCTAAGTGCTCACCTGAGATGTATCGCTATTATGATGAGCTTTTGAACAATTGCGAAAACGAAGCCTTACTTAATGAGACCTATAATAAGCTTCCTGAAGACTCTATTGACTATGCCATCATGGAAAAAAGTAATCGAGTGATGGTGGTTGAAGCAAACTTTGATTGGAATGACCTAGGCTCTTGGGATGCACTCGAAGGTGTCGCTGAAGCCAAAAAAGGGAACACTATGGTGGGGGAGAGAGACTCCTATATTTTTGAGTCCAAGGGAAATATTATCTTTGCACCTGGAAAATATGTGGCCGTCTCTGGCGTAAATGACCTAATTATCGTTTGTAATGATAATGCCCTAGTGGTTATGCCCAAGGAACGTTCACAAGAGATAAAAGACATTGTCTCAGAGATAAAGAAAAACAAGGACTTAGAGGATATTCTTTAAGTTTAAAGTCCCGAGTAAAATTAGCCGATAGATATTTTTGTTTGGCATGGCGAACTTTTGTGCTATCATGCTTACAGAGGTGGCTAACTATGTACGCTTGTATTTGTCATAAAATTACTGAAAAAGAACTAGAAGAGACTCTTTTAAAATCGAAGGGAAATGTGAATGAAGCTGTTCGTTCATTGAACCTCGGTGCGTCATGTGGTGTTTGTTTAGTAGATGCCCTAGAAAAAGTGGGTATGCAAATAGCATCAAAAGACTCTAAGATGACGAAGAAAAATTGATCTTTACTAATCTTGAATAAAGGGGTCTTCTCATGAAAGGTTCTCAACTCGTTATTGACGCTCTTAACTCTGTCCTTACTAAAGAGCTTACTGCTATTAATCAATACTTTCTCCACTCAAGAATGCTTGAAGACTGGGGTCTCAACAAGCTTGCGAAGCTTGAATATGATGCCTCTATAGATGAAATGAAGCACGCTGATCAACTCATTAAGAGGATTCTCTTTCTTGAAGGGCTTCCTAATGTTCAAAAGCTTGATCGTGTTCTCATCGGTCAAAACATTGAAGAACTTATTGAATGTGACCTCAAAGTAGAAATGTCTGCTGTACCTCATCTTAAGGACTGCATAGAGCTTTCTGAGAAAGAGAGAGATTATGTTTCTCGCGACCTTTTTCGCTCCATATTAGAGTCAGAAGAGCATCATGTGGATTGGCTTGAAACTCAACAAGGTCTTATCAAAAAAGTTGGAGTCCAGAACTTTATTCAGTCTCAAATGACTCCTGATGAAGCGAATCACTAAGATTTTAATCTCTTAAATTCCCTAATGTTTTGTAATTGCTATGCCCTTGGCCTCTTTGTGAGAGGTCGGGGTGAAATTAATACCTATACTCTTTAAACAGTCTATTTAATTTTGTAGCCTCACTGAGATTCTGGAGGATTTATGAAATTAACACTAATAGCTCTACTACTTGGTTTATCTCAGTTTATTAATGCCGCGAATTTCGGCAAATTTGAATTTAAAATGGGTTCAGATTACCAAGATGACGAGCTTATTGTTTTTCTTTTAAATACATCAGGGGACATCACAGTAATTCAAGATGAGAACTACTACGAAGTGGAGAAAAGCTTCTTCTTTGGTGAGTTGTCTCTAACACTAACGAGTGGTGGAGATGAGCAGTATACAATTACTTCTTACACAATGGTCGACAATAAGCTAATTGAAGCCTGTACGATATTAGTTGATGGTCCTAACGGATATGTGTCAAAAATGAGTGATAGTTACTACGGCCTTAACCGGTGGAATAAGTTCGCAAAAAAATATGAAGCAGTTCCCAATCTTCAAAGTGTCTCTACTAAAGAAGCCTGTTTCAGTAGGTTGTTAGAGAACTTTGATGATTTTGAAGTTTTAGAATTATAAAAAAGCCCTTAAGGGTCGTAAGAAGAGAACTCTGGCCAAATTTTAATATCACTTTTGGCAAGTTGTGTTTTTAGGTTTGAGAACATCTTAAAAGGCCACTTCTCTTGAACCATATTAATTATCCACGTGGGAATATTACCTTTAAAGTCAGTCAGAAGTGTAATTTCAAAATACGTTGTTGTTTTGGTAAGCCCCTTCATATAAACAGAGCCAATATATGTCTGTCCACGAACATGCTTGGGGTTCATTGGAACTTTTGGATGCTGGGTAGAATGAATATCGATAAAAACCGTATTTTCTTTAGGGTTATAGCGACCCTTTGTTGAGATCACAAAAGCCCTATCATTAAATGGCCATGGGGAATCATAGCGAGCGTACTCAATGCGCTCATATTTACTCTTTTGCTCAACGATAAAAGCTTCTTCAAGCTTTGGGATCCATTCCTTTTTCCTATCGGCCGTTGCTAAGACCGAGAGAATACGAGGCATGGCATGAGTTAGTACTGTCTGAGCCTTTATAGGCACAATTCCTGTGTCCTCATGTCGAGGTGCTCGATAAATCTTAATTCCCTCTTGCTCATTTCTGAGTTCCCACTTGAAGTCATCTGGATGAAGGGCCAGCGACGATAGAGAAAAGACAAAAAAGAGAAGAGTTAAGACTAGAGGGTTTTTCATTGGATTATCTTACCAAAGGGTAGAGTTTTAGGGAGCGAGAAAAAACGTCTCCTACATGTTTTGTAAAAATATTTTTGATCTCATCAAAGGTCGGACGGGGAAGGTCAACTTTAAAGCCTTTTTCTCCCATTATGCTCACAAGGCTTTCATGAAAGACTTCAGCACTCTTTGCTTCCTGACCTTTAAAGGCGGCCTCTTGAACGTAGTAATATAGATCCTCTCTTTTGAAGTCGGTCTTTTCAATAAGGTAGTGGAGGTAATAACTCGATAAATAATTATGACCTTCCATAACCCTTTTCTCAATAACCTCATTGTGAAAGACCAAGTCTCTTACTGTGTCTCTTAAGCGCTCTAAGGAATAGAAGAGAATGCCAAAGTTATCAGGAAGCATCATTCTCTCTGCGCTTGAGTGACTGATATCTCTCTCATGCCAGAGGATAATATTTTCAGAAGCTATCAGCATGTGAGAACGGAGCGTTCTTGCCATGCCCGTGAGGTTTTCACCGCTAATGGGGTTTTTCTTATGGGGCATCGTTGAGCTGCCTTTTTGCCCCTTTTTAAAGCCCTCGTGAAGCTCGCCCACATCCGAACGATGAAGGTGGCGAATTTCAACCGAGAGTCTCTCAATTGCACCAGCAATGAGGCCGTGGATATTAATCATTTTAGCAATACGATCTCTTGGAATGACTTGGGTTGAGACAGGCTCAACTTTGAGACCTAGAGTTTTAGCAGCAAGAGATTCCTGTTTTGGGTTGAGGATAGTGTAATTTCCAACTGCACCACTAAATTGAACAGTGAGTTCATTATTGTAGAAATCCATAAACTCTTGATAGCGACGAGCAAACTCATTGTAATGACCGAGGAGCTTTTGTCCGAAGCTCATGGGTTCAGCGTACATGCCATGGGAGCGTCCCATGCAGATCACATCCTTCATTTCTTCTGCACGTGAATAAAGAGTTTTGAGAAGGTCTTCAAAAACAGGCTTTATGACCTCAAGGCTTCTTTTCATTTGAACAACTGTTGCGGAGTCGATGATATCAGAAGAGGTGACCCCAAAGTGAAAGTACTTTCCCGTCTCAGCATCGAGGTTCTCGGTAATGGAGGTACAAAAAGCAATCACATCGTGGCGAGTTTGCGCCTCAATTTCATTGATACGAGCAACATTGATCTTTGCTGTGTCCTTTATTTTTTGAGCAGTGCCCTCTGGAACTTTATCACCTTCTAAACTCTTGAGGATGGCGAGTTCAACTTCAAGGTAGGTTTCAAATTTAGCGAATTCATCCCACAAAGAAGAGATTTGCGGTTTGTCGTAACGAGGTATCATGGAAGCTCCAGAGTTTGTTAAAAATAGAAACTTAAATCAAAGCCAAAGGATAGCCAAGAAAGGACTTGGCTGCGCTGCGATGATGTCTCACCTTCAAATTCTTGGGCCCTTTTGACATGAGCTAAGTTGTAACTCATTTTAAGTCCATAGTGGAGAGACCGGCTAGAGCGCCGGTGGAGCCCAAAATCAGCTTTCATACCAGGGCCTGAGTAGGTTTTTGACCTAAGATTTTGATTAAAGGTATACCAGCCAAGACCTGCAGAGGTGGTGGTAAACATTAAATCAGAGTCAACAAGCTCTTGAATCCAGCTACCTCGGTAGCTAATGGAACCACCAAAAGCCAATACTGAATCATCGGACTCACGAAGTTCAGTTGAGTCGGCTCCTTCATTGGAATTATTGTCTGTGAATTCCTCGAACCTTCCTTGAGTACGAAGGGCAAAGAGTTCAAGCCAAGCTAGCTCAAAACGGTGGCCGTAAATAAACTCTAGACTTTGAATTCCTGTGATATCCGTTATGTCATTATTCACATGGAAGAGAAAACTCGTTCTATTTTTGTCTTGATAGGTATTGTAATCATCAAAAAAAAGTCCGGTATCCGCATTTCTTCTTTTAATAACAGTACCAGAGCGGAGACTATCAATCTCTTCGATCTCTTCTTGAGTAAATGTATCGGTGAGTTCTTTATCTGAGAGGTCAGAGTCAAATTGACCAAAGGCAAGTTTATGCAGAAATAAGAGCATGAGCAGGACGATTAAATTCTTCATTGGCCTGGCTCCTTTGGCACTCCAAGTTGTTCAAAACTCTTACCAGGAAACTCATCGACACCAACTTCTTGGGCAAGGAGAACCTTGTCTCTTGTGTGCAGGTAGTAGAGCTGACTTAAGTTAACATCAATAGCGACAGCTTCAAGGAGAGCGTCTTGAAAGTTTATATAGGCCGTCTTTCTATTGAGATAATTTTCAAGAACAACATCAAAGGTTTTATTATTTGTATCACTTGCGGCTTCAAGAATACGAATTTGTTGTTCGTAAGTTTTAAGCCGGTAGTAAGCCCTTTGAATATCAGACTGAGTTTTGTGGCGGGCCTCAGTTAACTCATTATAACTTCTCTGTCGGTCAATAAGAGTTCTCTCAGTGGTTCTTTGATTAAAGAAGCCACCAACACCTGTAATACTCCAAGTGGCGTTCACCGAAGCACGAATATCAATATTATTGCCATCAATGCCGCTATCATAGCGCGTAGTGTGAGTGCCAGTATTAAAGGTGTGTCTATAAGCGCCGAGGTTCATGGTGAACTTTGGCAGCGGTAAGTTTTCACGCAATTGAATTCGATAACTTCTCTTAGCGTTATTAACATCTTTAGTTGACTCGAGAACCTCTGGGTTATTAATGGTTGAGAGCTTGAGGGCATCCTCCATGGGTATTTGAATTTTTTGATAATCAAGCTTGTCTTTTAAAAGGTAGCGAGTACCTGGCTCGTCAGTTAAGAGGAATGCCATTTCTTCTTCAGAAACTCTTAGGTCATTACTCGCTTGCTGATAGCTATTTTGTGCCCGCAGGTACTCAGAGCGAGCTTGATAATATTCTTGCTTTGAGATTTTCCTGATACTGACTTTTTCACGATTAAAGCGATAGATAAAAGAAGCATGACGTAGTTGGCGACGATAAATTTCTTTGACTTGAACTAAGTAGGCGAGCTCAAAGTACTTGATAATGATATCGTGTTTGAGCTTTCGCCGAGACTCTTTAAAGACTCTGGTTGTCCGACGATAGGTCTCTTTATTATTGAGATAAGCAAGATAGTCTTTACCCCAGTTAAAAACGGTGTAGTCGCCCATGCTAAAGCTTAAGGTTCCGTCCGGTCTTCTGCCGTAACCTAGTGTCGTACTTGAGGTCGCACTTTCATCGCCTGCCTTTAGGCGACCAATTCTTTGAGGTCCTGCTTGAAGAGTTAATTGAAGCTGAGGAAACCAAAAGGATTCCTTGGTATCATCCCAACCAAGATCAAGAATTTCTTGATTATAGTTTCGTTGATTTTGATCGTAGTTAGCGCGAAGAGATTGTTCGATAGCACCAGCTAGACTTAGTGCTTTGGCTTTATCAACTTTAAAGCGATCGGCCGTCTGAATAATGGTGCCTTTATCAGCTTCAGCTTCAGCTTGGGCGAGAGCATGGGGTGTACTCACGATAGCCAAAATGAAGACGTGCAAAAGAAAGGCGTCTTTAAGTCGTTTAATAAACAAAAATGAACTCTACTGTTTGTGTGTGTGTTGTGTAGGAAAATTGTAGACTAAAGCTTCTGGGCCCGGCAACCCAAAATAAGGAAAATTAAAGGGTAATACCAGGGCATCCCTTGCGAATGATATTCTCTTCTTTGTTTTGAATTTGATTGAGCGTGAGGCGAAGCTCCCTGCTAAGGGATTTAAAAGTCTTTCTAAGCTTCTTAACAAGGGTCTTTCTTTCCGGGGGAGTTATTTTGATGAGCCTTCTATTTCTTTCTATGAGTGAGCCAAGTTTTTGCTTATGGTCAATTTTCTGAGTTCTTTGTTTCATCAGAGCACCGCAGCGACGAGAAATGCCGGGGTCGGTAATGACAGTTTTCTTGTAGTCTTGGGCATTAAGTGAAATGGGCATAACTCCGATTGAAATAATCAGGAATAGCTGCGTTAAGAACTTTGAATTAATTACTCTCATCTCGTCTTTTAGAATAACATGGCTTGGCCAAAGCATAGGTCAGGTGGTAATTTTTAACCTTGTTCTAAAGAGCCTCACAAGGAGTTGGTTATCACCGGTCCAAAGGTCCTGGTGCTTATTCCAGCGCGATACGGGTCCTCACGCTTTCCCGGCAAGCCACTTGCTAGGATTGCCGAAAAATCCATGATTGAATGGGTTTATCGGCATACTGAGGAAACTCAAAGTGCTGCCGACAATTCACTATCAGTGGATGTTGCGGTGGTGACTGATGACGAGACAATAGAATCCCATGTCATTGAATTTGGTGGCAAGGCCGTCAGGGTAGATGACCCTGTCGAAAGTGGTACCGAAAGAATTTTTCTCGCCTGGGAGAGATTCTTTGCCAAAGAAAATTACGATTTTATCATTAATGTTCAAGGAGATGAGCCTCTTTTAAGAGGGGAGGATCTCGCAGGCTTAATAAAGTATCATGTAAAAAGTTCTTTTGATGTCGCGACTCTCGTTCAACCCAAAACAGATTTTTCAGAATTCAAAGACCCCAACAGGGTGAAAGCCATAAGGGCGCCCGAGAGTGGTCAATGCCTCTATTTTTCAAGGGCGGCCGTGCCTCATGATAGGGATGGTGATGGTTTAAAAAAGTGGCACTTACACATAGGGGTTTATTCCTATCGTCCAGAAGCTCTTAAAAGATTTTGCTCACTACCCATGAGTCACTTTGAGAAAGTAGAAAAGTTAGAGCAGTTAAGGGCCCTTGAAGATGGGATGACTTATGGTTCTATGGAAATAATGAGAGACCTCTTCGGTGTAGATACCAAGGAAGATATAGTGAAGGTTGAAGGAGCATTAAAGTGAATACACCTATGAATAATCGCAAGGCCCAGAAGAAGTTTATTTTTGTGACTGGTGGTGTTTCTTCTTCACTAGGAAAGGGACTAGCAGCAGCTGCTATGGCGGCTCTTTTAGAAAGAAGAGGCATTAAAATCAATATGCTGAAAATGGATCCCTATATTAATGTTGATCCAGGAACAATGAGTCCCACTCAGCATGGAGAAGTTTTTGTAACAGATGATGGTGCTGAAACAGACCTAGACCTTGGTCATTACGAAAGATTTACTTCTTTAACACTTAATCGACGAAGCAACTTTACTACCGGACAAGTTTATCTTCAGGTGATTGAAAATGAGCGGGAAGGCAAGTACTTAGGAAAGACTGTTCAGGTTGTTCCTCATATTACAGAGGAAATTAAGAGGCGTATTCATATTGCCGCTGATGAAGCAGATCTTCTTATTGGTGAAATTGGAGGAACGGTAGGAGATATTGAGTCTCTTCCCTTTCTTGAGGCCATCCGCCAATTTGCTCAAGATGTAGGTCATGAAAATGTTCTCTTTGTTCACTTGGTTTTAATTCCCTACTTGAGTGCAGCAGGGGAGCTTAAGTCAAAACCTGCGCAGCACTCCGTGAAAGAACTGCGCTCTATTGGTTTAACTCCTAATCTGATCATTTGTCGTAGTGATCGTGAGATTGAATCTGGCATTATTGATAAAATTGCTCTTTTTTGTAATGTCCCCAAGCCCCATGTCTTTAGTTCGATTGATTTAAATTCCATCTATAAAGTTCCTCTTAGTTTTCATCGTCAAGGTTTAGATGAAAAGCTCACGGAGCTTCTTGGTATGTGGACTTCGGCTCCTGATATAAAAGGTTTGGAAAAAGTCGTTCATAATTTTGATAATCCTCTTAGAAAAGTTCGCATAGGCATTGTGGGGAAGTA
>Ga0136600_1000341_pt1 | contig 25719 bp, 21 predicted proteins | sample AntRauMFilla2698_FD_104634 | JGI IMG/M metagenome (GOLD analysis project Ga0136600, IMG submission 104634) | Saline lake microbial communities from Rauer Islands, Antarctica - Metagenome Filla 2 #698 | ecosystem: Environmental > Aquatic > Non-marine Saline and Alkaline > Saline | place...
ATTCACCTGCCTGAATCCGATAGATATAGAAACCACTTGAAAGGTGAGAAGCATCAAAACTGGCGGTGTGCCGGCCCGAAGGTTGGTTACCATCCACTAACGTGGCTACTTCTTTTCCCAGCATGTTATAGACGGAAAGATGCACTCGCGTAGCCTCCGGAATTGCTGATAAAGACTTTTATTCTGGTAAACGGGATAATTTAATTCTCTCGTAAGCTCCTCTTTTTTTATACTCCGGATGTGGTTCCACTCCTAAAATTGTTATCTCTTTTCTTCCAGGACCGTATGTCCAAAACATTCTTCGCGCATTATCTCCCTGATCTAAATACGACTGCCAAATTTTGATATCATATTTTTTGCTTAATGCTTCTATATAGGAGTCTGTCGAGCTTAGAAAATGTGGCCTTTGTTTTTATTAGACTTATGGAATATTTTAAAAATTTTCGTTTCAATAAAAACATAGACTTAGAGGAGAAGTCCGACAGACTCCTATAGTGCCCGTATCCCCGGGTTGTGCTCCCACGCATGATACAGTCCCGTTTTCATCTATGCTGAATTCTTGTCTGAATGCATACGAAGTTACTGTCAGTGTGATAATCCCTAAAAATAATATTCTTTTCAACATGGCTCTCTTGTTACTTAATAAGTTTAACATCAATAGGAAAATACCGCAATTTTCAGATGCCATGAAATTATTGTTCTTGTAAATGGTAATTGTTATCGCCTTTCTGAAATACTATCAATTTTCTGCTCTTCAATTATAGTTAAGTCCGCTTGAGATATGTGAACTATCTGTGACTCTGACATCTCTTTTCGGTATTTTACAGATTGATGTGTCAACTGATTTCAATGCCATTATTGTAAATTTTTTGGTGCACCGGCAATAATCGATTATCATAAAATATCACAACTTTTAGACGACAAAACGGATGCTATTATGATTAAAGAAAAAGTCCAGAAAGCTATAAATGAACAGATACAGGCTGAGTTTCAATCTGCATATATTTACTTAGGTATGTCGGCTTATTTTGAGGAGTCTAATTTAGACGGCTTTGCCAACTGGATGAAAATTCAGTGGGAGGAAGAAATTCAGCATGGCATGTATCTCTACGAACATATACTTCGACGAGGTGGTCATGTAGAACTCCTGAGTATTGATCAACCAAAACTTGATATTAAAAGTCCTGTGCACGCGTTTGAACAAGCGCTTGAACACGAGCGGTATATAACGGGCAGAATTAATGATCTCTACGAATTGGCTCAACAGGAAAAGGATAATCCGCTACAAACTCTGCTTCACTGGTTTATTGACGAACAGGTGGAAGAGGAGGAAAACACTGATAAAATCAGACAGCAGCTTGAAATGGTCGGCGACGATCGTTCAGGATTGTTTATGCTCGATAAAGAGATGGGACAGCGTCAGGCGGGTCAGGAAGAACCTGCCAATGAAGGTCCCTGAATCGTACAGGGTTTAAAATCACATTTTAATTTTTAGAGAAATTATTACGAACACATTAATAGGGATGTGTTCGATGTAACAATACTTGTTTGGAGCGAAAGCCAGTCTGCACACCTGCGATACTTTTAAATTTTCATGAACGAGTATAAAACCCTTCGAACTTATTTCGACTCTTTGGAGGCTAAACTCGATTTTGCCAGGTTGAGGGATGAGGGATTACGCGTTTTTATCGTTAATCAGCATACAGCGAGCATCTTGCCACATTATTCCATGGCGATTGGTGGTGTCAAAATTCAGATTCATGTGAATGATTTTGAGAAAGGTTTGCAGGCCATTTCATATGAAAGGAATAACGAGAAAGACGTAGATGAACTATTCCAAAATCCATCAACCCAACAGAGCTTGATTTGTCCGCGATGTGGGAGTTCGAATTATTTTCGGGAGAAATCTGTAATTGCCGGCTTATTCTTTTTAATCCTCGCTGTAATCGCCGTTTCGATTCCGAAGAAAGATTATCATTGCACAAAATGTGATCACAGGTGGAAGGTAACCTAATCAGTTACAGGATAATCTCTATCCCGGACTTTGTCTGACTTGGCATCACATTTTTTTGTACTATTTCCGGATCAGGAACCTGTTAATTGTGTTTAAAAGTGACGTGCCTTTTATGATATCTGTTAAGAAGCTTGCTCTGTGGATCTGTGTATTTTTTGTTTCACTTCCTTTAGTGTCGGTCAATGTAAATGCTCAGTATTCCATTTCCGGAACCGTTACCGATGCTGACACCGGGGAATATTTAATTGGTGGGAATGTTATAATCCCGGGTTTAGGTATCGGGTCGACCACCAATCTTTCGGGCGAATACACGATATCTGATCTGCCGGCGGGAACGTATCAGCTTCAGGTGAAATATGTCGGCTATCTGACCGCAAACGAGACCGTGACCATCAGTGACGGGAGTGTAACTAAAAATATCTCCGTGCAGTTCGATCCCTCAGCGAATAATACCGCTATTAGCCAAAGTGATGATATTTATACTCACGATGACGAAGTCTCATCCATAGCTATTACGCAGGACGGGATGTACGCTTACTCTGGAAGTTATGACCGCACCGTAAAAAAATGGGTTGTGGAAACAGGGGAATTGATCCGTTCCTATTCGATTGAATCAGAAGTCCTTGCCATAGATATTTCTCCGGACGGCAGACTTTTGGCTGTAGGGGATGATTACGGGAAGCTCACTTTATGGGATACTCAAACGGGCAGCAAGCTTAGGAGTTTTGATGAACACGACTGCGAGATCATTTGGGATGTGGAGTTTTCTCCTGATGGGAATACACTGCTTTCGGCGGGTGATGATTTTTATATTCGAACATGGAGCGTGTCTTCGGGCAGTCTGAACCGCATTTTTGAGAGTCATGACGATGAAGTTTTTGCAGCCCGCTTTTCTTCAGACGGCCGTTTTATAGTAAGTGCCAGCGCCGACGAAACGGCTAAATTGTGGAACGCGTCAACCGGATCGCTCATCAGAACTTTTGAAGGCCACTACGACTGGGTAAACACCGTGGATATTTCATCAGACGGCAAAATGTTACTCACCGGAAGTGACGACAGCCAGATCATTTTGTGGGACACATCAACCGGAAGAAAAATTCACACTATTGAAAACGGGGATGAGTACATCTACTATCTCGAATTTTCTCCTGATGATGTATTCTTTATCTCGGTGAGCGACAATTATGATGATGCAATCAGGCTGTTTACGGTTGAATCGGGTGAGGCTCTCGCAAGTTACACCGGTCATTCTGATGAGCTCATTACGGCTGTTTTTACTCCCGATGGCGATCACTTTTTAAGCGGGGCATACGATTATACAATGCGCTACTGGTCGCTGAGTACATTAAGCGCAATCAGGATATTTGGAGATTAGTGAGAGTATATTTGGATGTATGAAGATCCCCGGTGTTTTTTTCCAGCCGCTCACTCAAGGGACAGGCTCTGCCATCCCTGACAATTGGATGTTTGATCACGCCTTTAATCCATGCTGAGTTCATCGAAGCATGAAAAGACGGAGTTTGTGTGTGGCTAGGCTGCCGTGTGTTATCAAGGGCTTAGTCGATACCAGCTATTAACTCAAGGGACAGGCTCTGCCGTCCCGAATAATTGGATGATTGCCTGTACTCGTCGATTATTTACAGGGCTTTGGTAACTTTCCAGACTCCTCGCACGCGTTTGTGGCATTTGGATACCCCGGGTTAATTCTTAGCGCTAAAATGGTTCTCGCTGTGAATTTTTAATTTTAGTTTTGATTTGAGAACGTTGATTTCTCTCACCCGGGGTTATTAATGTAGCGTCCCTGTCGGGACTGTTTCAAGAATTGAGTTGTATATGTGATTACGCCTTGAATCCATGCCGAGTTCATCGAAGCATGAAAAGAAGGAGTTTGCATGAGGCGAGGCTGCCGTGTGTTATTAAGGCATTAAACGACTCCAACCACTAACTCAAGGGACAGGCTCTGCCGTCCCGAAAACAGGATGACTGGCTGTGCTCGTCGATGAGATTTGTGGGCGATGGAATTATTAATAGCCTCCTCACACCTGAATTTTGGATACGCGTTGAATGCTACCGTGTGTTGCGCTGCTCCGCAGCTTGTTGCCTATAGTTGATTAAGTTTCGGATTTTACAAATGCTGCTATTTCAAACCTCAGACTGGAGAATTAATCATTAAAAGAATGGTCTAAGCAGGGAAAAGTCCCCGACGGGACGCAACATACGGTAGTCTTATGGAAGAATCTCCAAAATCAGTAAAGTTCCAAAGGAACGAAACCAACTGTGCAACGACGAACTACAGAGCAATTATCAGTTATAAAGGCGTTATTGATTCCAACCTCTAACTCAACGGACCGGCTCTGCCGTCCCGAATAATTGGATGTTTGCCCGTATTCGTCGATTATTTACAGGGCTTTGGTAACTTTTCAGACTCCTCGCACGCGTTTGGGGTATTTGGATACCCCGGGTTAATTCTACGCGCTGAATTGGTTCTCGCTGTGAATTTTAATTTTATCTTTGATTTGAGAACGTTGATTTCTCTCACCCGGGGTTATTTATATAGTAAAATAACCTATGCCAAATGGCAAAATAGTAGGAACGAAACCGAAGGTGCTGAGAACTGATTCCGAAGATCAGCATCAATAACCCGCAGCGTAATCACTTCCACGGGGATCGGCGCCGCCATAAAACATTCCGTCTTTTATCTGAATACAATCTGCGCGGCCGACGTAGTAGCCTCGTTCAGCAAAGATGTGACCGAGCTGCATTAGTTCTCTTTTTACGGTAGGAGAGACCGCATACGGGTCGACATAGATCTCTTCGGGACGCCACTGATGATGAACACGCGGTGCTGAAACGGCTTGCTGAATGTTCATATCAAACTCAGTAACATTGAGGAAAACTTGCAAAACGGTGGTAATGATGGTTGAACCTCCGGGCGTGCCAAGAATCAAATAAGGCTTTCGGTCTTTCAGCACAATGGTGGGCGTCATGCTGCTGACCATCCGTTTGTTTGGAGCAATCTCATTAGCTTTGCCGCCAATCAATCCAAATTGATTCGGCACACCAGGCTGGACAGAAAAATCATCCATTTCATTGTTGAGGAAAAATCCGGCTCCGTCAACCACAATTTTAGATCCGTAGCCTGAATTCAGTGTGGTTGTGACAGAAACAGCGTTTCCCTGATTGTCGATTACGGAGAAGTGCGTTGTTTCGAGCGATTCTTCAAAATAGGGGACATCTCCATGAGAAATCTCATCGGCGGGAGTAGCTTTGTCCCATTTGAAATTATTCATCCGTTTTTTAGCGTAACTTTTATTGATGAGCAGTGGAGTTGGCTGCGACACGTGGTCAGGATCTCCTAAAAAGTACGCGCGGTCGGCGTAGGCTCGTTTTTGAGCTTCGGTGAGCAGATGCAGATAGTCTTTGCCATTCCAGTCGTACGAATCCACCGGATAGGGCTCAATCATGTTGAGCATCTGAGCCAATGCTATTCCACCAGAAGAGGGCGGAGGCATAGAAATAATATCAAAATCGCGGTATTTAAATGAAACTGGTTTTCTCCACACGCTTTCATATCCGCTTAAATCCTCACGCGTGACATTTCCGTTCAATTGCTGCATTTGACGCTCAATTAAGTCAGCCGTGATGCCATTGTAAAAGCCGGGTATTCCAAACTGAGCGATACGTTCGAGAGTCCGGGCTAAATCTTTTTGCACAAATAGTTCCCCTTCAGAATAATCGGTCGAATCTGATTTGACGAAATACTTTGAAGTCGATTCATATTCAAGAAATGTGTCACGGGTACGGTTCAGGCGCCGGGCTTCTTCATAAGAGAGATGAAATCCCTCACGCGCGAGCTTGATGGCGGGTTCAAGAACTAAGTCCACGGGCATGGTTCCGTACTGTTGCAGTGCTTTTAGCATACCGTGAACGCTGCCGGGAACGCCAATGCTGAGTGGGCCTTTTACAGTGTTATCATTTGGTTCGCCATTAGAATCAACGTAATCTTTTTTGTCGGTTGAGGTTGGAGCCACTTCCCTGAAGTCGAGCGTTTGTTGTTCTCCATTTCTGAGATGCAGGACCATGAATCCCCCGCCCCCAATATTTCCCGCCGCAGGATAGGTAACAGCTAACGCAAAATGTGTGGCTACGGCAGCATCAACAGCATTCCCGCCACGTTTGAGCATTTCGACTCCCGCTTCACTTGCCTGTTGTGTGGCGCTCACCACTAACCCGTTTTCATACGCTTTGGGCGTTCCTGTTTGGGCGGATATCTCTGATGATGCAAGGATCAACAGAAAAAGTGAAAGGAAAAGTGTCTGGAAAGATTTGATTGGGTTCATCAGGGTGTTATTACTATTTGAATTATGTTGAACGGGGATGAAATTCCATGTAGTTCTGCCGCAAGAATTGCCGATCTACATGTGTGTAAATTTCTGTTGTGAGTATAGAGGAGTGTCCGAGCATCTCCTGAACGGATCGTAAATCAGCGCCGCCTTCGAGTAGGTGCGTGGCAAAGGAGTGACGGAATATATGTGGATAGACATTCTTGCGGATGTTGGCTTTCTGAGCTGCTTGCTGCACAATGTTCCAGATGCTCATGCGGGTCAACGCTCCGCCACGCTGATTTAAAAAAACCTTGCCTTTGGCTTTATCTGCCGATTTAAAAAACTGCGGCCTGATCTCTTCCATGTACTGTTTCAGAATTTCCATGTTGGCTTTACCCATGGGAACGAGACGCTCTTTGGAACCTTTCCCAAGCACACGATAAAAACCAATTTCAAAAATGCAGTCCTGCACGCCAAGTCCCGTGAGTTCACTTACGCGCATTCCCGCTCCATATAATGTTTCTAAAATGGCTTTATTGCGAATGTAAGCGGGCTTTTCTCCGTCAAATACTTCTAACATGCGTTCGATCTCATCATAATCGAGTACATCGGGCAGTTTTTGAGTGAATTTTGGAAGCTCAAGAATCTCGGCGGCATTATTGTCAGTGATCCGCTCAGCTACCAGATAATCATGAAATCCCCGAATGCTGGAGATGTTTCGTGCGATGGTTCTGCTGGAAAGTCCCATATCGAACAGCGTTTGCAAGTACGATTCAATATGTTCGAGAGTTATATCTGTAATCTCATCAACACCAACGTCTTGCTCAATAAATGTAAGATAGCGGTTAAGATCTTTTTGGTAAGATATGATGGAGTTTTCCGCTAAGCCACGGGCAAGAGATTGATAGTTGATGTAATCCTGTAGAAAATGATCAAAGCGCATCAGGTGGTGCCGGAATTGTCCGGTTTTTGATCGTTATCTGAATTCTTGTTATCAGCGCTGTTGTCAGAGGATGTTTGCTTTGAATTGGCTTCACCGGACTTCTTCTTCTCAGAAGTTTCTGGCTGTTCCTCGTTCAAATCATCTTTGGTAACGGGAACAGGGGTATCAATTCCCTCTTTTACATCTGACTTTTCAGTATTCTTTTCCTTTTGTGAATAGGGATGAGCATCATATGCGGAGGTGTTCAAATCTGCCGGAAGGCGGGAGATATCTGTCTCTTTATCATCAGGGTATTTAACGCGATTATGATAAATACTTGGCAGAATCTGCAGAAACGCTTCTTTTATCTTTTTTAAATCCTGAAATGTCAGAGGGCAGTTTTCCAACTGATTGTCATTCAGAATATTCTCAAACATGCGATTAATGAGATTCTCAAGCTTCTGATAATTGGGTTGGTCGAGCGTTCTTGAAGCTGCTTCAACTCCGTCGGCCAGCATCAGAATTCCTGTTTCTTTGGTATCGGGTCGTGGACCGTCATAACGATAATCTTCTTCTGCAATATCTTCTTTATCGTTTGCTACTCGGGCTTTTTCGTAAAAATATCTAATCAGTGATGTTCCGTGATGTGTTTTTATAAACTTGACCAGAACTTCAGGCAGGTTTTCTTTTTCTGCCCGCTCAACACCTTTTGTGACGTGCTGGCGAATGACGAGAGCACTCATACTTGGCTTTAGTTTTTCGTGGACATTCCGGCCCATCTGATTTTCAACAAAGTATTCGGGCATTTCCATCTTGCCAATATCGTGGTAAAGTGCGCCCACGCGGCAAAGAAGGGCACGGGCTCCAATCGCCATAGCCGCTGTTTCGGCCAGGTTAGATACCTGAAGTGAGTGATGGAATGTTCCGGTAGCTTTAGTCATGAGCTCCTTTAAAACCGGACGGTTGGTGTCGCTCAACTCAAGAAGTGCTACATCGGTGGTAAGGTTAAAACTTTTCTCTACAAGAAGAATCAGTGGATAGACTAAAACGAGGTTCAGAACAGCGTTGATGAGAATGGCAATAGAGTGTGTGGCAATCTCTTCAAAAGCTGAAAGTTTTGTAAGAGTGAAGCCAACATAAACAATAAAATAACTCAGAATAATGAGTGATGGCGTAAACAGGTAAAACTGACTTCGGTTGCGAATATCCCGAACCGAATAAACCGCCATTGACGATGCCACTATCGTTGCTGTGGTAAATTCGTAATCGTAGCCATTCATCATCCCGGTGAGAAGAGCAACGGTGAGCGTTGTTAGAATTCCCACACGTGAATCAAATATAATTGTGAGAATGATTGGCGTTATAGCCAGTGGAGTGATGTAGGGTGAAACATCGTCGAAATAGGAGAGAAATGCGTTGATTCCAAGAACAAATAAAATGAGCATGAAAAGCAACAGCAACATCAGGTTATCTTCAAAGATGGCTTTACGATACAGATAGATGTACATCATAAATACCATTAAAATGGAGAAGATGATGAGAACCTGTCCGAGATTTTGCTTCCAGATCTCGAGGTCACTGGCCCGTTCTGACCGGGCAAGCGTGAGACTTTGCAGCATATTCAAGCGCTCTTTTGTGATTAAATCACCCTTTCGGATAATCATCTGTCCCTGAGCCACAGCGCCTTTGGTTGGGCTGATTGACGCCAGAGATTCTTCAATTCGCTGCCGGGTTTCTGATAGTGAGAAGATTAAATTCGGCTCCAATACAAAACTGAAGAGCTGAATAGCGGAATGTGAAGTTGATGTATTAAAAATTTGGTTCAACCGTTCACGGGCTTCAGCGCGGGCCTCGGTGAGTTCATAGACATTCGATTTACTTCGCGATCGCTCAGTTCGCTCTTTTCGATCACGGACTATGATTTCGTTTTGATCAATTTTACTTTTGGAGACATTTATAATTCCCTGTTCGAGTAGCCTGTTACTCAGCGTATTCAACTCCAGTTTTAGCTCCTGATAAACAGATGCTATTGATTCCTGTCGCTCGCTGTTGATGTACATTACCAGTTCCTGGGTGTAGGGGACGAGCAAGCCTTCCCAGCCTTTTGCGTCAAATCCAACCGTGGCCGCATTTCGCGTGGCGAGAAAACTCAGACTGTCGCGCGTGATAACAGATTGTGGGCGCTCATTTTTGACAGACTGCTTCCAGGCCGCGTAGTTTTCAAGAACAGATTGGATATTTTCAAAGATAGAATCCGTTCTGTTTTCTATAATCTGCACGGCGTTGTCGTTCAGCTGAAAGATCGGAGAAGTCTGTTCTACTATTTGCTTGCGCTCTTGCTCAATTTCCGCATCTGTTTTTAGCAGACTAAAGGTGAAAGGGGCAATGAGATCATCATCGGTCCACACCTGACCGGTTTTGTAGGTTATTTCCTGCACATTTTCTTTCGGATAGAAAAGAATGACACCGCCTAAAAAAGCCACAATAAGGGTCGTTTTTAGCCAGTCAATGCTCTGTTTTTTCTGGGATTGATCATCTCCGAGACCGTGAGGTCGGGGTTTGGATTTCAATCCCAGTTTTTTTAAAAATTCCATGCAGGTAAATATTAATACTGATGACGGTGGATAGGAAAATTATCCGGTTATTTGGGTAATGGCGTCATCTCTTGAATCAGTGATTGTAAATGTAGATGTAAGTTGTGAAATGTCAATCAACTTCTGAACGCGTTCACCCACATTGCATAACACAATTTTGCGATCGTTGTCGCGATATAATCTGTTGGCGAGCAGGAGAGAGCTCAATCCGCTTGAGTCGGCGAATGAAACATGACTGAGATCCATGATCAAATCGTTTTGCTCATCAGAGTTGGTGAGGATAATCAGCTGACTTTTTAAATCAGGAGCGATCTCAGAGTCAAGTTTTTCATTTTGAATGGTAAGGATGGTGTACGTTTCGTCGTGTTCAATTTCGTATTTCATAGCAGTAATATTATTGAATCATCTCTTTTAGTTGGTCCTCAGATAGAACTGAGACTTTGAGCTTTTTGGCTTTATCAAGTTTGCTACCGGCTTCTTCGCCGGCAAGCAGATAATTAGTTTTTCCGCTTACAGATCCGGTTACTTTTCCACCATGTTTCTCAATCAATTCTTTGGCTTCATTTCGTTTCAAAGTAGGCAAAGTACCAGTTATAACAAATGTCAGATTTTCCAATTCTTTTGATGCCAATTCTTCTTCTTCAGCCTCAAATTGGAGTCCGTAACGCTGTAAACGTTCTACCATCTCTACATTTACATCATCAGAAAAGAAACGAACAACTGATTCAGCTATTTTTGGTCCGATAGCGTCTGTGGCTGTTAATTCTTCTTCTGAAGCTGTGCGCAATTTTTCGATCGTTGAAAATGCTTTAGCCAGATCTTTCGCCACAGTATTTCCCACAAATCGAATTCCCAATGCATACAACACTTTAGCATAGGGCATTTTTTTACTCTCCTCAATGGCGTCAATCAGATTTTGCGCCGATTTTTCTGCCATTCGTTCGAGGGGAAGTAAATCCTCTGTTTTGAGTTCGTACAGATCAGCAAAATTTTCGATCAGATTATTAGAAACAAGCTGGTCAATAACGGCTTCTCCCAGTCCGTCTATATCTAATGCGCCACGACTGGCAAAATGTTCAATCCGCGCACGCATTTGGGGCGGACACTCAGTGTTAATGCAGCGCCAGGCCACTTCATAACCAAGTTTTACGAGTTCAGAATCACATGCCGGACACCGTTCGGGCATTTTAAAAGGTTGAGTTCGCCCATCAGCATCCGGATTAATAACTTTAATCACCTGGGGAATAATTTCTCCGGCTTTTTCAACTAACACGCGGTCGCCTTTGCGAATATCTTTGCGATGAATTTCTTCCTCGTTGTGAAGTGTGGCTCGTTTTACGGTTGTTCCGGCCAGAAGGACGGGTTCGAGCTCTGCCACCGGCGTAATTGTTCCCAAGCGTCCGACCTGAAGCGTAATATCTTTTATTGTTGTCTCTTCCTGCTCAGCCTGATATTTGTAGGCGATAGCCCATCGCGGCGCTTTTGCTGTGGCTCCGAGCGGATCTCTGAATCGTTCTTCGTTAACTTTTACAACTGCGCCATCGGTTTCATAGGGCAGATTATGGCGTAAATCCTGCCAGCTCAATATCACATCAATAATTTCATCGATGGTATCGCACTGTTCACGATGCTCGCAGACATGAAATCCCAGCTCTTCCAGTAAAATGAGTTTCTCCTGTTGCGTGATGATATCATCAAAATCATCTGATAGAATATCGTAGGCGAAAAATCGAATAGGGCGCTGGGCTGTGGTTTTGGAATCCTGAAGCTTCAGCGAGCCCGCTGTAAAATTTCGTGGATTGGCATAAGGTGCTTCACCTTCTTCCTCACGTCGCTCATTGAGATCGGCAAAAGCTTGTTTCTCCATATACGCTTCGCCACGGACTTCAATAGTTCTGCCTTTATCTCCATGTAACAGCAGAGGAATATCATGAATGGTTTTAACATTATTGGTGATGTCATCTCCCTGCTGACCATTTCCACGCGTAGCCCCGAGTGTGAATTCATCGTTATCGTAATGAAGCCGCAAAGCCATTCCGTCGTATTTCAGCTCTACCATATAGGTGAAGTTCTCATGTCCCAGCTGATTTTTTACCCGTTGGTCAAAATCTTTAAGTTCCTCCTCATTATAGGTGTTAGAAAGGCTGAGCAGTGGAACAGGATGGGTAACCGTTGGAAACTCCTTGGTTGGTTCTCCGCCAACTCGCTGAGAAGGTGAATCGGGCGTTTGAAGATCGAATTGCTTCTCGAGTTTAATCAGCTCATCTATCAATTTGTCGTATTCAGAATCCGGCATTGTGCGATCTGCCTCAGAATAATACGCCTTATTAGCCTCAATGAGAGTTGAACGTAGTTCTTCTATGCGTTTTACTGCCTGTGATTTATTCATCAATTGAAGTGTGAAAATTTAAAAAAAGATCGGGCGGTTGATTACAGTATCAGGAAGAGTGATGTCAGTGTCTTCCGTGGAAAGTTCCCGTGGCAACCATAACTGTGAATCCTCTTCTAAAAGTTCACGAGTAATATGAATCTGATTTTCATCACCACGATAATCGCGGAAATTTTCCATATAGTTTCCATTCACAAACATTTCCATGCGCGTGTACTGTCCCCGTACATGAATTTCAGAAGTGAACTCAAAGCGCATTGCAACACCCTGCTCAATCCAGTACGGACTGTAGCCGTCCACAAGGTCTGACTTAACACGAACTGGCTCAAGTTTATCATTAACCGCATAGACAATTAACATCAAGGTATCGGGCAGAGCACCGCTTCGGGTTACTTCGGGCTGACTTGGTGCTTGTACGGGAGAATTGTCTAACATTTCCTCAGCCTGTGCAGAATCTATATCGGCGGCATCTGGTGAAAGTTGATTGGGATTTGAGGGGATAGTGACCGTTTCTGCGGTATCAATCGGTGTTTCGGGTAAAATTCCTTCTTCCTCGGGCAGATTCTCAGTAGCAATTTCTGTTTCCGTCATAGGATCATCACTATCACGGAACAACAAATAGCCCGCTATTATCACAATCAACAGAGCTACAATTGAGCCATAGATGTATTTCTTATTATCACGGAAGGTGTACATTTTCCTGCCCGTATCTGCCCAGTTAATCGATTTTACATCGGGAGCTTCGCTTGTATTTGCTGTTTTGCGGGAGGATGGTGGAACCGTGGTTTTGGTTTTTCCGGCGTAGCGGGTTTTCTCAGGTGTCTCACTCTTTTTCTCTTCTGCAGCCGTACTTTTTTTGTCAGAAGAAGGAATAGTCTCAGATTTCTCCATCTTACTTACAGATTTCTGATCTAAACTCTTCTTATCAGAGGCTGATGTACTCTTTTTAGGTTCAGATGAAGATGGTTTTGGAGATGACTTTGATGAAGACTCAGTCTCTGCTTTTGAAGAAGCAGGTTTTTGCGGAGTATTTTCATCACCATATTTTTTCAGAATGATTCCCCTGTACGTATCATCTGCCATCTGGTCAAGGGCCTGAACGGCATCCTCGTCGTTAATTTTTAACGCTTTGGCGTAAGTACGCACAAAGCTACGCATGTAGGTAGTGTTGCGGTTATCATCGTAAAAAATGGTTTCCGCTTCAATCTCCTGAATGGTGCTAAACGGTATGCGTGTGGCATCGTGAATATCTTCTACGCTCAGTTTTTGCTGAGCTCGAATGGCGGCTAAATCCTTTCCTAATGGCATCCTGCTCTTAAGTCAAATAGGTTCGAAAAAAAATCTTCTTGTTATGTCGGTGAAAGTAGATAAAATTGAGCTTTTAAGAAAATAAGCAGACATTATCGTTTAGCTAATGAAGCGTGGTATTCTAATCGTGTAAAATCAGTTACTAACGTGAATAGAATCCGTTATCTCACGATATTTTATACCGTACTTTTTTGGTTTTATCACGTTCAGGCCCATTGCTGATAACAAAATTAACGTATTTTGTTCAGATCACTCTAAAACAGATAAAAGATTGCCGGAATCAAAACAGGGATTAGGTTTACAGGTTACCTCACTTACCATCGCTCGGTTTATCCCGATTTTTGGTGCTCTGGCTGTTTCTGTTACGCTAACACGCATTCTAACTCAGGCTGAATACGGCCACTATCGTTCTATATGGCTGCTTTTTTTGCTGGCCGGACCTGTCATAAGCTCTTCGTTAAATAACGCGCTGTATCACCGGGGAGAGAAAAAATCGTTTTCCAATCCCGTTAGAGCGGTTGTTCTGCTTTCTGTCATAGCCGGAATAGTTCTTGGATCAATCATCTCATTTGGCGCTCCGTTCTGGGCCGAAACATTACACATTCCCCATTTGATCACAGCTATTCAATTCTTTGGGATCTATGTGATGCTTTTAATTGTAAGCGGTATGGCAGAGCCGGTTTTTATGCTGATTGAACGGAAAAAATGGCTTTTGGGCTACAATCTCATCAGTCAGATTTCTGAATACTCCTTTATTGTGATTCCTTTCTTGATGGGCTATTCCATTACCGAGGTGATGGGATTTATGCTCATTTTCCCCTTGCTGCGAATGATTTTTCTCATCTGGCTGATTTTCTCGCACACGAATCAGGCTACGGAGATTCCTGCTGAGGTTAAAAAAATATCATCCTACAGCTTTGGCTTATTTATGATGGGCATTGCCGGATATGCGGCCTATCAGATGGATACATGGATTGTGAGAATTTTTACCGAAGACGACGCCTTATTTGCGCTGTTTGAGATCGGAGCAAGAAAAATCCCACTTATCGGCGCAGTTACATCGGCCGTTTCCTCAACATTGATTTTGACCTACTCACAGCTCACAGCCGGCGGTGATGAAAAGCCGTTTTTGCATCAAATCAAACGTTCCTCAACATTATTGATGCAGATAGCTGTGCCCGTGTTAATTGTATTGTTTCTGTTTGCGGAGGAAGTACTCATCATTCTCTACCAAAAATACGCCGCCGCCGCTCCGGTTTTCAGAATCTACCTCGTTATCGTATTGACCAACTTTATCTTCGCCGATGTCTATTTGCTGGCAAAAGGTAAAAGCAGGGAAGTGGCACGCGTGAGCTGGGCAGAATTGACGCTGAATCTTGTACTCAGCATAACATTTTTTAAAATTTGGGGATGGATGGGGCCGGCTTTTGCATCCTTATCGGGACATATTTTGTATGTTTTACTCTGTTTCAGATTAGCCCGTAACTATGGTGATGTTCATTTGAGAGATTTTCTTCCTGAGAACATTATTTTTACGTTTTCGGTCTATTGTATTGTGTCGTATTTATTTATGATTGTGTGCAATCTTATTTTTCCGGAGATCATCTCATTCTTTGTTGTTTTGTTTTCTGTGTCTGCCTTGGTTGGAATTCAGAAGAGAGCTGAAATTAAAGATTTCATCAAAATACTAACTTCAAGCCGTGCGTAAGCTTCTTTTAAAAACACGGGATTCTATTCTAAAGCCTGTCGCCGAATTGTGCTTTCCGGTAACGTGCTACATTTGCGGATCACCAACAAAAAAAGAGGAGCGGCGTATGTGCAATTCATGTGTCGAAAACGGATTAGAACCGGCCAATCCATCATTCAAGACTACCTGCAACGACATTATCCTGCCTGAACACATTACCTTTCAGGATGCGTTGTACCATTTTGATAAAGGCGGTGGATTACAGAAAATAATGCACGCTCTCAAATACAACGGAGATAAAGAGATCGGGCATCGGTTAGGAGAAGAAATTGGAAGGCGGCTTCTGAAATCACCATTAATTTCCAATTCAGACTTAGCTTCCGCTCTGATTGTTCCCGTTCCGCTTCATGAAAAGAAAGAGCGAAAAAGAGGATTTAATCAGGCCAGAGAGATTGCTAAAGGTGTTTCTGAAATCACACTGGCAAAGATGATTTCACCTTTAGGCTGTAAACGCCTTACCTTTACACAAACTCAAACCGGATTCACAAGGCAAGAACGTAAAGAAAATATGAAAGGCGTATTTGAGGCCGAAAGAGATGAAGTTCTAAACACATACTGCATCATTATTGATGATGTTTTCACAACCGGCGCAACCACTTTCGAGTTAATTCAAACGCTGATAGATTCCGGAGCAGATAAAGCCGGAATAATCACCATAGCACAAGCGTGATTGTCTTTGAAAATGAAGATTTAAGATTATTACTATAGTAAATGATTGTTAAACAGTAAACTATCTGAGATTTTTCAATCTTCAAAAGCGAACCGCTTTAATTTCCAACTACAAAAACTATTGCTCATAGAACATCAGAGAACCAGTTCCGATCAATCAGTTTCTAAATTATTCGCACACATGCATTTTAAGGAGAAAGACGATTTTATTGAGATGCCCAACGGTATTTTTACCGCGAGAGGCGAGTGGTTTCATATCACTAAAGATAGTATTGAAAATAATATCCCGGGATTTTTTGATGAATTTTCCCTTTCTGAAATCGTAAAGAAAGCACATGTTTGGGTAGATTCATCTCGTCAAATCACCACTATTGTGACTATGGTTCTGGCCTTTTTCATAGACGCCTGGCTGGCTCTGGGGTTGGGTTTGTTGTTCTATTTCTTCTGGGAGAAGAATAAGAGCGCGTTTACCGGAAAATGGTCAACAAAACTGATGTGGCTTTTCACCCGGGAAGTCATTCCGGTACTTTTAGCCGTTGCGGCCATCAGTAATTTGGGGAATCAGGAATTATACTTCAGAATGGCGGCATTATTCGTGTTTTTTCTGGGATTGCGTTTCGGTTTACTGAAAAAGCTATCACGAAAACTATTTGAGAAAGAGGACAGTAAAAGCCTTTCACTAAACGACCGATTGATATTGATGCTCACCACCAAGCTTGCAATTGCAGAAAAATTAACCGTTCCGGGAATCAGGGGAATGGAAGAGCAGGTGTTTTCCATTGTTACTCGTCAAAAGAAGAAAGGAAAGAAGAAGCGGGAGAACGCTGGTTAATCCTTATATTTGACCACTAATTTTAACGATCTTAGCATCTATGAGTGAAAAAGTAAGAAGAATGTTCGCCTCCATCGCGGACGATTACGACAAGATGAATTCGGTTCTTTCATTCGGAATTCACCATTTGTGGCGAAAGAAAACCATTAAAGAGAGTCAGCTCCAGCCCGGATTTAAAGTGCTCGATTGCGCCACCGGTACGGGAGACCTCGCTATAGAATACAAAAAAGCTGTAGGCCCGGAAGGCTACGTGCTCGGCACCGATTTTTGTAAAGAGATGGTAGATCTTGCCCCGGCTAAAAGCCGTGAAAAAGGCCTCGCTGTCGATTTTGAGGTAGCTGACGCAATGAACCTGCCCTATGAGGATAATACCTTTGATGTGGCGTCCATTTCATTTGGAATTAGAAATGTTGATGATCCGGTGAAAGCCCTTAAAGAGATGGCACGCGTTGTTAAACCCGGCGGAAAAGTGGTCGTGCTCGAATTTGGCCAGCCAACGGGATTTATAAGCGGACCGTATAAATTATACAGTCAGCATATAATGCCAAAACTCGGAGGGTGGATCAGCGGTAATAAAGAAGCCTATACCTATTTGCCTGAGACAAGCGCTCGTTTTCCGGCGGGAGAAAAATTTCTTAAGCTTATGAATCAGACTGAAGCCTTTCATTCTGTTCGGGCTGAATCACTTACAGGCGGAATTGCCTACATTTATGTGGGGATGGTCGGTTAATCCTCCACGAAAAAGCAGAAAATTAAAATCACATAACGAACACAAGTATTGTTGCTATGATGAAGATTGAAGAGATTAAAAACTACATTCCGCATCGCTATCCCTTTTTGTTAGTTGATCGCGTAACAGAGCTTACTGATGAATACATCGAAGCCTATAAAAACGTTACCAACAACGAAGATTTTTTCAACGGACACTTTCCCGGAAATCCAATCATGCCCGGCGTACTCCAGATTGAGGCCATCGCCCAAACCGGATGTATCGCTCTGATGAAAAATTATGTGGAAGATCCTGAAACCAAACTCATCGTATTTACTGGAATTAAAAACGCAAAATTCAAAAAACCTGTTGTTCCGGGTGATAAACTTGAATTTCGCGTGGATATCGGCAATATGAGAAGAAATTTTGCCATGATGACGGGCGTTGCCAAAGTGAATGGCGAAATTACCTGTCAACTCGAAGCATCTGCCGCTATTGTAAACCGGGAGGATGTATGAGCACCGAGCTTCCATCTCAAAACACCCGCCGCATCACCACCCAAACCGTAGTTGACATGAAGCACGCTGGTGAGAAGATCAGCATGCTTACCTCATACGATTTTACAATGGCCCGGATCGTGGATCAGGCCGGAATTGACATTATTTTGGTGGGAGATTCCGCCAGTAATGTAATGGCCGGAAATGAAACCACCGTGCCTTTTACGATGGATCAAATGATCTATCATACACAATGCGTCGTAAAAGCTGTTGATCGTGCGCTTGTTGTGGGAGATTTACCCTTTATGGCGTATCAGGTAACGACCAAAGAAGCGCTGAAAAACGCCGGTCGTATGATGAAAGAAGCCGGAGCGCATGCCATTAAGGTAGAAGGCGGAAAACCGATCGCCACAACCGTAAAGCGGATTGTAGAAGCCGGAATTCCGGTTATGGGCCACCTGGGACTCACACCGCAATCGATCTATAAATTCGGAACATATAAAGTGCGCGCAACCGAGCAGCAAGAAGCAGATGAACTTATTAATGATGCCAAAGCTTTGGAAGATGCCGGTTGTTTTGCCATCGTTCTGGAAAAAATTCCACATAAATTAGCGGAGAAAGTCACTGCGGCTTTGTCTATTCCAACCATCGGAATTGGAGCCGGCGCTAAGTGCGATGGTCAGGTTCTCGTAGTTCACGATATGCTTGGACTCAACAAAGATTTCAATCCACGTTTTGTGCGCCGCTACGCAGATCTTCATACCGTAATGACGGATGCGATCCAGAACTATGTAAGCGACGTAAAAGACGTTTCATTCCCAAACGAAGACGAACAATATAATGGCTGAACAAGAGCAGGAGAGACCGCTCATTTTACTTTGCAACGATGACGGCGTATTTGCGCCGGGAATCAGGAATCTGTACGATGTGGCAAGCGAGTTTGGCAATGTTATAATTGTTGCACCCGACAGACAACAAAGTGCTGTGGGACATGCAATTACTATTCAAACTCCGCTGCGTGTAAATGAAATAAAAGTTACTCAGGAGATTACCGCCTACGCAGTAAACGGGACTCCCGCCGATTGCGTAAAACTGGCACACGATAAAATTTTGACACGTAAACCTGATTTAATCCTGAGTGGAATTAATCACGGTTCAAATGCGGGGATTAACATCATTTACAGCGGAACGGTAAGCGCTGCCACAGAGGGCACTATTTTAGGATATCCATCTATTGCCGCGAGCTGCACATCATTTGAAGAAGACGCTGATATGGGCGGAGTACAGGAAGCACTCCGTAAAATTATACCGTATGTGTTAGAAAAGGGACTCCCGGAATTTGTGACGCTGAATCTAAACGCCCCACCCGGACCATTAAAAGGAATAAAGTGGACCCGACAGGCTCACAGCAGATACATTGAGGAATATGATGATCGGTTGGACCCTTTTAATCGTCCATATTACTGGATGGCCGGAACGCTCGAAGTTTATGATGAAGCCGAAGATGTAGATGTTAACGCGATTAAAAAGGGATTTGCTTCAATTACGCCCATTCATTATGATTTAACAGCATTTAAAACGCTGGAAAAAATGACAAAAGAACTGAACTTTTAAATTCAAAAATACCAGAAGACAACCGAAGTCATGGCCAAAAAAGCAGGAAAATGAATAGCGAGCATGAAAAAATCATTGTGACTTCGGAAGTCCAAAGTAAAACCCGGGCGAAGATTGGCAGACTTCCGAAGTCTCGTTGAAGAAAAGGCGAAATTAAATTAGGTGAACAAGCTTCGATACCATGACTTCGGATGTCGGTTGTTATTTCCCATATTCACTCAGACACATCAAACGCCCCAAAATTCTAAATTCCTGATTCAGCTACTATTTTTGTATATTTGGACGCATTTATACCTCACACAATAAATCTTACCAAAATTAATGAGCAATAGAAGAGCGGTACGGGAAACTGTGCTGAAATCGCTGTACGCCTATGTGCAGAGTGATGAGTCGATATCGGAGGTAATTGAGCATGTATATAAGCTCACAAAAATTGATAAAACCGACGACTACAAATTCGGCGAACGTCTGCTGCTGAAAACCGTTGAAATGAGAGATGAGGCTGATGAAGTGATCGTTAAGTTTCTCAAAAACTGGGAGCTAAAACGCCTCGCGCTCATTGATCGCCTTATTCTGGAGATGGGCATTACAGAGATGATTGTCTTTCCGGAAATTCCTACCAAAGTCACAATTAATGAATGTATCGAGATTGCCAAGCAATACTCAACCGGAGGATCAGGTAAATTCATTAATGGTATACTCGATTCAGCACTTGAACATCTGACCAAAGAGAACAAAATAAAGAAATCCGGCCGTGGACTTATTGAAGAATCTGTTTAAACAGAGGAAAGATATTGATATTCCTGAGCCTGAGGTTGATACTGCGGATACTGAATTTGTAGCCATCGGCGATATTCATGGATGTAAGAAATCGTTGGACGCTTTACTCGAACAGTTATCTCCATACACCGACCGACATTTTGTTTATATAGGAGATTACATCGACCGCGGACCAGATTCACAGGATAGTGTTCAGCGGATAATCAATTTTTCGAAAGATCACAAGTGCACCATTTTGCGTGGTAATCATGAGCAGATGCTTCTTGATGCGTTTGAAACAAAATCAAAAGCCAATTGGATGCATAATGGCGGAACCGAAACACTTCGTTCGTATAATGAGGCGGGAAATAAGATGGATTTGCCATATCAGCATCACCATTTTTACCGAAACACAAAGCTGTATCTGAATTCAAAGGATTACTTTTTTGTTCACGCCGGATTAGACCCTGACACAAGCATTGCTGAAGCGCTTTATCACAATTATACAGAACAATTTTTGTGGGAAAGAGAACACTTGAATCAAAAGAAAAACAGATTTGAAAAGAAAATAGTTTTTGGTCACACACCGATGCACGAACCTTTGAATGAGAGAAATATGATAGGAATTGATACCGGTTGTGTGTACAACAAACTTGGATATGGAAAATTGACAGCGATTTTACTCCCTGAAGAAAAGTTTATAATTCAGGAATGTCTGGATGATGTAAAGAATATGTAGTCAGCATATTTGTGGTATGACTTTAACACATTGTCGTTATGCAAAATATAGTTTTAAATAAATTACTTAGAAAAAAGAAGATATAATATGAGTTTAAAATGTGGAATTGTTGGTTTGCCGAATGTTGGAAAATCAACCTTGTTTAATGCGTTAAGTGATGCAGGCGCCGACGCCGCAAACTTTCCTTTTTGTACAATTGATCCCAATGTGGGAATCGTAACTATTCCTGATCCTCGCCTCGACAGACTTGTCGAACTGATTCAGCCCAAAAAGGTTACGCCCGCTTATATCGAATTTGTTGATATTGCGGGTTTGGTAAAAGGAGCCTCAGAGGGCAAGGGAAAAGGCAACGCGTTTTTATCACATATTCGTGAAGTTGACGCTATTCTCAGTGTGGTACGCTGCTTCGATGACGATGATGTTATGCACGTTGAAGGCGGAGTTGATCCTATTCGTGACATTAATATTATTCGCGATGAACTTGTGTTTAAAGATCTCGAGAGCGTTGAAAAGCGTTTGGAGAAACTTAAAAAAGAGGTTAGATCGGGCGACAAGAAAACAAAGGAATACCTTGTTGTTATTGAGAAATTAGCTGAGCACGTGGGAGATGGAAATCCGGTAAGAACGTTTGAAGCTTCAAAAGACGATAAGGAAGCCTATAAGGATCTTTTCCTCCTCACCGATAAACCCAATATGTATGTATGCAATGTAGCCGATCATGAGCTTCCCGATGCGGAGGGTAATGAATATGTTGCCAAAGTTCGTGCTTTTGCCGAAGAGGAAGATGCTGAAGTCGTTATCGTTTCCGCAAAGATAGAAGAAGAGCTTGCTCAGCTCGATAATGAAGAGCGCGATGCTTTTCTGGAAGATCTTGGATTAACAGAACCCGGACTTAATCGCCTGATTCGTGCGGCTTATAACAAACTGGGACTTATTACTTACTTCACCGCCGGAGAAAAAGAGGTCCGCGCGTGGACTATTAAAGAGGGAACCAAAGCGCCGCAGGCAGCGGGAGTAATCCACACCGATTTTGAAAAAGGATTCATCCGCGCGGAAACTATTAAGTACGAAGATTACGACGAGCTCGAAACCGAGCAGGCCGCCAAAGAAGCCGGGAAAATGCGTCAGGAAGGAAAAGAATACACCGTCATCGACGGCGACGTAATGCACTTTCGCTTCAACGTATAGCTTTTTTTAGAAAGACATCCGAAGTCATGGTCAAAAAAGCATGAAAATGAATAGCGACTGAGGAAGTAATCATTGTGACTTCGGAAGTCAAACGTGTGCGAAGATTGACAGACTTCCGAAGTCTCGTTGAGGAGAGTAAGAGTTGAAATCAGGTGAAAAGGCTTCGAAACCGGGACTTCGGATGTCGTCACCAATTCCCATTTACAATCGATCTCACCAAGACATAAACCAAAATCCAAAATCTCCTGAATTCTATTCTCAAATCGTAATCTGTAACGTAAAATAATACGTTCTCGGAGCTGAAGGAATAATTCCCGGTCCCGGATAGCCTGTTGCCCGGCGAGTGAAATAATCGTTATCCAGTAAATTATTGATCCCGGCTTCAAATCGTGCTCGTTTGTATGTGTAGGCCATTGAGAGATCAACTACATCATAGGCTGGAATAGCCCCTCGAATTCCGCCCTGATTGTCTCGTTTATTTTGCTTGAAATTGTTAGCGTCAGTGTATTGATCTGACAAATACGTGTATTGAGCGCTGATTTTAAAACTTCGAAATCCTGCCCGTAATCCTGTTTTTATATTAGCCTTTGGGATGAATTCAACTTCTTTTCCTTCAACACCAGTAATTTTTGAATCAAGATATTCTGATGCTGTGAAGGCGGTATTTAGAAAAATATTCAGCGAGAACGGGGAAGGCCCTGACCGAAATGTGTTTATCAGATTCCAGTCAACTAAACTCTCAACGCCGTAGATAAATGCGTTTCCGATATTACCTCTGAAACGTACAATGCGACCCGTTTCAACCAACTCTCCGTCGGCATTTACGCGTTCTTCAGCTCTTAGAACTTCCCCGATACGATCGTCATATTTCATTCCAAATACACCGGCATCGTACGAGATAATATTGCGCCATTGACCTCTGATTCCGGCATCAACCGTAAACCCAACCTCATCTTTAATATTCGGGTCAATTTGAAAGGTGGGATTTACAATGCGAATGTCGTTAAACGTAACCGAGCGATAGTTTTGTGAAAAATTGGCGTATATCTCACTTTTTTCATTCAAATAATAGCTACTGCCTAAACCAAGCAGAACAAATGATCTGTCAAATGACCGATCATCTTCAAATTCCTGATTTTGAATAGGATTGCCCGCTAAATCAAAGTTGATCCGTTTGTAGCTTCCCTCGCTTTCAGTTTTGATGTATTCGAGGCGAAATCCCGGAGTGATTGACCATTTATTCCCGATGTAGAATATATGTTCACCAAAAAGAGCAAGATTCAGATTGGGAAAATCGAAGTCAGATTGATTGCGGTAATTTGGGAATGTCTCTGTGGCAAGAGAAAAGTCGGCGTCAGAAGCAGCTGTGCCGGGACCCTGAATCGCTTCATTATAAGATTGATAATATTTTGCCCCGATAAGAGCTACGGCGAGATTGTTCTTTAATGTATATCGGTGCAAGAGTCGTGTTTCAGCCCCGATATTGTTGAAATCACCCAAAATGAGATCTCTTGGCTCGTCTGGATCATCAACCTGAGAAACCCTGTTGGTTCTGAATCCCACACTTTTACGCGAGGCCTGCAATCCATAGAGGTTCACATCAAGTTCGGTATCTGTTGTAAAATGATGATGAAAATTTATGCTGTACACGTTCCAGTCAACCTCAAACCAGTTGCGCTCTCTGTTGCTGAACTCAGGGTTTTGGTAAAACTGGAAGTCTGTTAACCCGCCGGGCTGCTGAGCTAAATAATCATAATGTGTGTATTCCAGTGTGACTTTGGTGTCCTCAGTGAATTTGAATTGCGTGTGGATATAGGTGTTAAATGCGTCAAACTCTGAATTAGGCCGAAATCCATCGCCTTGTTTCACATTCACATAACCGTAGTAACTGAAGTTCCCAATAGTTCCCCCAAGACTGTTAAACGTATTTAGCAGAGCGTTTGAACCCATTGTGTTTCTGGTGATAAGCTCGATTTTTTTATCCTCGGTAGGCTCTTTCATGATGAAATTAACCAAGCCGCCAAACTGCGTTCCGTATTGGAGAGAAGCCGCACCGCGCACAATCTGTATTCGCTTAAGAGCTTCGGCGGGAGGAGTGTAGTAGCTTTCAGGATATCCAAGGACATCCGCGCTGATGTCATAGTTATTTTGTCGAATATTGAAATTAGCTGAACGATTGGGATCTAATCCACGTCCACCAATATTGAGCTGTAATCCGGCGCTGATAGACTCATAAATGTTCAATCCCGCTACCTGAGAATAAATTTGCCGGGCGTTGTTGGTTGAGACATTTGCTACCAAATCATCCATAAAAACCAGGTTATTTTTCTTACCCGCAAAAATGGACGTTCCCTCAACTTCTCTCAGCCGCTGAATCCCAAAATCCTGATCTGCCTTTTTTACCAACGTGATCTCTTCTAACGTTCCCTCTAAAGGATGAAGTTGAAAATCTCGTTCTACAGATGAATTGGTAATTGTAATGCTCACTTCCTGACTCTTAAATCCAAACAGCAAAACATAAATACGATAGGTGTCTTCGTAAAGATTGGGCAATATGTATTCACCTTTTTCATCAGTGTAAACAATCTGATCGGCGGTATCATTATAGATCTCAACATCAGGAAGAGGATTTCCAGTTTCTGCATGAGTGACTTTCCCGGATATGGTGTACTGAGCCTGAAGCGTTTGAGCAGAAGTAATTAAGAAAAAGAGTAAAAATGAGAGTCTAAAGACCGGTAATGCTGTCTTCAAAAGGTAATATCCAGTTTTTGGGTTTAAAAGATTCTTGCTTTTCGGAAAGATCTACTGTTGGATCAACGTAGCGTTTACTTCGTCTTCCGTTTAAGGCTACAAAACAGTCCACAAAAATTTCAGGATCTGAGATGCCTTTTTGTTGATAATAGTCATCGAGATAATGAGCGAACTCAAGTATAAAATCGGGTTGAAAACTCATCTGTTTTTCCTGAAAACGATTCAAATGCGCACTGTTATCTACGTAAAATGAGGTTTGTGTTTCAGGATCAATAACTCTGAACTGTGCGTGACCCGCTTTCTCTATTAACATGACACGCCATGAGAAGCGATATCCTTCTTCTGTCCAGAACAGTTCTCCGGGATAGGTCAGATAACGGAATGGAAGCAAAATTTGAATGGCAAAGAAAATAAGGAATAATCCCTGAATGGCATTTTTTAATAACGGATGCCGATAATAATAGCGCTTATTGTTATCGAAACGGGATTTATCCCAATGGAAGAGATTTGATATAAACGTAAAAAATCGGTGATGAACGGAGGAATCAAAAAATATCAGTGCTCCGAGAATCATAACAAAAGGAAACATGCCGATGGGAAAGAGAATCCGAGTGAGGACATGAAAAACCACAACCAAGAAAAAAGCGATCGATCGGGATCTC
>Ga0136600_1000344_pt1 | contig 25481 bp, 25 predicted proteins | sample AntRauMFilla2698_FD_104634 | JGI IMG/M metagenome (GOLD analysis project Ga0136600, IMG submission 104634) | Saline lake microbial communities from Rauer Islands, Antarctica - Metagenome Filla 2 #698 | ecosystem: Environmental > Aquatic > Non-marine Saline and Alkaline > Saline | place...
ATATAGAATGCTGGTACAACAGAAAAAGAATTCATACATCACTTGATAATAGAAGTCCGTTGGAGTATGAATTAGGAATTAAAGCTGCCTAGGAAAGTGTCCACTTCTCGTGGGGAAGTCCACACTTTCTCAAACGGCAAGATATCTCAACGAGTCGGGCTACACTCTTAAGAGATGGAAGCAAGGAGGAGGTCTATATAAACGCTTGAGTCACTTCACGATAGATAACCTTCACAAAATTCTAAGAAATAAGACCTACATTGGAATTAAAACTTTTAAAGATGGAGAAAAGCGGGGAGAAGCTAAAGCTGCTTGGGAGGGGATTATTGATGTAGACCTTTTTAATCGTGTCCAAGATAAGTTAAGAAAAAATTATAGGCGGAAAAAGTCACATACTAAGACAAGATATCCATATATTTTATCGGGAATTACCTACTGCCTAAGTTGTGGTGATGTTATGTGTGGAAAATCAGCTCACGGGAACGGTGGCAAAATTGGCTACTACGAACATTCTTGGGCAACGAAGAGAGAATCTACTCTAACTAAAAAGACTTTTAAGTGCTCACCTCATAGAGTATTAGCGAAAAAACTTGAGCCATTAATAATAGAAAAAGTTGAAGACTTGATTTTTGATGAAATCTTTTCCAAATACTTATTTGAAAAATTAAAAGTTAAGAGTAAAAAATCTGGTGTCGGTCATGAAATCAATTCACTAAAGGCAAAGATTTATGGAATTAGTTCTCAAGTTGATGCACTTGTTGAAAGGCTATCGGAGTTGCCTCAAGGTCTGTCTGCTGGGTCAATCTACAAGCAAATGAAGTCTTTAGAGGAGCGTAAGGCCTTAATTGAATCAAACCTTGAGCAAATGCTAGTTAAAGATATTAAGATTGATTATACCGTAAATTTGGATGAGTATGATAAGTTTTTGAAAACATTTCGAGAGTCTTTTATGAATGCTGGGCCAGAGTTAAAATCTAAAATTATTCAAAGACTAGTTCATAAAATAGAGGTTGGTGATAACTCCGTTGTGATTCATTACAATGTTGATAAGAGAAATTTAAGCCTTAAAAATACAAAAGCCCCTGATATAAAATCAGAGGCTTTTAGTAATTCAAACAATTTTTACCGTGTTGGTTCGAATAGTTTGACAAATGGTGGCCCGGGGGGGACTTGAACCCCCACACTGTTACCAGCGGCGGATTTTGAATCCGCTGCGTCTACCATTCCGCCACCGGGCCACGAGAATCCCTGATAATAGAAAATGCCTCAAGGGCTGTAAAGGAATATGGATTGTGCATCTAGTCTAGTTTTGACAAGAGTAAAGCTTCGCGGGTTTTGTAGCGAAAACTATCCTGACCTAAGTGGGCCTTCAAAAGACCATTATCGATAATACAACTGAACTTTATATAGTCGAGAATGTAGCGAGGAAATGACCAGAACGCTGTGGACAACAATTTAGCTGTTGAATTGATAATAAAGCTGGGTATCGGGATTGTTTGGCAGCCAAGTATTTTCTTTGCACTCTTGAGAGAAACGCACTCATCAGTGGCGATGTTGTATATTCCAGTGGGCAATTCTTCTAAGGAGCGCCCAAGAACATTTGCCATATCAAATTCATGAATGAATTGAAACATGGGATTAAAGTCGGCACACACCGGAGCATAATTAGTAACTAAATAACGGGTCATGGTATTTCTGATTTGAGGGCCAACAATAGTTGCTGGTCTGAGAACAATTGTTTCAATATCTCCCTGATTCTTCCACATCCAATTGGTGGCAATCTGATCCATTTCCACGACATCTCTGAGTTCTGGATACTTAATCGAAGCTCGTAGCGGATGATCTTCATTGATAAAAACAGGGTTATCAGAAAGGGCGCCATAAACATGGTATGTACTTAGAATAATCACCTTCTTTACACTAAACTTTAAGCAAAGGTCTAATATTCTCCGAGTTCCCATGAGGTTTAGATCAAGTCTTTGCTCTAGATTTCCCAAGTGACTGGTGTCGGCATGAGACATTCTACCGAGGTGATAAACCACATCAAATTCTTTATCCCTAAAAAGCTTTTCAAACTCACCGCGAGTATAACGAATTCTCTTATATTCGATATTTTCATTCTGGATAGACTCTTCAATAGGACGTGAATCCACGCCAATTATTTTAATATTGGGATATTTCTTAACAAGTAAGCCGGCAGTTATTTTTGCTAGCCCCCCTGCCATACCAATAATGAGGATAGTTTTGAGTTCAGCTTTTTCCATCTATGAACCCCTAACTTGATTAGCAAAGAAAGGCCTTCTCTCTTTAAGGCCTTCATTTGTTAAATGGCGAATAATTGTCCTGATATTATCAATATGAATATCGATTTCTTGGTCTGGTGCTTCTGGGGAAAGATCGGGGGTTTCATAAGGCTTTCCGATATGAATATCCACAGGACTTGGCAATGGAAAGTATATGGGGCTCAGGGGCAGGGCTGGGAGACCTAAGAGCTTTGCCGCTCCCTTTGCTTGATAGACCCAAGGGAAAATCTCCTCCGCGCCAATGACTGCCACTGGCAGTATTTTGGTGTTTGTCGTAAGTGCCATCCTAAAAAAGCCACGAGTAAAGCGTTGTAGTTTATAGAAGTCAAAACTACTTTTGGCCACGCCTCTCACACCCTCAGGAAATACCAGAACAGACTGACCTCGATTAAGAAGATTAAGGCAATTTTGGCGGTCTCCAAGAACAGCGCCGGCCTCTGCTGCTAGAGTTCCTACCCAAGGAAGTCCTGTAAAGAAACGCTCGACCATCGACCTGAGAATTCTTGGTGGAGTTACTTCAGTCGCAAAAGCCGTTGCAATAAGCATGGCATCGATTGCAATTTGACCTGAGTGATTTGATGTCACCATATAGGGCTCATCTAAGACATTTTCTTTGCCAAAGACTCTTACTTTGAAATACTTCTTATAGAGAGGCCAAATCCACTCAAGAGTATGTCTGGCTTTCTTAAGGTTGAGGCCCCAAGGGTCTTCCCCCTCAGGATAGCGGTTTAGCAACTGAGTGAAGATATCATCAAAGTGCTCTTTGGGAATTTCGACGCCTAATGAACGGCTTATGTTATCCAACATCTCTACTCAACTATATGATAAGGTTTGGTAATTAGATTTATTTTAGCAGAATGTGTACCCTTCTCAACAATGGGTCGAAAAGGCTATTATAATAGAGCGGAAAAGGAATAATCATGCAAAATCAAAATGAATGGCGAAATAAGTTTCAAGAGATGTTTCAGCTCTGTCAGGATGAGCTCAGAAAAACAACTGAGATTGGCAAGAAGATGCTCACAGCATCTAAGACCAACTCAACCTTACATGAGTCTTATGAAGAACTAGGGGTTCTTGCTGTAAAAGCGATAGAAGAGGGAGAACTTAATTGGGAAAGCCCAAGAGTTAAAGAGATTTTGAAAAAAATTGAATCTTGCCGAAGTAATCTTACAGATATTGAAAATGAAGTGAATAGTATTAGATTTGCAGAGGAAGCTGAACAAGAGGCTACTCAAAAAGAAGCAGATACATAAACTTTATTCTTCAGCTTGCCCTTCATTTATAATTTGTTGCTGTTCAAGACAGAAACTTATAAGCGCCTGTTCCACTTGGTTTAACCCCTCTCCATTCTCAGCAGAGACGAAATGAATTTGCTTAACCCAATTATACATTTCAAAGATCATTTTCTTTGTTTTCTGTAAGCCAGCTTTTTCTTTCTGCTTTTTAAATTTATCAATCTTGTTAAACGCTACCATTGTGAAGTGAGGCGAGTTTTTTAAAAATTCATGAAACTGTTGATCCACTTTTTGATTAGGGTGTCTGGCATCTTGGATATTGATAAGTCCAACAGAAGAGGGGAGAAACCTAAAGTAAGTTTCCATTAGTAATTGCCAATTCCTGATCATGGCTTTACTTACTTCTGCATGGCCATAGCCAGGAAGATCAAAAAGAAAGAATGGGGGAATGGAGTCATCGACTTTACCATTATTTGAGAGCTGAAATGAGAAGACGTTGATCTCTCTCGTTCGGCCAGGAGTTTTAGATGTTCTTGCCGTTTTATTTCCAAAGAGTGAGTTTATAAGGCTCGACTTTCCTACATTAGAACGGCCAACAAAGGCGATACCAATCATATTTGGATTTTTATTAAACAAGTTTTCAACCTGTTCAGCTTTATCTAAGCCTAATTGAAAGTGCGCAGAGCCTCTAAGTATTTCCATAGATAATCTTTTACCTCCATTTATCGGTCAAAACAAGGACGATTTGCTGAGCTTTTAGTTTCAAAATTGGAACCTTAACTGACGGCTCATGCCTTTTCGAATAGGTTCTCAATCCCTAGGAGGTAAAGGTATGAATTTGAAAAGGAACTTAATAAAGCGTTTTGCTGGTCCAGGCACGATGGTGAATATTGAGCCTTACGAGGGGGTCTCTAAGAAGCTAAGGCTCAATAGAAAGGTCATTTCGATAGAGATGAAAAGAGGGGAAATTACGGCTTTAGATGGGCAACTATGGCGATTCTCCACGGTTGGCGAAAGCGAGAGTTACCTCATTTATTGCGAAGAAACTCCTGAAGGAGATATTTACCGAGCCGAGGCCAAAGGAGATGCGCCTTTTCTTCACAATGGAGTTGTCGTTATGAAGTCCTATTTAAGAAAGGGGGATATACTTGATTTTGGTTACAATCGCCTTACGGTTCTTTCTGAGATCGCAAAACTAGATTGCGAGTTACCATGGAAAACTTGGCCTGAAAAAACACCGATTTCGATAGAGGGAGAGACTGGTGTGGGGAAAACAAGGCTTGCAAAAAAAGTTCATGAACAATTGCATGATAACCTCACGCCATTTATCGCCATTAACCTATCTTCTTATAATGAAAACTTAATCGAAAGTGAGCTCTTTGGTCATGAGAAAGGATCCTTCACTGGTGCTATCTGCGAGAAGCAAGGAGCTATTGAAAGGGCGAAAAATGGAACCTTATTTATTGACGAAATCGATAGTCTCCCAAAAAGCCTACAAGTGAAGTTATTAACTTTTTTAGATGATCAAACTTTTTATAAAGTTGGTGGGCACCAGATAAAGAAAGCGAAATGTCGAATCATCTTTGCTAGTGGGCGTTCTTTAAAGGTAATGGTGGCAAAGGAATACTTTAGAATGGATCTCTACTTTAGGATAACCTCCGGCCTCTCTTATATGATACCTGCCCTAAGAGAGCGTAAAGAAACTCAGATGCATTTATTAAAGTCATTTGAAGAGGAGGAAGGTGTCATTTTTTCACGAGAAGCAAAAAAGTTTTATCTCAAATGCGAATGGCCGGGAAATATCAGACAATACCTGTCACACCTAAAAAGAAAAAAACTTGAAAGTGGTAATCGGTCTCTAATCCACTTATCTCTTATTGATCATGAACTTTTAGAAAACGAATTTCTTAAGAAGGAGATAAGAACTCCTAAGAACCTTAATTCCCACTTAAGCTTGAAGGAATGCAAAAAGGAGTACTGTGAGCGAGTTTTGTTAAAGTGTAAGGGTTCCATACCTCAGGCAGCAAAAACTCTTGGTGTTGCGAAGTCTACTCTTAAAAGAGTGATTGCCTCTTAGCCAGCGATCATTGAGTCAATATAGATGGCCTTTATTTCGCCTTTGATTTTTAACTCGTTGAGCTTCTTATTTAACTCTCGGCGTATTTTTTCTTTAATGATAACTTTGCCTTCGTCCTTGAGGGGGAAGTCAACGGATAGTGGCTCTACTTTTGAGTTGAGGACATCTTGCACCAAATGAGGATTACGCCATAAGTATTCTTTGATATATTTATTTGAGGATTCAAAAGTAAAGTCAATAACTAACTTCTTAAGAGGACCACTCTTTTGAGCATAGGCAGGTAATACGATATTACTTACTTTAAATTGCTTTTCGAAGCTTTTAAAGTAAGCAGGACGTCGGCTAATTGCAGTTGCTCTATCAACCTCTTCAACCAGCTCTGAAGCTGGGCTTCGAGATTCCTCTGAGATTTTATTTGATTGAACGTATATATTTACACTCGCCAAAGTTGCTACTGTTGATAAACCTACGAAAGAAACAATTTGTGTTGGTTTAAGATGAATGTACCAAGCCTTAAACTTTACAAAGGCGGGGGTAAAAGCTGCAGCGAGAACAACTGCAATTTTGGCAAAACTTAGATTTTTAATATCTGCTTCTTTTGCTTTAATTATGCCTTCAGCTGTTCTAACCTTTAGTACATCAGCTGTCTTTTTAGCCGATAAGGCTGTCTCTACCGCCTTATCTTTACTCTTGCGGACTTTCTCTTTGAGCAGCCCTTGTCTATTCGTTATGAGATCTTTGCTGGCTTTTACTTTGCTCTTAACCTTTTGGGGTGTGAGGTCTTTTGTTTTTAAAGAAATGAGCATGAAGATCTTCTCTACAAGACTGTTCAAGAGATTTTCAATTTTTTCCCATTTATCCAAATTGGCCTCAATTTGTTTTTATTACCCAACTATCTTTTCGGTAGTTTTGCCGCTAAATATGAGGATATCTCGATTTAATGGCACTAGTAATTACAGGAGCTTAGAGTAGGTAAAGTCTTCCTATATTGCCTCAGAATGAGACCAAAGCTCAATTTGACATCATGAAGCTCGATAAAGGTATGAGAACAAATCTTTTCCTTAAAACGAGGTTTCGAAAGTGTTTAAACAAATTAATTTAAAAATTATTCTTACTCTTTTTACGTCCTTTTATTTTTCCGGCTGTGCGGGCTTACTAGAAAATAGAACATTCGTTGATGAAATGGATCACCAGACTGATCCTCTCTTTGTCGCCGGTCAAGATTTTGAGCATGTCTCAGGCGACGAAGGCGTTCCTTATCGTTCACGAGAGGAGGTCACAATGAGAACTCCTGCAAGTGCGATGGAGTCATACCAGAGAGATGAAGTTGAATCTATATATAGAGAGTTGGCTTTTAGGGAAAGGAAGCTTAATCCCCGCGATAGAGAGCTCTATAATGAGGTTCAGACATATTTGGAAACCCCTTCTGAAAAGATTTATTTTCTCTCTCTTTCACCCTATGAAAGAGAAGAGTATCTAAAAGCGAGAAGAATAGATATCGGTCCATTAGGAGCAAGCCGCTCTTACAACGGTTCAAGGTCTATGGCCTCGCTTGCTCCAGTTTATAATCAAGCATTGAACCTTGGAATGTCTAAAGATGATGTTTTAAGGAAGTGGGGTAGACCTGCTCGGGTAGAGGTCGCGGGTAATCCTGCACACCAAAATGAGCGCTGGTCTTTCTTTGAAAATGGCCAGGTTCGTCAAATTTACTTTGAGGGTGGAGCCGTTCAAGGCTGGAATATTCAATAAAAACTTTACGGCCTTCTGATGAAGCCTAATAATTTCGGGTTCTTACGTCACCCGAGACGTCCTTAAATCATTGTTTTTGCTTACCTTTTTTTGTAAGGTCATGGGAATAATTTTTACCAGTAAATAGCTACAATGGTGTGCCCATGAGTGACCTTCTTAATGACTTTACCTTAGACTTTGAAAAACCTGTTCGTGCACTCGAAAAGCAAATTGAAGAGTTACAAGGAGCAGAACTAAAATCTGAAATAGATATTTCTAAAGAGATTAAAGCTCTTCAAAAGAAAGTGAATTCTCTTATCAAAGAAATCTATTCAAACTTAAGTACATGGGAAAGAGTTCAACTTTCACGCCACCCAAAAAGACCTCACTGCAAAGATTATATTGAAGCTCTAATAACAGACTTCCATGATGTTGCTGGTGATCGTTACTTTGCTAATGATCAGGCTATTATCGGTGGTTTTGGATATCTTGAAGGCGAAAAGGTATGTGTTATTGGCATTGAAAAGGGACGTAAAACAAAAGAAAAGGTAATCCATAACTTCGGTATGCCAAGACCTGAGGGTTATAGGAAAGCCATTAGATTAATGAAGATGGCGGACCGGTTTGGCATTCCCGTAATCACTTTAATTGATACTCCTGGTGCCTATCCAGGCATCGGAGCAGAAGAGAGAGGTCAATCAAGCGCTATCGCAGAGAACTTGGCTGAAATGTTTGATATTACAACTCCAATTATTAGTTTAGTCATTGGTGAAGGGGGCTCTGGTGGTGCATTAGGGATCGCAATCGCTGACAGAGTTTTGATGATGGAATATTCAATCTATTCGGTAATCTCTCCTGAATCATGTGCATCAATTTTATGGGCCGACCCTAAGAAAGCGGAAATTGCAGCAAATGCACTTAATATTGGACCTGATAAGGCCATGGAGCTTGGGGTAATCGATCATATTGTTCCGGAAAGTAGTGGAGGTGCTCATAAAGATCCTGAGGCAACCTACCAAATGGTATCAAAATTTCTATCCAAGGAAATTAGGTCTTTATCAAAAGTCAGTGATAAGAAATTATTAGAAAATCGTTTCAATAAATTTAGAAAAATGGGAAATATGACCATAGAGTCAGTCGGCGAATCTGATCTTCCTGTTTATCAGTAAATTAAAGCGGAGGAAAAGAGTGGCAATTTATTCAATGACCGGTTTTGGTCGAGGTGAAGCAGAGAGTGACTCTTATACCGTTACGGTTGAAATCAAGTCAGTAAATCATCGCTTCAAAGATGCACGCTTTAAGATGTCCTCCCTCTTTAACTCAATTGAGCTTGATCTCAAAAAACAACTTTTCAAAAAAGTGAAAAGGGGAAGTCTCGATATCTATATTAACTTTAAAAGAGCAGAAGCTCGCAGCAAGTTTGAAGAAATTGACAGCGAGAAGGTTAAAGACTTTATCGAAAAGATGGAAAGCATCTTACCTGGGAAAGAGCTGAATATTCAGCCTGGAGAGTTTTTAAGAAATGAATTTCTTGTTGACCAGGACCTTAGTAAAGACCAGGCTTTATTAGACCTCACAAAAGATGCTTTTTCTAAAGCACTTGAGACACTTATTGAGTCAAGACTATCAGAAGGCCAAAAACTCTCTAAAGTAATTGAAGATCACAAGTTTTTATATCTCGAGAGTTTTAATAAAGTTAACGGTTTAACTGAAGAGTTTCAAAAGCATGTTGAAGGCAAGCTTAGAAAGCGATTTGAGGACTACAAGTCTGAAATAAAAGTAGATGAACCCCGTTTTATGCAAGAAGTAGTTTTCTACTTAGAGAAGATGGATGTGCATGAAGAAATCAATCGAGTAAAAAGTCATATAGAAAAGTTAGACGAGATTCTCACCAAAGGTGGTGAGACGGGCCGCCAAATTGACTTCTTGATTCAAGAACTTAATAGGGAAACCAATACCATTGGTTCTAAATCATCAATGCAAGACATATCCGACAATGTTGTTCAAATGAAGGTTCAACTTGAAAAGATGAGAGAGCAAGGTCTCAACCTGGAGTAGTATTTCTTAAAATGGAAAAGGGAAAGATAATCATTATTGTTGCCCCATCAGGCACTGGGAAGTCCACTCTTATTAAAAGATTGAAGGAAGAGTTTCGTGAGCTGCATTGGTCAGTCTCTTTTACCACTCGTAAAATGCGAGAAGGTGAAGTGGACGGAAAGCATTACTTCTTTATTTCCAGGGAAGAATTTATCAAAAAGCAAGAACAAGGTGACTTTATTGAGTGGGCTGAAGTTCATGGTAATTTCTATGGCACCTCAAAGGGCTTTGTTCAAACAAAAGTGAATAATGGTTTTAGCCTGCTCTTTGATCTCGACGTTCAGGGCGCCGACAATATGAAAAGCCAATTCGGCGATGAGGCAGATTCTATATTTATCGCACCTCCAAATATAGACGCCCTGGAAGCTAGGCTAAAAGGGCGCGGCACAGAGGCTCAGGATGTGATAAGATTGAGATTAGACAATGCCAAGTCAGAACTGAAGCGCAAAGATGACTATGACTTCTTAGTGATCAACGATGAACTTGAGCAAGCTTATGTCGATCTTCGTAAAATAGTTGCTAATTTATTAGGAGTGTAATTCTTAAGTGTTTCAATCATTAGACTTTTCACATGAAAGAGATTTAACAATAGATGATTTACTTCGTCGTGTTGAATCTTATTATCCAGATGCTGATTTTGATTTAATGCGCAGAGCTTACCTTATGTCGGAGAAGGCTCATATTAGTCAAAAAAGAAGTAGTGGTGAGCCCTATATTATTCACCCTCTCAATGTTGCAGCTACATTAGTGAAGTTAAGAATGGATGCCGATTCGATTATGGCGGGCTTCCTTCATGATGTCGTAGAAGATTGTGACATGTTGCCTGAGGAAATTGATAAAGAAGTTAATCCGGCAGTTGCCCAGTTGGTTGTTGGCTTAACCAAGATTAGTAAGATTAATTTTAAAACTCGAGAAGAGGGTCAGGCTGAAAACTTTCGAAAGATGGTTGTTGCCATGGCCAAAGATATTCGTGTTGTCATCGTGAAGCTTGCAGATCGTATGCATAATATGAGAACGCTGCAATATGTTTCAGATGCTAAACAAAAGAAAATTGCTAGAGAGACACTTGATATCTATGTTCCCTTGGCAAGTCGCCTCGGTATAAACTCTGTTAAGTCCGAACTGGAAGACCTTTGTCTGCGCTTTATGCATCCAGATATCTACTATCGATTAGCTGAAAAAGTCGCGATGAAAAAGTCGGAGCGAGATGACTATATTAATGACACTCTTGAAGTTGTAAGAGAGAGATTACTGGACCACGGCTTAAGATCGGAAATAAAAGGGCGACCAAAGCACTTTTATTCTATTTATAAAAAGATGACTGCTCGAGGCGTAGACTTTGAGCAGATTCACGATATTCTCGCTTTCAGAGTCATTGTGAGCAATATTACTCAGTGTTATAAGGCGCTGGGAATTATTCATTCGGCTTTTACACCTATTCCAGGTCGCTTTAAAGATTATATAGCTATACCAAAGGTGAATGGCTATCAGTCTCTTCACACAATGGTGATTGGTCCACAAGCCGAAAGAATTGAAATTCAAATTCGTACTGACGAGATGGACGAAGTCGCTGAGACTGGTGTTGCGGCTCACTGGAAATATAAAGAAGGCATCCATGCTGGCAAAACGAAGCTCGACTGGGTAGAACAACTCCTCGAGTTTAATCAAAATGTTGAAAGTAACTCAGAGTTTATGGATGTTGTTAAAAATGACCTTGATGTTGGAGGCGTTTTTATTTTCACACCTAATGGGGATGTTTTTGAACTTCGCCATGGGGCCACTCCCTTGGACTTTGCATTTGCTGTTCACACAGAAGTGGGGAGCCGATGCGTTGGAGCTAAGGTCAATGGTAAGATGGTTCCACTACGTTACACCTTGAAGTCCGGTGATACGGTTGAGGTTCTAACGAGTAAAAATCAAACTCCTAGTAAAGATTGGCTAAATATCGTGCGTTCCTCTCGCGCTAAGACCAAGATTAAGCAGTATCTTCTTAAGGTTGAAAAAGATAATCATAAGGAGATGGGAAGAGATATTCTTGAGAAGGCTTTTCGTTCTTATGGAACCTCTATAAAGAGCTTGGCCAAAACTGGAGAGCTCGACAAAGCATACCAAGGTTTATCTTGTAGCAATGTGGACGAAATGTTCATTAACGTTGGGTCTGGAAAAAACTCAATCAAGCAAGTACTTAAGTCTGTTCCTTCACTAGTAAAGAAAGTAGAAGAAGAGCAACCTGAACATCAAGAAAAGCTAGCAGAGATTGACCAATATTCTCAAAAGTTAAATCAGGCCGCACGAAGAAAGTCACACAAGGACAACGCCGTTATCGTCGATGGCCTTGATGATATTGTCGTGAGAATTGCCCGCTGCTGTAACCCAATTCCGGGTGATCCCATTGTTGGTTATATTACAAGAGGAAGAGGTATTACAGTTCATACTGCTGCTTGTACGCGAATGGACCAAGGGGAAATGGGAAGGGATGTTCACGTAGAATGGAATCCTGACTTTAGTTTCAGACACCCCGTAAATATTCGAGTTATTACCCATGATAAACCTGGTATTCTTTCGACAATTTCAAAAACGATTAACGGTACAGGCGTTAATATTCGTTCTGCCATGGCAAAGTCCTTACCAGATAGAAAAGGATCTTTTATTTTTGAAGTTGAGGTAAAGGATTACTCTGAACTTTTAAAGACAATTTCTTCAATCGAAGGGCACGAAGAAGTTTTATCCGTCGATAGGGTTTAAACTTAGAGCTTTTCGCTTTCAGAATCCCAAATCATTAAGAACGCATAAGTTCTGATGAATTTATAGACCTCTGTATAGAGAATCTTTAAGTTGCGCCAGCTGGTGTAATCTGTTTCTACACCAGAAAAGTAGACTTCGTAGCGGTCCTCTTCAGTCATAATTTTAGAAAAAATAGAGCGAATACGAGGTATGTGATAGTCGTGGCTTACAACCAATACTTCTTTATATCCTTTCTTTTCTCTTAGATATCTTAAAGTGGAGATGCAATTTTCTACGGTATTACGAGCATAATAATCAATATCCAAGAGGTTCGTATCAATCTTTCCTTCAAGCTCAAGTGGCTCTAGAAGAGTTTCAACAGAGTTTTTCCCGTAAACACCGGTGATGAAAATATTGGATTGGCGAAAGTCCTTTGCCAATTTTATACCGTATGGAATCCGACCGGAGTCTCCTGTGAAGATGACTACCAAATCTGGAGAACTTTTAAAGAAGCGCTCCAGAGTCTTATTATTCTCATTTTGGCTAAAAAGGATGAAGAAGTAACCTGAGAGGACGTAGATGAGAAAGAGAACAAAGGTATAGATGAGACCATTCTTTAGGTATCTCATCATCCTTGTTTCTTTCGTTTCGAAAATGTATTTCGATCCTAACATCTACTGATCTTATCTCGCAGCTATAACTTCAATCTCAACCAAAGCCCCTTTTGGAAGAGCTGGAACCTGAACACAGCTTCTTGCAGGGTAAGGTTCCTTGAAGTAATCAATATAGGCTTGATTAACGAGCCCAAAATTCTCTAGGTCTGTAACAAAGATTGAAGTTTTAATGATGTTTTCCCTCTTAAGGTCTTGAGACTGAAGAAGGCCATCAATATTTTTCATGATCTGTTCGATTTGCCCCTGAAAGTCTTCTTTCATTGCCATGCTCTTGGGCTCGAGACCAATTTGACCAGAGAAATAGATAACCCCCTGATACTCGACACCTTGAGAGTAAGTACCTACTGCAGCAGGAGCAAGGTCAGTTTTAACGATCTTCTTTTCCATCTTATTTCCTTTGCTCTTGCTCTTCAGAAAGAAGGGCTGTCAGGTTGCACATGTTAATGATCTCGCTGACTGGTGCAGTTCTTTGGATAATATTAACAGTGTTTTTCATTGGAACGAGTAATGGGCCGATCGCATTTGCTTGACTTAATTGACTGAGAAGTTTGTAGCTGATGTTAGCAGAGCTCAGGTCAGGAAAGATGAGAATATCGGTAGGACCACTTAAAGAATGAAAGTTAAAAAGTTTATCTAAGATATTTTTGTTAACAGCAACATCTGCCTGCATTTCACCGTCAACAACCATATTGGGATAGCGAGACTTGGTAACAGAAACAGCTTTTTTAACCTTCCTTGCTTCAGGACTATTGTTAGATCCAAAGTTAGAAAAACTCAAAAAGGAAACCCGTGGTTCTCTGTGCATGAGGTAGCGGAATAATTGAGCTGTGTTGGCTGCGATTTCTGCTAAGTCCTCTGAGCTCGGATTAATTTGAGTCGTACAGTCAGCAAAGAAAAGAACTCTATTTTTAAAAACAAGAATATAAATACCGCTGGCTTTAGAGCCTTCATTTGTTCCTACAACATTAATAATGGGTAAGAGGTTTGAAGCGTAATCAAGTGTCGGTCCTGCAATAAAAGCATTTATTTCTTGGTTTCTTAAAAGCATGGAACCAAAGTAATTCTCTTGAAAGAGAAGGTCTTGCGCATGATAGAGTGAAACACCACTTCTTTGCCTATGTTCACAGTACTGGTGGTAGTACTCCTTAAACTTGGGATGCTTGTCTGGTTGAATGATTTCGAGATGCTCAAGAGCGCTCGACAATCCTAATTCTTCCATTTTAGCTTTAATCTCCTCTCTGCTTCCTAAAAGGATTGGCTCAATTCTGCCTTCAGAGTCAAGTATCTTACTCGCCTGTAGGATTCTCGTATTACTTCCTTCAGCAAAAGCCATTTTAACTTTTGATCCTTTCTTTTTAACAGAAGTTGAAAGTCGATCTCGAAGAGATTTCATAAAAGTTGCTGTCGTTCCTAGCCTATTTTGGAGATTGGCCGCGTATTCTTGAAGGTCTTTAATTTCTCTTCTGGCCACTCCAGAGTCCATCGCTGCTTTTGCCACAGCTGGTGTTACCGTAGTGAGAACTCGAGAATCAAATGGCTTCGGAATAATATAATTTGGGCCGAAGGTGAACTCTTCATTGCCGTAAGCCAGTCTAACTTCTTCAGGCACTTCTTCTTTCGCTAGGTCTGCCAAGGCTTTAACGGCCGCAATTTTCATCTCTTCATTTATTTTTCTCGCACTAACATCTAGGGCACCTCTAAAAATAAAAGGAAAACCTAAAACATTGTTGACCTGATTGGGGAAGTCACTTCTTCCCGTCGCCATGATGGCATCACTTCTTACTTCGGCCACTTCATGAGGATAAATTTCTGGCTCTGGGTTTGCCATAGCAAAGATAATCGGATTCTCATTCATGGTTTTAACCATATCTTTTGTCAGAACCCCTCGTGCACTAACGCCCATAAAGGCATCAGCTCCATTCATGGCATCCGCAAGTGTTCTTGCTTTGCTTTCCACAGCAAATTCATCTTTGTATTTATTCATTCCCTCCGTTCTACCTTTATAAATGACCCCTTTTGAGTCACACATAAGAAGGTTTTGAGGTTTAACGCCAAGCTTTTTGAAAAGTCTTGCACAAGCTACAGCTGCAGCCCCAGCGCCACTAAATACAACCTTTACTTCACTGATTTTCTTCTTTGATATCTCTAAGGCGTTAAGAAAGCCTGCACTGGCAATTATGGCCGTACCATGTTGGTCATCATGGAAAACTGGAATATCCATTATTTCTTTGAGTTGCTCTTCAACTTCAAAACACTCAGGAGCTTTTATATCTTCAAGGTTTATGCCACCGAAAGTCGGCTCCATTGATTTGATAACCCTAACCATACCTTCAACGGACTCTTCTTCAATTTCAATATCAAATACATCGATGTCAGCAAATTTCTTGAAGAGGATTCCTTTGCCCTCCATGACTGGCTTTCCTGCAGCGGGACCAATATTTCCTAAGCCAAGGACAGCACTACCATTTGAGATGACTCCAACAAGATTTCCTTTGGCAGTATATTTGTATACATCATCTGGGTTTTTATGAATTTCCATACAGGGCCAAGCAACACCTGGACTGTAGGCGAGGGCTAGGTCCGAACTACCAAGAGTTGGCTTAGTAGATATAACTTCGAGTTTCCCGGGACGCCCTTTTGAGTGATAGTCCAGTGCAGCTTGTTTTTGTGCTTCGCGTTCATCAGCCACGATTATTCCTTGGTTTTAGTGCTTATAAATTGCCCTAAGGATAACGTATTTCTTTAAAAGTGCCATGATGTAACGCTATAAAAACGTTTACTTAATGCGATGCTCTTGGCTCTTTAAGGTGATAAAACGCTAAACCAAGAAAACTAGAAAGAATTCCGATGTAGAGACCATCGATTTGTGGCCAAAACACACTATTTTCAAAAACTTGATTAAGGCCCATGGTGAGAAGGGAAAATAAACAAATATTAAAAAATGCCTTATCAGATAACTTTCCAGGCTTGATGTGACCCCATAGAACCGGCACCAAGAGGCAGCCAGCAGAAAAGCTTCCCAGGGTTTTCCAAACAAGTTTGATATTACCTGAGAAAAATTGAGCAAAGATAATGCTGAGAATTCCAACAAATAAAATTCCGAGAGCATGCTTTAGCTTTTGGGTGCGCCAGCTCTTTGGACCTAGGTCGTAAGTGATTGTTGTGCCCGCTAAAAAGAGGTAGCTATCAAGAGTTGAGAGGATCGTCGCTAGGACACCGGCAAGAAATAAACCTCTTAAGCCAGAGGGAAGAAGTTGAAGAGCATAAATAAAGTAGCCCTTGTCGGGGGCTGCATCTGGGATTGCCGCTTTTGCATACATGGCTCCAAAGGTCGTACATATATCAAAGGCGAACCAGATAATGGTTGAGATCACGATTCCATTTCTTGATACTTCCTCATCGCGAGCGGCAAAGCATCTTTGATAAAAGTTAGGATCTATTAAAGTGCTTAAAGCAATGAAGCCCCAGACTAATGTTGCTGATACGCTCCCTCCACCATGAATTGAGAAATATGTCTCTGGAAGATTACTTGTTAGGTAATCTAAGCCACCAAAGGTTGAGATACTTAGGGCAAGAACGAGAAAAACCCCTGTGCACATGGTAAAGAATTGAAGGATGTCGGAAATAACGACGGAGCGAAAGCCTCCCCAGGTGCTATAAAGGAGAACTGTTGAGAGGCCAATGAGCATTGAGTAGTTGAGGGAGATGCCAAAAATAAGGGAAATAAATAGACCAAGGCTAATTGTATAGGCAATGGGAAGTACGTTAAAGAAGTTAAAGACTGCTGCAAGTTTAGCAGAGCGCGGTCCAAACATTTTTCCAATAAGGTCGGGCAGAGTAACTGCCTTGAAAGGACTCACTTTTTTTACGAGAAAGAAGGCGAAGATAAGGTAAGAGAGGTACCAGAAAAAACCCTGAGTGATGAAATTAAAAATCCCCTTATTGAAGGCAATCTGGGTAACCCCAAATATTCCTCCATACCAAGTTGCTACCAAGGTTGCGACAAACATAGGGAGTGTAAGGCTTCTTCCCATAATTAGATGATCGAGAATTTGCTTTTTGCCAGACTTTGGCTGGCGAACATTGAGATTACCCCAAAAGACGGTAATGATGGTTACTATTAATATGCCATAGAAGATGATCCAATCGAATTGAGTTAAGATACTTCCACTTTCAATGGTGGAGGAAAAGATAGGCACAGTGGCTCCTTTAGCTTTAATTTAAGGTCGTGCCTATCCCCCTGTCAATTGATGCTAAAAACCACCACCAAACCTTTCTGAAAGCTCAATTTCATTGCCATCAGGATCAGCAATATAAAGGGAACGACTCTTATTATAGTTGATAACCCCACCATAGAGAGATTCAATATTCTTTTGAGTTAAAAGGTCTTTTGATTTATCAAAATCACTAATATTAATACCAAAGTGGTTCATTGCTCCACCTTTGCCACTGTTCTCATTTTCATACAGGCAAAGAAACAGTTTCCCTGGCAATCCAATGATTTTATAGTCATTACCGCTGCTACTTACCCCGGATTCGTAAATACTGAATCCGAATAAGTTCTGATAGAAGTTAACTGACTTAATTAAATTTCCAACGTTTAAATTAATATGATCCAAACCATTTATTTTAATCATGGTTTCTCCTTTGTTATTTTCTATTGTCTCCATAAAAAAAGAAAAGCCTAATACATTAAAACTTATTCGTTATATGGAAAACCTATGGTTCGGTTTGAGACCAGTATCAAATGGTCACCAGACTTTTATGATTTTGAAATCGCTCTGAGCCCTTATTGCAGGCGCTTAGGAGCATTTCTTTTATTATCTAACTTGATAGAGTTTGTGAGGTGCTTACCTGTGAGAAATTGGGTGTAATAAGGGGGATTTTTATCGGGCTGGAGAGAGTCTGAAAATATCAACCATGGAAAAGGAGTTGCCATGAACGCGAATGCTTTGAAATACCTGCCTTTTTTAACCCTACTTATTTTATTTTCTTGCGGTAAAGACGGTGGCCCTACTGGGACCGCTAGTTTTACTGAATCCTCAATTATTGTGGGGGACCTCGATTGGAAGGATGTTACAACATTGAGTAGTAGCTCAGGTGAAAGAGAAAATTCTTTTGCAGTCGGAAGTATTGACCTTCCTGTGATGCGTTCACGTTGTACAGGCTTTCTTATAAGTGATGACGTTCTTATGACAAATCACCATTGTATCCCCAGCTCCGGTTTTGCAAGAGGAGTTACGGTGACCTTCAATCACGAGTCTGGGGTTGTTAAGAATAATTTTGATTCTTACGATTGCTCCGAGTTTATTGGTAATAATGAAGAGTTAGACTTTGCACTTTTGAGGTGTGTAGGAAGTCCAGGCAGTAAGTACGGGTTTATGACACTTGACTCTACTACTGTTTCACTCGGAGAGGAGATTTATGTGGTCCAACAGAATTGTGATTACTATAATGATCGTAATTGTGAGTATAGTAAGAAGATTAGCTATGGCACAGTTTTAAAGAGTGATGCTAGTGTTACCCATGATGCTGATACTCTTGGAGGTTCCTCAGGCTCCCCTATATTTAATAAAAGTGGTCATACCGTTTCTGCTATTCACCATGCAGGCTTGGGTAATAACGGCCAGGGGAGGGGTGTCGAAAATTATGGAGTTCCGATGAAAAACATTGTTCCTTTTATCTTGCAAAACTTTCCAAGCGTCACCCTATCTCTCGCTAATGGCTCAAGTACTTCGCCTTCAACCCCAAGTATACCAACTGGAAACGATACTTTCTTAAGCGCAGATAAGCTTGGAAGGTTCAAGTCTTTGAATGGATCTATATCAAGTTCGGGAGATGTCGATTACTTCTCTTTTGAGGTTAACTCGGCTTCTGCCTTTGTCGAGATTGAACTCTCGATCAAGGATTCTGGTAAAGACCTTGATCTTTATGTCTTTAATTCACAAGAAAATTTGCTAGGGAAAAGTGAGGGAGTGACAAGCTTTGAGGCCTTTTCTCAACGATTGTCTGTAGGTAAATATTATGTATTGGTGAAGGGCTATAAAGGGGCTAAGGCAAATTATAACCTTTTGATTAAATAACTCGATCTCAAGGAGGTGAGGTCCTATCTCACCTCTTTGATAAATTCTGCCGATCTCATTTCACCCCAAAATTGCAAAGTTTTTTCAAAAGTCATAAACCCCACATGGCCACCACTTGGTGTAATTTCTAAGAATAAGTTTTTATTTCGATAGGCTTCCCTTATTGGAAAGCACTTCTTAGTAAGAAAAGGATCATCTTTTGATTGGACCAAAAGGGTAGGTACCTTAACTTTGTGAATAACATTTAAAGCGGATGCATTTTCATAATAATCATGAGCACTCTTGAATCCATGAGTTGGTGCCGTAACAAGTTCGTCAAAATCTTTGAAGCTCTTACAATTTCTAATTTTCTCGGGGTCAACATCGAGAAGCCCTATTTCTTGCTTTTCAAGAGCTTTCTTTCTCATTGAGACAAGAAAGCTCTCCGAATAGAAAATTCCGATTTGAGATTCTTGCAGCTTATCAATGCTTGATTCTAGGTGAAGAGTCGCTGAGAAGACTGTCGCGGATGAGATAGGAGAGTTTCCGAGGTCCTCAAAGCTTCCACTATAATAGGCAGAGAGGTTGGCACCTAGAGAAAAACCAATAAGATGCACATGTTGATAATTATTTCTCTTTTTCATAAACTCGATGACCTGATGAAGGTCTGAGCAGGAAGCCGCATGGTAGAATTTACCTTTTCGATTAAGCTCACCAGAACAGCTTCTCATGTTCCAGGCCACAACATCATGGCCTAAGGTTTCATTGAGATATTTTGCCATTCCTCTGATATAGCCTGTATTTGAGTTTCCTTCTAGTCCATGACTTAGGACAATCAAATCACTAGAACCTTCCTCTATTAAATCAACATCAATAAAGTCACCATCATCAAGCTCGACACGATCTCTCGTGTATTCCACCTCTTTTACCTTTCTAAAGAAATAGGGGTAGAGAGTTTGAAAGTGGCCGTTTTTCATAAAGGCCGGTGCATCGAAGCTGGTTTCAACAATTGGCATAATATGGTTCTCCTCTTTGCCTAAAGGCTATTGTGCCATAAATTACTTGGAGAAGGGATGTTAGGAAATTGTTGACTATATTGAAACGAGAATATTAATGATTAATTTTAAAGCGCCGCTAGCTTTGCAGATGGGATACTTCTATACTTTGAGCTGAAAGAGAAGGGAGTTTTAGATGAATTGGTTAGCTTTATTTATTACTATTTTTATTGGATTTTCCTGCACCAAGGGAAATATAAACCGGGACGCCCTTCAATACGCACAGGTCGACTACGACGATATTCTCGTAACCTTTGGTCCTTTGCCCCAACATTTATTAGATCCCAAGATTGGTGAAAATGCTCAAAAAATTGCTCTTGGGAAGAAGCTCTATTATGAAAAGCAAATCTCAGTGGATGGAGATATAAGTTGTAACACTTGCCATAAACTAGATAAGTTTGGTGTTGATCAAGAGAAAACAAGCCTAGGTCATAATGAACAAAGAGGCCAAAGAAACACACCTTCTGTTTACAACTCGGGGCTTTCAATCGCTCAGTCTTGGGATGGCGGTGCAAAGAACCTGGCAGAGCAGGCTAAACTATCAATTCTTGACCAAACAAAAATGGCCATGCCTGATGAGTTTGAAGTCCTCTCGAGATTAAAGGTTATGGACGGTTATCAAGAAATGTTTGAAAAGGCATTTCCTCGAAAAAGTAGAGCAATGACTCTTCAGACTTTAGCCGAATCGATTGCTGCTTTTGAGATGAATCTTTTAACTCCAGGTCGTTTTGATGAATATCTGAGAGGCAAAAAGAATGCTCTCACTTTCGATGAGCTTGAAGGACTTAGAGTTTTCTCTCAGGTCGGCTGCATTAGCTGTCACAACGGTCCAGCAGTAGGTAGTGCTCTATATCAAAAAATTGGTCTAGAGATTCCTTATGACACAGAAGATGAAGGGCGTTTTAAGGTAACAAATAATCCTGAGGATAAGTATTTTTTCAAAGTTCCTTCTTTAAGAAATATTACGATGACCGCACCCTATTTTCACGATGGTAAAATTAAAACTTTAAAGGAAGCGATTACTTTAATGGGAAATCACCAATTAGGTGTAGAGCTAAAACCAGCTGAAGTTGAAGCAATTGAAATTTTTCTTGGGTCTTTGAAGGGAGAAATTCCTGAGAATTCAAAGATGTAAATTAATGTGAGAAGTTTTTTCTTTTGCTTGAGCTTAATTCATGAAAAGAATAGACTGTTATGAAGGAGAGTCCGAAATGACTACTGAATTCCGTTTTTTCCATGCATGTGATGATGATAGCTTGATGTATTTCAGGAAGGCGGGGATCTAACGTTTAATCCAATAACTATAAATATATAAGCCCCGCACTAGCGGGGCTTTTTTTTTGTCAAAATGGGGGATTTATGGAGTTTATTGAAGAATTTAATCAAATGGAGGAAGGCCAAAACAGCACTGAGAAGGCTTTTAAAGGTCAAGTTCAGTCAGTAAGAAGGCTAAAGAACATCACCTTTTGCTTACTTGCAAATGGTTTGGAGGTGTTTCAAGTAGTGGTTGGAAATAAGAATTTAAATGAGGCCTTGAAAATTGGAATGACTATTCAGGGCAAGGGGGAGGTGAGATCTGCAGAACTTGAAAATATATGGCTAACAAAAAAGAATGAGGAGATAGCCGCAAGAGAGATAACCGTACTCTCTCGCCCCTTTGAAGAGCCTATTATCGATTGGTCAAAAAAAGAGCTTAATGTTAGTGGGGAGGTTTTCTGGAACTACCGAGCACTTAGTTTGCGACACGAAAAAGAAAAGTCCATTTTCTATATCCAAAATACTATTGTGGAGACCTTTAGAAGCTCACTCAAATCCTTTGGCTTTGTTGAAATGAGAACCCCCAAACTGTGTGCACAAGGAGCAGAGGGAGGTGCTAATGTCTTCTCCTTGCCGTACTTCGGAAAAACGGCTTATCTTGCTCAAAGCCCCCAGTTTTATAAAGAATTTGGAACAGGAGTATTTCAAAAAGTTTTTGAGGTGGGTCCAGTCTTTAGATCCGAAAAGCATAATTCCTCTCGTCACCTTAATGAATATACTTCCCTTGACTTGGAATTTGGACCTCTCAATTCTTTTGAAGAAATTATGAGACTTGAAGTAAGTCTCATGAAAAGTATTATCGAAAGGGTTAATCAAGTTCATCAAAGAGAATTAGAGATTTTGGAGGCACCCAAATTGCCAATTATGGAAAAGGTTCCAAGGATGACCTTTAGAGAGGTTAAGAAAGTATTAGCTGAAAAACTGGGTATTCAAAACGCTGAAGAAGATTTAAATCCTGAAGAGGAGAAGGCTATTGGTCGTTATGTACTTGAGAAATGGGCCAGTGAATTCTTATTCGTTACCCACTATCTAAAGAGTGCACGGCCTTTTTATACAATGCCTGCAAATGAGGAAGAAACTTACTCTTTTGACCTCCTTTTTCGTGGTCAAGAGATTACGACTGGGGGCCAGAGAATCCATCAATATGAGGATGTGATTAATTCAATAAAGGAGTCAGGTCTAAATTTGGAGGAATTGAGCTTTTTTACAGAGGCCCACAAAGCGGGACTTCCACCCCATGGAGGACTAGGCCTGGGCCTTGAGAGATTTACGGCAGGTTTGTTGGGTATCAGTTCTGTGAAGTATTGTGTTTTGTACCCTCGAGACACGAAGCGCTTAACCCCATGATATAACGAGGTTAATATTCAACAAAAGCTAGACTGTAAGTCTTTATAAGGAAGGCGAACTTGCAAAAGCGAACGATTGTGCTAAATTAATATTATCTATGCTAGGAAAGTTCGCTCCCTAGTTGCCTTGAGTGTTTATAAAAACATATCGGAGAAATAAAAAGCTGGTGCAGTTGGATGATGCACTTTGAAAATGGAGGATATCCTATGGTTAATATGATTAAGTTTGATACTATTGAAGAGAAATTAGCACACCTTGCGAGCCTAACTAATATACCTTCAATAAATCCTAAGAAATACAGCCCGAGTAGTGAGTATCATCGTCTAGATTTTATCTCTCACAGTGAATTTGGCTTGGGCTTCGTAGAGGAAGTGCTAAGTGATGGCGAGTTGGTGGCCTTCTTTTCGAAGGGGAATATCAGGCTCTCACAGAAAAGTTATCTTAAAGAAAGCGCAGTATAAAAGGCCTCCTCTTCGGAGGCTTTTTTTTATCTAATCCTAACAAGAATCAAATCATCAATTAAAAGGTCCCTTGAACCATTGAATCGGAAAGACATTTTTGCATTGGTAATATTGACGGGAATTTCAAACTCATGAAGAAAGTCCGTCCAGCCATTATTTGTAGGCCACGAGATTCGTTGATCTAAGCTTAAACTTCCATTAGGTCCACGTTGATCTCTGAAATTAACTTCGACTTCTGTCTGGAACCATCTATTGCCCCTTGTATTGCGATTATTAGGCAACCTTATTTTATAGTTTAGCCGGTATCTCGCTCCAGCGACAAGGCTAAGAGGATAACCCCGTCTACTATTGTCTATCGGGTAAATAAAAATTTGATTTTCTGCGTCCATAAGCCTCAAGGACTTGGAACCACTATTGGCCAATTTGTTTGTGACTTCATAATCACCTTGAGCGCCTCTAAGGCTTCTTACTCTAAAATGATCATAAACCTTTATACCTCTTCTTCCTCTTGCGGGTCTCTCTACCTGTTGCTCAAAGCTTGGATCATAGACACCAAAGATATTTACGTTTGGATTAATGGTAAGAGGAGGGGTTGTTGGACCAATAACTGGAGCACCACCGGATTCATTTTTTTTGCCTCCGCACGAGCTAAAAATGGTGAGGAACATCATAAATGCTATAAATTTAGTCGGTCTCATCTCAATCTCTCCAAAGTCACTATGTCTGAGTCCAATAAGGGTCTATACATACGTTAAATGCTACTTTAAGGGGGGAAATGGGAAAATTTTCCATGGTAGAGTCAAACTGGCACTTCTTATTACCTAGTAGTTATCAGTTAGTTATCTCTATGTTATGGTTGGCTTGTTCAAGCATTAGAAATTTTGAGGGAGCCCATGGCGAAGTGTAAATACTGTCAAAAAGAAATCACGTGGATGAAAGAGGGAAGAAAGAATGTCCCAGTCGAGGGAGACGGGGGAATTCATAAGTGTGAGCAGATGGAAAAAATGCGAAGTTCATTTAAAGCTCTCGCACCAACAACTTTATCCCCTGAAGAGATTGCTAAGTATGAACAAGGCATGAATCAAAACGTCGAAAAAGTTAAAAGTAAGAAAAAGAAATAGACTCTGAGTATGGATAATTATGTTTAAAAGAATCCATCTCGAAATCAGTAATATTTGTAATGTTCAATGCTCTTTCTGTCCGATAGTCGATAGGCCAAAAGAAGTGATGTCCCTTTCTCAAATTGAAAAATCAATTGTGCAGGTTAAACCTCTTACCGAAGACATCTGTCTTCACCTAATGGGCGAACCATTGGCCCATCCACAGTTTTCTGAAATTCTTGAGATTTGTGACCGCCATCAAACTCAAATTCAAATTACCACTAATGGAATACTCACAAGGAAATACACCGATCTGCTTTTGGAAGCGAGCTCCTTACGCCAAATCAACTTTAGCCTCCAGGCTTTCAAGGATAACTTTCCGGATCGAAATATAGATGACTACTTGGGTCCTATTTTAAAATTCACTGAGAGATCATTTGAAGAACGACCGGAGCTTTATATTAATTATCGTCTTTGGAATCATGGCAGTGAGACTTTTAAAGAGAATGAAGAGTTCTTTTTAAAGTTCGAAGATTTCTTTGATACTAAAATCAATAGAAAGGTTGATCCAGGCCATATTAAGAGTAAAAAAATCATAAATGGTAAGCGTCTTTATCTTCACTTTGATAGCCGCTTCGAGTGGCCTAACCCTCTCTTTCCTATCCGCTCCGAAAAGGGAACATGCCAAGGACTCCGCAATCATTTTGGTATTCATGCGGATGGAACAGTTGTTCCATGCTGCCTTGATAAGGAAGCTGTCATTAATCTGGGAAATATTTTCGAAACGGATATTGGTAATATTCTAAATTCTCCAAGGGCCCTTGCCATAAAGAGTGGGTTTGAAGTAGGGGATCTGGTTGAAGACCTTTGTAAGCGTTGTACGTTTATTTCCAGATTTGATAAGAATAAATAGGGTGATTAATTACTGTTTTGAACTCTAGACTTATTAGGTAATATAATTTTTCTATAGGTTTTATTAAAAAAACACGCATAAGCTGCTAAAAAATAAAAGATGTAATTAACTTCTAAGGTTAACTCCGCTTGTGAGTGAAAGATTATGGCACCAATTAAATATAATCCAGCAAGGGAAGGAAAGAGCACTGATAGAAGGAAGGTTGCCTCCCAAATGAAGATAAACCAAACACCAATCGTTAAAAGAACTTCATGCTGTGCTAACCATAAAGCATACTCATTACTATTGTTAATCCACGAGCTAACTAAAGTGTATTGAAGGTTTTCTGAATTATACCACCCTGGAAGACCTGCCCTTTGTATCCTCGTAATAGCAGGCCCTAAGTAAA
>Ga0136600_1000347_pt1 | contig 25310 bp, 31 predicted proteins | sample AntRauMFilla2698_FD_104634 | JGI IMG/M metagenome (GOLD analysis project Ga0136600, IMG submission 104634) | Saline lake microbial communities from Rauer Islands, Antarctica - Metagenome Filla 2 #698 | ecosystem: Environmental > Aquatic > Non-marine Saline and Alkaline > Saline | place...
ATTTTATGATGGGTAAAATTTAAGTGCTTTGTTTCTTGTAAATATTTATCACTAGCTGCTTGAGAATGAATCATTAACAATAGATTAAGCAGAATAATATTTTTCACGGTATAGCTTACCCTTAAATTCTATACTATCAAGATATTTTATTACATCCTGAATCATGTTTGGGCTACCGCATACAAATATATGGTCATTTTCACAAAGAGAAAGTTCTTTTAACCATTCTTGCACATATCCTTTGTGCTCAAAATTGTCTAACTTATCTGACTTTTCTTGGCTGTAGTAAGCCCTAAATTCATAATTTTTATGTTCAGATAAACTATTAAAATCTTGACTATACATCAGATTTTCTTGGTATCTAACTCCTTGGGCTATTAAAACTTTATGGTCTTTTTGTAAATTGTCTTTTATAGCAGGAAGCATACTTCTATAAGGGCTAACACCAGTACCTGTCCCTAAAAATATATATCTTTTATCAAGTTCTTCTGGCATAACTAGTCTGCCATAAGGCCCTGATGTTTTTAACATATCCCCTGGCTTTAAGGCGTATAAAAGCTTAGTTGCTACGCCGTTATCAACTTTAGTTGCTGCAATTTCAATGTGTTTATTTCCATAAAGATTAGCTATGCTATAACTTCTTTTAACGGGCATATTATCAATATCCATATGAAAAGATATAAATTGTCCAGGTATGAAGTCAAAAAATTCTTCGTTTTCTAACTTAAATATAAAATGTTTAGCTCTTGGAGTTATCATATAACTATCTACTAAAACTAAATTAAAAATTGGTTTGCGCATATCTAATAAACATCTAAAATTAGTATTGTAGTATTTACATAACGGAAACATCAACAACAATGATAAAAAAAATTTTACTAAGTTCTTTGTTGCCTTTAATTTTTTTAAACACATTAAACGCAGCTGACACACATATTGGTCTTACCTACAAAGAAACAGAATTAGCAAAACAATCGGCTCAACAAAATACGCCTGATAAATTTATTAAGCTTAATGTTGAAAGTATTGTTCCAGTTCAAACATTAGAAAATAAAGACGAAGTCTATATAGCGTTAACTTCATATTCTTCATTTAGCGAGCCTAAACATGAAGAAATACCAAAGTTTCCTAGTTACTTAGATTCAAATGCACTAGCAAGCCTTAAAAAAATCAGTATATGGTCAGGTGTAGTTCCAGCTGGAGAATATATAAATTTTAAAATTGCTTTTGTAGATAGAGATAACCCACCTTTAAATAATGATGATTTAATAGGTATCGTTTCTTTAAAAATTGAAAATAAAGATGGAAAAATACAGTATACTTACAAAGACCAAGTAAGTGGTAATGTAAAAACTTCATCATCAATGCCTGTCATTCCATTTAGATTGAAAACAAGAAACAGTTTCTATCAAACTAAAATTGGGGTCGAAGTTAAGGAAATAGTAGATCAAAAAGAATAACTAACTTAACTTTTGAGTAACCAAGTTTTGATTCTTGGCAAAAATAAGTATCTCTTTATACAAGATAGGATCGAACGACTTTAGTAAGCTTGATACAGCTAAAGCTTTCGCTCCATCTTTATAAGTTGGGTAAACAAACTTTTCAAAATCTTTTTCTTCACAGTTAATAAGCTTTGCGGCTAACCTTTCAGGCCAGTTACCTGGTCTTAATATTTTACCTTCTAAAGTTTTGCCATATATAATTAGATAATCATATTTCATAAAACTTTTCATCAAAAATGTCTTGTATGGCCAATGATGCTTTATTACTATCATCACCTGTAATTTTAAAATTCAATTGCTCGTCTTTTTTAGCACCAAGACTCATAACAGAAATAATACTTTTAGCATTTATCTCTTTATCTTTAAAAGTTATGAGTATTAACGATTTAAATCCGGCACAAATTTTAACTAACTTTGTTGCCGCTCTTACATGCAGGCCTAATTGATTTTGGATGGTAACAGTAAATTCTTTATTCATACTACTTGATTGATTGAGAAATCTCATTTTTATACTTACTTGCTAATTTAAAGCTTACCTTAAGGCCTTCTTTTTGTAAAAACTTAGTAATGTCTTCACTGGAAATATTACGATTTTTAATTAAGAGCATTTTCACGTTATTTTTAACCTTACTAATTGAGTAATGAGACAACTTTTTAAAGAAATACCTAATTGGGAAGATTCCTTGAGGTGTTTTAATACTCGATATTTCAATAAAATTATTAATTAAAGATTTGTGAATATTTAAATAATTACATAAATCTCTAATATTTAATGGCTTTAAATGGGTAGGGCCCTTTTGCATAAATTCTAATTGATGCTGCAAGATATATTGGCCGACTTTTAAAATTATATTATTTCTAATTTTTATATTTCTTTTTATATTATTTGCTAGCTGATAGTTTGTATCTTTTAAATTATCATTTTTTACATAAATACTAGCGGTGTTAGCACTAATATTAAATATATTGCCTTTTTTAATAATTGTTATACTTGGCGAATGTACCTGATTATTTCGTAATAATTTTAATCCTGGTTTTTTATCTAAACTTTTTATTAATCTTACAGCAGATTGCATAGCAAAAACTGAAGTTTTATAAATGCTAGTTAATAAACATTGCTTATTATCTATTAGATGCAAGTGATTTTGACATACTTTAATAGCAAGTTTTTGTACATCACTTGAAATTTTCTCCTGTAGTTGCAGGGTGAAACACTCAATTATGTTTCTAGCACCTACACCTATAGGCTCAATAAATTGCTGAAAAATGGCCACTACTTGTCTTATATGGCAAGATGTAGTTAAAAGGCCACACTCAAATTTTAATTTATTTAAAAAAACCTCAATGTCTAAGGTTAAAAAACCTTCGTTATTAATATTGTGAGCTAGATGCTTGGCAATTATTTTATCCTGATTATCCATAGGCATTAAGTTGATTTGGTTTAGTATATTTTTCTTATAACCATCTTCATACGCTACTCCTGTATGAGAGCTAAAGTTGGTAATGTTTTTGTAACTACCTATTATAAAGGGATTTTCTATACTGGCTAAATCAACAAATTCATCTATATCTTCTGTCGACATAGATAAGATTGTCATAAGTTGATTATTTATTTGTGCTTGTGGCTGTTCGTGCAGCCTTAAAATGTTTTTCATATTAATAAGCATAATTGAAGAATCAAAATTAGTATAAAGTCATGCTCCTTTTAAAATGTAATTATTATTTTTGTTTAGCTGTAGGAGATAAGCTTGCTAAGCCTATTTTTTTGGATGAAATTGTTAATTTAATTTTAAAAAGTAACTTTTTAAAAAAAATAAATGTTATTATAAAATATATACTAAAAAAAATATGATGTATGAAAAAAGTTCTAATTGCAGCAACCTTGCTATTTATAAGTTTTCTAAACGCAAAAGCTACAACAAGTAGTCTCCCAAAATTAAACCTTAATTACTCTATAAATGGTAATTTCTTATCTTATAAATATTTCACAGGTAATATTAAAGGACTTGAAACAAATGCTTATGTTAGTAACGTTTATTTATTTTCTAAAGAAAGTGTTTTAATAAGCCAATTTGACTTAGATTATGTTGCCTTAAAAAAAATTTCAGGCTCTTTATCATTTTCTAAAAGAAAATTAAGCAGTTCTGGCATATGGGGTTTTGGCTTGGCTTTTAAGGGAACTTTGGTAGGTGAAGTCGAAGATAAAAGTTTTTCTGATCTTATGGGTTTTTTTGGAATCGATTTTTTTATTGAAAAATTTATCGGAGCCTTTAAAGCTTCTATAATTTATCACCAGGCACTAAAGCAGCTTGATACCACAAAATCTAAAAATGAATTTGAATTATTTAGAACAGCATCAATAGAGCAAAAAGTATTTAGTGATAAATTAATAACCATGAATGCAGGCTCATCTATACATTTAAATCTAAATTTAAATTTAGGTGCTAAAACTGAAGTAGGCTTATTAATTAGTAGACCTTTAAATGAATTAACCCACTCATTTTTCAAAAAAGATAGTTTTTACTTGGTAAATAAAAATATTGAAAATGCTAATAAAAGATTAGCCAAGTTTAACCTTACTTACAAATTCAATCAAAAAGCTCAAATAAGTTTAAATTTCCATCTAAATGATGCTTTTAAATATGATGGGTATTCTCTTAAATTTAATTTAAAAACTAATAAAGTTCCTAATGGTTATAAATTAAGAGAAGGGAGCATGTATAAAAAGTTATATTCTAAAATAGATGCTAACAGATTTTACACTCTTCATTATTTTAAAACAAAGATAGTAAACGCATTAGAAAACAAGTCTACTTTTAAAGTTAAGACCAACAAGCTTGGTCCTTATGTAGATTGTAATCAAGCAATAGATGTGTTTGATTCATCAGATACAAAACTTGTTGTATATAAGCAAAATTTAGAGCCTAAGCCTTTTGATTTCAAACAAGCCAATAATAAAATTCTACCAAAAACTTTTGAGAATGCTAATAATTCACTAAGTCATAACTATCCTATTAGTTCTTCATTATTAAGAACTTTTTTTCATGAGTATCGTTACAATGAATATGATAATTATAACTTTATTGACAGTTTATCAAAGTTATTAAAACAACTTCAGCTAATAGTGCATCCAGATAGAACACAACGAGCACTAAAAAACCAACCTGACAAACATTTTTTGCAGATATCAAGTACACATATTTTTGCGTTGAATGTTAGTAAACGTTTAACAGCAATTAAAACATTACTTTTTGATGCTGGAAAAGATAGTGGAAGCACTGTTGCGACTGCCATGAAAAAATACTTCACTACTCAAGAGGTATTTAACTTCTTTACTGGCAAAGTTCGTATAAAAGAAATTAGAAGTGTTTTAATTGCAAAACTATTATGCACAAAAGATTCTTCAGATAAAGAGTTTAATGTAAATCTAACAAATTTCTTAAATGAAAATGGTGATTCTATAATATTGAGAGATACCTCTTTTGAATTTATTCAAAGACACTTTATTGAATTGCCATGTAGTATAAAGCATTCTCCATTATCAAGTGCTAGAACATCTCAAAAATTAGTAATTGGTATTGAAGATGGTCAATTAACTTTTAGTATTTTAAATGAGTTTATTGAAAAAGGTATAAAAACTAAATACATGACACCTATAAATATTGCACACAAGCTTATTAATGGGGTGCCAAAATATGGTATTGATGCAATTGATAACCTTGTAACCTTGCATGATGAATTTAAAACAAAGTCTAGTGGGAATTATGACAACCAACGACAGTTTCTTGAGTATCAAGCATTTTTAATGCAAAACGAAGTGTCTTTGGTGGTAGCTAGTGAAAAAGACAATATTTATGAGCTTGTGGCTAATGAAACTAATACTAGCCCAAAGAATATAGATATAATTAGACTACAAAATGCATTTATGTTTGGTGATGATGTATTCATTATGGGTAAGTGGCAATCTGCAAATTCGAAGTTTTTACCTATAGACCAAGATAGTGTGGTTTTCACTGAAAGAAGCTATAAAGAATCTTAATCTTATTTAGCTATAATAGTTATGTTTTATATGTTTGAGTTGAATGTAGCCTCTACATGCATTATTATAGGTTTGTATGGATGCGCACAATGCAATGTTTGAGTAATTCACACTATTTCCCAAGACTCCAAGCTCTACTTGCATACACATCATTTGGGGGCACAAAGAAAGCTTTTAAGCTTTCTTTGTGAATTTACACAAATATTCAAAATATAAATACAATATAAGTTACAATTTTAATGTGTGATATTATTAAATATTAATTTAGACCAAAAAAAAGGAAGCAATGCTTCCTTTTTTTATTGGGATTAAAGAGACTACTTTATTTTGCCTTCTTTAAACTCCACGTGTTTCTTTGCTACTGGGTCATATTTTTTAATAACAACTTTTTCGGTAGTGTTTCTTTTATTTTTAGTTGTTGTATAAAAATAGCCTGTTTTTGCGGTTGAAACCAATTTGATCTTTTCTCTGGTGCTGCTTGCCATTTTTATCTCTCTTTAATGTCTGCTAAAACTTTTTCAATACCGTTTTTGTCAATTATTCGCATACCTTTGGCGGATACGTTTAATCTAACAAACTTGTTTTGTGAAGGAACCCAAAATCTTTTTGAGTGTAAGTTTGGTAAAAATCTTCTTTTAGTTCTGTTGTTTGCATGAGATACATTGCAGCCAACAGCTGGTTTTTTATTAGTTACTTGACAAATCTTGGACATAATTAGTATCTTTTTAAAATGTTATTAATAACCAATGATAGCAATAATCATAAGTAATGAAAAGGAAAAAATTACATGAATATACAATTAAAAGAACTAGTAAAAGGAGCAATGTTTACAAAAGGTACAGATGGTTCTGCTGCTTATGATTTAAAAGCTATGATAGAAAATTCTATTAGCCTTAAGCCTAATGAAAATTTATTATTAGGTACAGGTATTGCTTTAAACATGTCAGGTAACTCTGTTTGCGCTTTAATTTTACCTAGGTCAGGTCTTGGCGTTAAGGGTCTTGTTTTGGGAAATTTGGTTGGTTTAATAGACTCAGATTACCAAGGGGAAATTAAAGTTTCTTGTTGGAATCGTTCAAGCAAAGAAATTTTAATTTCCCCTGGTATGAGAATAGCTCAGCTTTTATTTACACCTGTTATAAAACCATCTTTTGAAATAGTAGATGATTTTGCAAATTCAACTACAAGAAAAGAACAGGGGTTTGGCCATACAGGATTTTAATCCCAGATTGATTTATGTAAATCTACTGCTGCTTTAATTCCTTCTTCCATCATTTTATTAAAAATATTTGGGTTTAGAGGTTTTTTTTCAGCAGTGGCTTGGACTTCTACAATTTGTCCTAAAGCGTTAACAACTAGATTCAAATCAGTGTGAATATTACTATCTTCTTCATAATTTAAATCAACTAAAACGGTATCATCTATAGCACCGACACTTAAAGCCGTTATTTTATTAGTCATAGTGTGAGATAAGTTATGTTTTTTCAGCAATTCAAATAAAGCTATACACCCTCCAGTTATGGATGTGACTCTGGTGCCCCCATCAGCTTGTAGGACATCACAATCTATATGAATAGTTTTACCTATTAATTTTTTAAGATTAAGAGATTGTCTTAAGCTTCTAGATATTAAGCGCTGAATTTCTAAAGTTCTACCTGATTGCTTGCCTTTTGCAGCTTCTCTTTGGCATCTATCATGAGTTGAGCTTGGTAACATTGAATATTCTGCTGTTAACCAACCTTGATTTTTATCTAAAAATTTTGGCACACCATCTGCTATACTAGCGCTGCATATAACTTTTGTATTTCCCAAACTAACCAAAACTCTTTCTGCCATATTGTGAATATATGATTTTTCAACAGTGAACTTTCTTATTTGGTTATTTTGTCTATTTACTCGCATGTTATTTCTCTTGTGATATGATAAGCAATTGTATCCACATAAGATAATAATGCAAATGAAACAATCAAAAGCATATAGCATGACAGGTTATGTTAAACATAATGCCAGTGATATTAGATTTGGAAATTTAGTTTGGGAAATTAAATCTTTAAACAACAAATATTGTGATGTGAAAATTCATTTACCAAGTTTTTTAAATGAGCTTGAAAATGAATTATTAAATAAAATAAAAAAATATTTAGTAAGGGGTTCAGTTAAGGTAAATCTAACTTATGAACCATATTCAAACCAAATAGTTGAGAAACAACTAAACACGCGCAAAGCACAAGAGTTAAAAAAGCAATATGATGAAATGTCAAACTATCTCCCATTGCTAAAATTTAACCCTAATCTTTTTTTGGAGAATAATAATTTTTTTGATACTAAGGTAAATAATATAGTTGAGCTAAAATATTTTATAATAGATAGCTTATCAATTTCTTTAAAAAACTTATCATTCATGAGACAGGTCGAAGGTGAGGCTCTATGGGGAATTGTACTGGATAAAATAAACTTAATTGCTATTAATTTAAAAAAAATAAAGATGCTTGCTAAAAATACAACACAAATTGAATTTGAAAAAATTTTAGCAAAGATAAAAAAAATAGATGTTGCTATTAATGAAGATAAAATAATTCAAGAAGCGTATTTTCTAGCAGAAAAAATTGATATTCAAGAAGAAATTAATAGACTTGAATCTCATGTAACTCAGTTTTTAACGCTAGATGAATCTGGTGAGCCTATTGGCAAAAAGGCAGAGTTTTTATGCCAAGAAATTTTAAGGGAGTTAAATACTATTGGCTCAAAATCCTCTAATATTGAAATAATTAATCTAATTTTAAACATGAAAGTAATTAACGATCAGATAAAAGAACAGGTCATGAATATAGTATGACCAATAAACTCATAATTATCTTATCAGCTCCTTCTGGAACAGGAAAAACCACTATTGCAAGATCATTAAGTTTTAGATTTAAAGAACTATTTTCAACCTGTATTTCTCATACAACAAGAACTGTAAGAGTTAAAGAAAGTGACAAAGTGAATTATTTTTTTGTTTCAAAGGAAACTTTTAGTGAAATGATTAAAAAGCAAGAGTTTGCTGAATATAATAAAGTTTACGAAAACTATTACGGTACTAGTACCCAGCAAATAGAAAGTCTTTTTAGCCAAAATAAAATCCCCGTATTAGATATAGATCCTAAAGGAGGCGATAATCTTAGTAAGAAATACAGATGTGTGAAAATATTTTTATACCCTCCATCTTTATCTCAGCTCAAAAAGCGTTTAATTTTAAGGAAAAGAGAAACTTTAGAAGAAATTGATTATAGAATGTCATGTATTGAGAATGAGATTAAATATGCAGAAAATTTTGACTATTTAATTTGCAATGATAATTTTAAAAACACAGTTGATAATGTAAGAAGTATTGCTATTGCAGAGCAACTAAAATATCATATGCAAATAGATGATTTAAAATCTATACTTATTAAAAAGGAACCCGAAAATGGCTAGAATTACCGTTGAAGACTGTTTAGATAACGTAAAAAATAGGTTTGAACTTGTTTTAGTTGCTGCTAAAAGAGCACGTCAAATAACAAGAAAAGGTTTAGAGCCACACGTGGAAGCTGGAAATGATAAAGCAACAGTCATAGCTTTAAGAGAAATTTCTGAAGGCTACATAACATCAGATATATTATCTGAAGTAGAATCAACACATAAAGAATATAAACTAGAAGATAAGTAATACCTTATGGCAAAAGAGCTATTTGCTCAGCTTAAGTTTCACTTAAACTACTTATCTTCAAATGAGCAAAACGAAATTGAAAAAGCTTTTTTGTTTGCAAAAAAAGCTCATGAAAATCAAATCAGAAGCAGTGGAGAAAGTTATATAACTCATCCAGTTGCTGCTGCCATAATTCTCGCAAGTTTAAATACAGATGTTCACACCATAGTCGCTGCATTATTACATGATGTTATAGAAGACACTAATTGTACTAAAGCATTAATAGCTAAAGAATTTTCTTTAAAAGTCGCTAATATTGTGGACGGTGTCAGCAAATTAAATTACATGAATTACAATTCAAAGCTTGAAGCAAGTGCCCAAAATTTTAGGAAAATGGCATTAGCAACAGTTGATGATATTCGAGTTATTTTAGTCAAATTAGCCGACAGGCTCCATAACATGCGTACCATATATTCTTTAAAAAGAAGTAAAAGAATAAGAATAGCAAAAGAAACTATGGAAATTTATGGTCCAATAGCAAATAGATTAGGCCTAAATAATTTCTCACTAGAGCTTGAAAACCTAAGCTTTAAAACTATCTACCCATGGAGATATAAAGTTTTAGAAGCTGCTATTGAAAAACAAAGTATAAAACATAGTTTTGTATCTTTAAGGCAAAATATACTCGATAAGCTAAAAGAACATAACATTACTAATTGCGATATTTCCTTTAGAGAAAAGCATCTTTACAGTATCTATCAGAAAATGCAGCAAAAAAAATCTTTATTTGAAGAAGTACAAGATAAACATGGCATGAGAATTATAGTATCAGATAAACATGAATGTTATAAAACTTTAGGTATTATTCATAGCTTATATAAACCCCTAGAAAAAAAATTTAAAGATTATATAGCTATTCCAAAATCTAATGGTTATCAATCTTTACATACTGTTGTATTTGGTCCTGGAGGATCTACTCTGGAAATTCAAATTAGAACTTTTAATATGCATAAAGTTGCTAAAATGGGCGTGGCTGCTCATTGGATTTATAAAATACCTGTTAGCAAATCAATTAACTTTTTTGAAAACTTTAAAGCTATTGAGCCTAAATCAATGGATACAGTCGACCTTTTAAATAGTGTAAAAGACGAATTATCTTATGCAGAAATACATGTTTTCACCCCAACTGGAGATGTAGTTACATTACCATTACATTCAACACCTATAGATTTTGCTTATGCTTTATCTAGCGAAGTTGGCGATCATTGTATTGGATGTAAAATTAATGAATACCATAGTCCGTTGGATCAAAAACTTGTAAGCGGTCAGACAATTTATATAATAACAAAGCCATATGCAAAACCACATCATAATTGGCTAAATTTTGTCAAAACAAGTAAAGCAAAAACAAAAATAAAGTTTTTTTTAGCCCATAAATTAGAATCACAAGCCAAGATTTTAGGTAAGTACATGTTATGGCAAGCACTTAAAAAATATCAATATGATTTAAAAAGTTTAAAACAAAAGTTGAGAACTATATTAAAAGTTAATGAACTAAAAGACTTAAATCATTTATATAAAAATATAGGGCTTGGCAAAGTTTTACCAGATGTTTTATTAAGCCTATCAGTTAAGAATAAAGCAGATTCAGATGGTATAAATATTGAAGGTTTAAAAGATATAGATGTAACCTATAAAGATTGTTGTAGACCAATACCAGGCGATACAATCGTCGGTGAAGTAGTACCTAAAGAAGGACTTGTAATTCATAGGTATGAGTGTAAAAAAGCTAATTTAAGTAATTCATTTAGATTAGAGTGGGGTAACGATCTTAGGTATGATTATCTAGTTGATATAGTAGCTAAAGTATATGACCAAAAAGGGGTACTTGCTTATCTTGCAAATGCAATAGCAGCCCAAGAAGCAAACATTAAACATATGTGGGTAACAAATAAAGGTCAAACTGTAGATATAGGTCTATCAATTTCAGTTAAAAGTAAAGATCATTTAAATAACTTGATAACTAAAATTAATAATTTAAAATATCTAATTGGAGATTTAAAAAGAAAAGATGCCTTCTAATTTAGATAAAATCTCTGGTATTGGACCTAAAATAATTACTAAGCTTGAAAAGCTGAATATTAAATCAATCTTAGATGTGGTTTTACATCTGCCAAAAGCATACTTAGATAAAACAAGAATAGCACCTATTCAATTTTTGCAAGAAGATATACCTTCTTTAATAGAAGGAGTAGTGGTTAAAAGTACAGCTCGTGTTTTTAAAAATAAAATATGGACTATTCACATAGAGGATAACGGTTATTTATGTAAAGCTACTTTTTTTAATTTTTATCCATCTCAAGTTAAGTTAGTTAAAGTTGGTCAAAAGATTAGACTTTTTGGAACTCCTAAGATAGTTGGAAACAGCTTTACTATGAGTCACCCTGAATATGAAGTAAACCCCAGTGTTTTAAATGAGAAGTTGACCCCCATATACTCTTTGATTAAAGGTATAAGTCAAAATCAATTTTATAAATGGGTCCTGCAAGCCATTGATTTAAATGAAGAATTGCCAGAATTACTGCCTGATGAGGTTTTACAAGAAGAAAATTTTGTAGATTTGAATCATGCGCTTTTAGAAGTACATAATTTAAGTCCAGAATATTCAGCTAATACATTGTACCCTGGATTAAAAAGATTAATATTTGAAGAGTTACTAGCTTACCAATTAGCCATGCTAAAAATTAAAAATAATAAAACTATTGATATTACCAAAAGTTTTACAAGCGTGAATTACGAGCCTTTTGTAAGTAAACTTGGTTTTACATTAACTTTAGATCAAGAAAAAGTCGTAAGAGAAATTACTTTTGATTTAACAAAAAATTATCCAATGCAAAGACTGGTTCAAGGTGATGTTGGCTGCGGAAAAACCATAGTAGCAGCCATTGCAAGCTTGTGCGTAACCTTTCATAAACATCAAGTTGCTTATATGGCTCCAACTTCTTTACTGGCAGAACAAGTATCTAAAAAATTTCAAGAATGGTTTCCTAAGCTAAATGTTGCTTTATTAACAGGCAAGTTAAAAGTAAAAGAGAAAAGAAATGTCTTACAAAATTTACAAAATGGAAAAATAGATATAGTTGTAGGCACACACGCTTTATTCCAAGAAAAAGTAATTTTTTCTAACTTATCTTTAGCCATCATTGATGAACAACAAAGATTTGGTGTAGGTCAAAGACTAGCTCTTAGACAAAAAAGTGAAAGCTTAGTTCATCAATTATTTTTATCAGCAACTCCAATACCAAGAACAATGGCAATGGCTTTATATGCTGATTTAGATATAAGTTATATTAAAACTATGCCTAAAAATAGATTACCAATTAATACAGCCTTGATTAATAATAAAAAACGTACACAAATTATTAGTAAAATTGAAAATATTGTAAAAAAAGAAGAGCAGGTATACTGGATTTGTCCTTTAGTTGAAGAAAATGAAGAACTTTCACTTGCTGATGTTAATAAAACATTTGAGAGTCTTAAAGTATTATTACCCAATATAAAAATTGGTATGGTTCATGGCAAATCAAAAGACAAAGAGTCAATTTTTTATGATTTTAGTCAAGGTAAAACTAATTTACTAGTCGCTACAACTGTAGTTGAAGTTGGTATGGATGTACCAAAAGCAACTTTAATTGTAATTGAAAATCCTGAAAGACTAGGTTTGTCTACTTTGCATCAATTAAGAGGCAGAGTTGGTAGAGGAGAGAAACAATCTTTTTGTATTTTAATGTATCAAGAACCGTTAAATGATACTGCAAAGACAAGGCTTGAGTATTTAAGGACTTATTCTGATGGATTTGTTATTGCTCAAAAAGATTTACAATTAAGGGGGTTTGGTGAGATTATAGGAACAAGGCAAACTGGTTATAATGGATTACAAGTTGCTGATTTAGCAAGAGACCACAATTTAGTGCCAATCGCAAAACAGTGGGCACAAAAAATTTGGCATAAATATCCAAATAACGCAGAACAAATTATTAAAAGATGGTTAAATAATCAAATGGAGTATACCGTTGTATGAAAAGACAAAATGCAATAAATTTACCAATAATCATTGGAGCAATTGCAAATTTTTTATTAGCTTCTCTAAAGACAATTATTGGCTTTATAGGTAACTCAGCATCTTTATTTGCAGATGGGGTACATTCTTTTTCTGATTTATTAACTGATGCTTTAGTCTTTCTTTCTGCTAAATTTAGCAGTAAAAACAAAAGTGATGACTATGAATATGGCTTCCAAAGATTAGAAACTATAGCTACCTTATTTATTGGGATAGCACTTATAACAGTTTCTTATCATTTAATATTAGAAGCTTATAAGCACATATTTGATGAACAGGAAATCTCTATCATAGGTTATGTGTTAGGCATTAATATAGTTTCTTTAATAGTTAAGGAAGGCCTTTATCATTATTCAAAACATATGGGCGAAAAGTGGGATGCAAAAATATTAGTAGCAAATGCAACACACCATCGGTCTGATGCTGCTGCTTCTATGGTCGTTTTAATTGGAGTATTAGGCTCTATTATGGGATTTAAAATTTTAGATGGTGTAGCTGCCTTAGTTGTTGCTTTATTGGTCGTTTACTTTGGTTTAAAGCTAATTTATCAAAGTGTATGTGAATTAATGGATAAAACAGTGCCGGCAAAGTCTTTAAAACCTATCTTAGTTGAACTTAATAAGGTTCATAAAGTTAAAAGCCATCGCTCTAGGGTTCTTGGTAATTTTATTTCTCTTGAAATTAAATTAGATATTGCAAACAATGTAAGTTATGAGGAATTGATAAAAATTAAAGAAGAAATGAACTTAATAGTTAAAGGTAAAAAAGTAGCTGATTTAACTATAAGTATTTAATTTATTTTACTTTTTCTAAAGCTTTATTTTTATCAACTAAAGCTTTAGAGGAGTCTTTATTTTCAGTATTTTCATAAACTTTATTAACAACATTATAAAGTCCTTCTTCTGATTTTATTTCCCCATCTTTTATTTTTGATGTTGTCATTTTTAAAATATCAAATAGCTTGTAAATATTATACTTTTTAGCTGTCATGTTGGTAACATCTAGGCCTTCATTGATTTCAAAGCTACCTGAACCTTGCAAAAGCCACTCTGGATTAACTTTTAATGTCATTGCATATGAAATTAAAGTACTGATACTGATTTTACGTTTGAACGATTCATGCTGCGTATAAGTTGACTCAGATATTTTATTCTCATTTGCAAAAGCTCTAGCAGATTTGTATCCGCGAATTGTTCGAGCTTTTTTTAATCTATCTGATATTTGCTTAAGATCTTCTAAAACATTCAAAACATATACTCACTAAAGGATTTTATAAACATTCTAATATGATATCCTAAAAAAAAATTATCACAAAGAATGATGCATTTTAATACAAAAAAAATTCTATTTGTACTTAGTTAAGCTCTGGTAAGCAATTTTAGTTTCGGTATTTTGCAAGGGGGGTGTATTTAATAAATTTATTATCTAAAATACTATCTAAGTTATCTTGTTGATTATTTAATAATACCTTGTTATTGACAATACTATTGTAAATGACAATTGATGTATTCAATAAAATACTATATTGAATTTCTAGATTTTGATACTTTCTAGTTAAGAAGAAATATATTTTCGCTAATAATTGTAAGTTTAATAAAAAAATTGATTTTTCTGGTTGGTTAGGTTTATCGGCTGGTATAAATATTGAAGGTAAACAATCGTCTGGTTTTTTTTGGATACCCGTAATGATCCAGTAAGAATTAATTTTTAGTAAATGTGCATAAAAAATTAAAGTCGACAAACTCATTTTCCTTTTGCCAGATTCATGTTGAGTATAAGTTGAATCTGAAATATTATGAGTGTTAGCAAAATATCTAGCCGATGCGTAACCAGCTTGAACCCTTGCTTTTTTAAGTCTTTTGTATATTGATTCCATTCTATGTTTTAAACTATTAATTTCTAAATCTATCATCGCTTATAACACTAGGCAAATTTTCTTGTGTTTGATAAAAATAGGTGATAATTTTTATATCATATGAGATTTTTCACGGGCAAATTGCATGCTAAAAATGAGGTTTAAATGAGTATTTTTACAGTTGGAAGCTGGAATATTAATTCCATTAAAGTTAGAACAGAACAGGTAAAAGATCTATTACGTGAAAACTTTTTGGATATTTTGGCCCTACAGGAGCTTAAATCAATAAATGAAAACTTTCCGTATTATTTACGCCAAACTGGTTATGAAGTTATTGTAAACGGTCAAAAACAATATAACGGAGTTGCCACGCTTGCAAATTCATCTATTAAAGAGCTTACAAATACGTTGATTGATGATAATCAAGCTAGATTTTTAGTCACAACCCATGACGATATTATAATTGTTAATGTTTACGTTCCAAATGGGCAATCTTTAGATTCGGATAAGTATCAATATAAATTACAATGGCTTTCTAAATTACATGATTTTTTACAAGAATTACAAAAAAACCACTCTAAAATAATTGTACTAGGTGACTTTAATATTATAAAAGAGGATTTAGATGCTTATCCTGAATACTCTTACGAGATGTTTAGAAGTCCAAAAGAAAGAAATTGTATTAATAAAATTATTGAATTAGGATTTGTTGATACTTATAGACAAATTCACAAAGATAAAATAGAGTACTCTTGGTGGGATTATAGAAGTTTTTCTTACCCTAAGAATAAAGGCTTAAGAATAGATTTAATTTTAGCTTCTCAAGAGTTATCAAAACACCTTATAGATGCTAAAATTCATACTAAATACAGAAATCATAGCCAACCTTCTGATCATACATTAATAACTGCAAGCTTCAACTTGCCATAGAAAAATATAAAATGTAAAATCGTGACAATATTAAAGGTAATACAATGAAAAAATCAATACATCCAAAGTACGAAGATATTAAAGTAACATGTAGTTGCGGTAATGTTATAGAAACAGCTTCAACTCTTTTAAAAGATCAAACAGTAGACGTTTGCTCAAGCTGTCACCCATTTTACACAGGTCAACAAAAGCTTGTGGATACAGCTGGTAGAATCGAAAAGTTTAAAAATAGATATAAATAAGACTATTTTCGCATTTAATTAAAGCAACAGGAGGAATAGTTGGATAAAGAAAAACTAAAGCTAGAAGCTTTGGCTTATCATCAACGTAAGCCTCACGGTAAAATAGCTACGCAAATTACAAAAAGTACTAATAACCAGTATGACTTAGCCTTGGCATATTCTCCTGGTGTTGCAGAGCCTGTGCGTGAAATTGTCAAAAACCCTGAAACTGTAAATATATATACTGCTAAAAGAAATCTCGTTGGTGTTATAACTGATGGCTCAGCAGTGTTAGGATTAGGTAATGTAGGGCCACTGGCAGCTAAACCAGTAATGGAAGGCAAAGCGGTTTTATTTAAAAAATTTGCAGATATCGATGTTTTTGATATTGAAATCCAATCTAATTCCCCTTCTGAGTTTATTAATACAGTAGCTAGGATATCTCCAACCTTCGGTGGAATTAATCTTGAAGACATAAAAGCACCTGAGTGTTTTGAAATTGAAGAAGCTCTTAAAGAACAGCTTGATATTCCCGTTTTTCATGATGACCAACACGGTACAGCTATAATCATTGCTGCAGGATTGTTAAATGCATTAGAAATCCAAGGTAAATCATTGGAGAATGCAAAAATAGTCTGTATTGGGGCAGGTGCCGCTGGTATAGCCTCCATGAAACTTCTACTTAAAATCGGTGCAAAAAAAACCAATATATTCTTATTAGATAGTAAAGGTTTAATAACAACACAAAGAGAAAATCTAAATCCTTATAAGTTTGCATTTGCATGTGACGGTGAAGCCAAGCAATTAGACGAGGTTATTCCTAACGCTGATGTCTTTGTTGGGCTAGCGACCAAAGACTTATTAACCCCTAAAATGCTATTAACAATGGCAGCAAAACCAATTGTTTTTGCTCTTTCAAACCCAGAGCCTGAGATTCTTCCAGAAATAGCTTTAGAAACTAGAGATGACGTTATTATTGCAACAGGAAGAAGCGATTACCCCAATCAAGTCAATAATGTGCTATGTTTTCCTTATATGTTTAAAGGAGCATTATCTGTGGGAGCAAACTGTATTAATGATGAAATGTTAATAGCAGCAACACACGCAATTAAAGATTTAGCTAGAGAACCAATATTAGATGAAGTTAGACAAGCTTATCCAAATGACTTAGATATGAAATTTGGTAAAAACTACTTTATTCCAAAACCATTAGATCCAAGATTAAGTGATAGAGTAACTAATGCTGTTATTAAGGCTGCTATAGCTTCGAAAGTTGCTAAGGAAAATAATGCTTCATAAATTTAGAAGCTTGTTACCTTGGCTTATTTGCATCCCTGCATCTTTATTTTATAGTTATGAGTACTTATTAAGAGTAACTCCAGCTCTTATAAAAGCCCAGTTTATGCTTCACCATAACATTGGCCCTACAACTTTTGGATTTATAGCTAGTTTATATTATTTAGCTTACACGCCTATGCAGCTTGTTGTGGGTATTTTAATTGATAATTATGGCCCCAAAAAGCTACTTACAGCCTCATGCGTTATTTGTGTTTTTGGCATTTACATGTTTGCTTCAAATAGCCTTTATATAGCTGGAACTGGATTATTTTTTGTTGGTTTAGGATCTGCTTTTGCATTTGTTGGCGTATTGAAACTTGCCACTATCTGGTTACCACCTGACAGATTAGCTATGATATCAGGGTTTACATCTGCTTTAGGTAAAGTGGCTGCCATGTCTGGTAATCTTACAGTAGGAGCTCTAGTAATGAGTGTAAGTTGGTCAAATATCTTATATGGTTTTGCTGTATTTGGATTTTTTCTGGCTATCTTTATGTTTATTTTAATAAAGGATAAAAACCCTGAGATTAAAGAAGATAGAATAGATTTAAAAGGTACCATAAGAAATTTTAAATATATATTGTCCAAAAAACAAATTTGGTTAAATGGGATTATAAGTTCCTTAATTTATCTACCCACCACCATATTTGCAAACTTGTGGGGTAGAACTTATTTAATAGAGGCCTATAACTTTACCGATCATGAAGCTGGCAGAGCTATATCAATTTTATTTGCTGGTTTTGCTATTGGAGCTCCATTAGCAGGTTACATCTCAGATAAACTTAGACTTAGAAGAATGCCTATTATTATCGGCAGTTTTTTTGCTTTAATATTATTTACATCTCTTATTATATTTACAAGCTTTAATCTTTACGTTGTATACGTAATATTATTTGTTTTGGGCCTAATGTGTAGTAGTCATGTAATTAGTTTCCCAATTGGAAGAGAAATAAGCCCTGCAAACTCTGCTGGGACAGCTTTAGCTGTTACTAACATGATTGTAATGCTAGGCGCGCTGGTTTTCACCCCAATATCAGGTGCTTTATTAGATCTTGGTTTGATGCTAAATGAGAGCAATTTTATAAATTTTAATGAGTATCAATTTGCTATGGCATTTATAACTTTTGGTATGGCTATCGCTTTTGTTCTGAGTTTCGCTTTGGTAGAAACAAGATGCAAATTATTACCTAAAAAACTAATAAGACGCTCTAGAAAGTTTAATTAAAGATATATTCTTGAAAAAGAGATGGGCAATGGTTTAGCCATTAAGATGTGGCCAAAGGTGGAATCGAACCACCGACACAGGGATTTTCAGTCCCTTGCTCTACCGACTGAGCTATTTGGCCATTGAAAATATTATAATTATAATGGTATGTTAAATCAAGTATTAGTTTATTTCTTACATCTCAATTTTTAAAAATTCAATCATTTTTTCTTCTAAAAATTTTCTAGCCTCTTTATCCATAGGATTTAATCTATTTTCGTTTAACAACATAGTTTGTTGTATTAACCATAAGTCCCATGTCTCTTTAGAAATTGACTCTTGAATTTTTTTTCCTATCAATCCTGGATAAGGTTGATAACTTAAACGGTTGCCTTCTTTACCGCTTTTTTGGCACAATACTTTTTCCATAACTATATATTAAGATATTAGGTTCATTCGTGCAAACTCATATTAACAGTTTCGTAAGGCGCACAGCTAGACTTACAAAAGGCCAAGCTAAAGCAATTAAACTTCTTAAAGATTATTCTTTTAATCTAGAAGAGTTTGATACATCCAATATAAATGTATTGGATGTAGGCTTTGGCACTGGTGATGATTTATTAGTACAAACTAATTTGCACAAAAATATACAGTTTTTAGGTGTTGAAGTTTATATACCTGGCGTTGCTAATTTATTAGGAAAGTTGAACGAAAATACAAAAAATTTAAAATTGTTTAATGATGATGTTTTTACATTATTAGATAATTTACCAAAAAACTCTCTAGATAGGGTATCTTGCCTTTATCCAGATCCATGGCCTAAGAAAAAACAAAATAAAAGAAGATTAATCAGGCCATTATTTGTAAAGCATTTATTAAACGTTCTAAAAAAAGGAGGAGTATTTCATATTAAAACTGACTCTGATTCATATGCTATCTACATATACGAATTTATGAAAACATTTAAAAATTTTGAAGTTATTACAAGCTTTGATGTTCAAGTCGCTAAAATTAATCATGTTCCAACTAAATTTTCAAAAAAAGGAGATATAAAAGGGCATAAGCATTGGTCTTTTACATACCAAGTGAAAGAATAAAGATCAATAAGCCCTATATTTTAACATTCAAGTCATGTAAAGTAGTATTATATAAAAATTTATAGCATTTTACATGAAAAAAATAATTTCATTAATAATGTTACTTTCAGTTCAAAATATTTACTCAATTGACGAGCAACAACTTTCTACTTCTAATCCGTCATCACAACCAGTTAATGCTCCAGCAGCTCCAGCATCACAAACAGATAATGCTGCAGCATCAGGTTCTGATTTAGAAAATGATGAACTTGATAGTTTACTATCAGATGTTGCTGCAAATTTGCGTGCTAAGCAAGGTGTAATAGAATATTCAGAAACTATTGCTTTAATTCTCTCTTATATGACGTGTGAATACTCTAGCAATTTATCGTTATCTTGTTTTGCTACTATATTTTATGGTGTTGCAGTAAATAGGGATCAAACTTTGGAAAATTTTAGTTATGATGATTACAGAATAAGTTGTTTGAAACTTCTTTTTGATGGCGCAAATAATTCAACTAAGACGTCAATACGTGAATTTTTCAATAAATTAAAGGAAATTTAATAGATTAGTATTACATTTATCTTAAATTAAAACGTACTTATCTTTAATTAATTATTAAAGATAAGTACGTTTTAAATATAAAATATTTTATAACAAAAAACTTTCAACTGTATCATTTAGAAATCTTTTACCCAGATTTGTTAAACAAATTGTGTCATCACTTATAATTATTAAACCGGTTTTAAGTGCAGCCTCACATCGAAAGATTATATCTTTATGATTTAAACTAGTTATTTTAACAATCTCATTTATTTTAATATTTTTAAGTAATCTAAGTTTATTGAGCATAAACTCAAATAATATATCTCTAATGATAATTTTTTTTGCTACTTTATCTTTGGAAGTAATATAAGACTCAGGTTGCCTTTTATTTTGTATTCTTACTTTATCTATATTTACCGTTAATTTTGAGTGGGCACCTGCTCCTAGGCCCAAATAGTCCCCAAAATCCCAGTAGTTTAAGTTATGTTTACTTTCCTTATCCTTTTTACAATAAGCTGAAACTTCATATCTATTGTAACCATTTTCAGATAACATTTTGTGACCTTTTAGCTCCATATCATATATTTTATCTGTGTTAGGTATAGGAGGCTTTTGTTTAAAAAAAACAGTATTAGGCTCTAAAGTTAGTTGATACCATGATATGTGTTCAGGTTTTAAATCAATAATGCTTTTTAAATCTTCCATTGATTCAAGTAATGTTTGATTGCTAAGGCCGTACATTAAATCTAAATTTATATTATCAAATCCAGCCAATCTTAGGTTATGATAAGCATTTATGGCTTCTTTTGCTTTATGAATTCGGCCTAGTTTTTTAAGGTGAATATCATTTAGGCTTTGTACGCCCATTGATATTCTATTAATGCCGGCTTTTTTATACTCTTCTAAGTTATGGTATTCGTGGGTACCTGGATTTAGCTCCATTGTTATTTCACAATTTTTGGATATACAAAAATATTTTGCCAAGAAATCTAAAATTTCTTGAAAAAACTTAGGCTTAAATAAACTTGGAGTGCCTCCGCCAAAAAATATTGTTTTAATGTTATATTTTTCTATCCCCTCTACTTTTGTTTCAATTTCATTTTTTAAAGCTTCTAGATATTTTTTTTCAGGCAATATTTTAATTACATGAGAATTAAAGTCACAATAGGGACATTTTTTTACGCAGTAGGGGATGTGTATATATATACTATGCATTTATCAAATTCAGCTATAATTAAAATTATGAATACAAAAGAATATAAAATTGCAATCACAGGAGCAGCTGGACAAATAGGTTATGCTTTATCTTTTTTACTACCAAGCATTATGAGTCAGTACTCTATAAAGTTAAGCTTAATTGATTTACCAGATACCAAGCAAAAGCTTAAGGGTTTAATGTATGAATTACAAGATGCAAATTTATTCAATGTTAAAGATATAAATATTCATACTGACTTAGATAGCCTAGGCGAAGCAGATTTTGTGATTTTATTAGGCGCAGCTCCTAGAACTAAAAATATGCAGCGTAAAGATTTGTTAAAATTAAACGGAGGCATATTTAAAGAGGTAGGTTTAAAATTAAGAAATACAAAAAATAATCCTAAGGTTTTAGTAGTCGGTAATCCTTGCAATACAAACGCTTTAGTTGCGATGCATCATAGTGATTTAAGCCATTCTAATTTTTTTGCAATGACTGCTTTAGATGAGATGAGAGCTAAAAGTTTAATTGCCCAAAAGTTAAATAGTAATTTAAAAGATATTAATGATGTTTATATCTATGGAAATCATTCAAATACGATGGTACCTGATTTATCACAAGCGTCTATTAACAATAATTTAATTATTAATATGTTAAGTAAAAAATGGATAGATGAAAGTTTTATACCCATGGTTAAATCAAGAGGAGCTTCTATTATTGAGCATAGACAAGCATCCTCAGCAGCATCTGCTGCTATGGCCGTAATCAATTCTATTATTGCTATTGTTGAAAAAAAATCTATTTCAATTGCCTGTAGCAAAGCAAATCCTTTTTCAATTAATTCTGAACTTATTTATTCATATCCAATTAATTTTGAAACAGAAATTGGTGCTGTTAAAAAAATAAATTTAAATCAAGAAACATTGAATTTAATGAAAATATCAGAACAAGAGCTACTTTTGGAAAGAGATTTAGTTTGTGAATTAAATCTACTGTAAATCATATATAAATAGTGATAATATTTGCTGTAAATATTCAGTAAAGATTTTAAAGTGCCAAGTAAAGCAAATTTTTTCCAAAGACCTCTCTTCTTGAATTATATAATTGCTTTTTTTTATATTATTTATGTTTATATTAAATTTAAATTTATAAGAAAATTTAGATCCATGTCATCGTTGAATTTGGCAATAATCAACGCTAGCAAAAATATTATTAAGATATTCAATAGTAAAGTTAGTGTAAAAGGGCAGTACAATTTACAACAAAATAGAAATCATATTATTGTCTGCAATCACACATCTATTTTCGACATACCTGCAAGCTATGCAACTTTCAATAAAATGAACGTAAGAATGATAGCTCGAAGTTCTTTGTTTAAAATCCCAATTCTTTCTGGTATTTTGAAAGCCGCTCAAACTTTTTCTTTAAATAGAAAAAATAACGAAAGTGCCTTAAAAGACTTACAAAAAGTTGAAAATGAAATTGCAAAAGGTCAAATTACCTGGATATGTCCAGAAGGCACCAGAAGTGTAAAACTGACTAGGCTTAAAAAAGGTGCTTTTATGATGGCAAAAAAAACAGAAGCAATCATATTACCCATTTATATTAAATATCATAACAAAGTATTTTCAAAAGTAGGTTCAAAAATTGAAGTTAGTATATTAAAAAGTATTGACTCAAATAAAATAACGGAAATTGCTCATATGATGAAAATGGTGTCTGACATGTGGCAAGAAAAGGAGTCAAATAATGATTGAGAAACTAATTTTAGGCTTAACCCTAGCCATTCCACTAGGTCCTATAAGTTTAGCTATGATAAGAGTTGGTTTGCAAAAAGGTTTTTGGCCGGCAATTATGATTCGTTTGGGCGGTATAGTAGGTCATTTTATCTTACTATTTAATAGTTATTTTGTTTTATCTGCCTTCCCGCTAAAACTTATTTACATGTTTGCTCTTGCCGGATCCTTATTTTTAATAGGTGTAGCTATAATTGGACTTAGCAGCAAAGTAGAAATTGTTAAATCTAGTAAAATAACTGAAACTGGATTTGCGCAAGGTTTTTTGTTAGCCTTTGCAAATCCAATTTCAGTAATATTTTGGATTGGGGTATTTGCAAATACTATAGCGCATACTAAAACAGGCTTTTTCCTTAACTTATTTATTTTAATAGGTGTATTAATTTGGGGGATTATACTAAGCCTTTTCTTACAAGTTGGCAAAGAGATGTTGCAAACTAAAAAAATACAATGGATTGTTAATTTTTCTAACATAATTATGTTAGCTTACGGAATATACTATACATATAAAACAGTTAAATATTTTATTAATTAGTTATTTAGTAATGTCAATTATTTAGGTAATTAAACAAATATGAAAACAAAAATCAATCTAGATAACTTATCAGAAACTAAAGCTAATATATTAGCTTTAGTTGCATGCTCTGAGTTTAGGCATAGTCACATAGCAGAAGTACTGAAACTTAAAATATGTGCCGTTAATGATAAGTTAGCTATGCTGAAAAAGAAATTTAAAGTTTCAAACCTATCTGAGTTACAAATAATGGTTTGTCAGTCAGACCAAGCAGAAATATTATACAAAAATTATAAACAAATTATTTTAGAGCATAGGTTTGACCTATTTGCATCTAAGATAAGACAAATAATAAAGGCTAATAAGCCAACTATGCTTATTCAAACTTCAAAAGAAGTTTCCAGATGTACAAGGGAATACCAATTTATTACTGATAAACTCAATTCTTTAGGGTTTTGTGTTCGTTTAGAACAAGAAGCAAATAAAACCTACGATTTAGTAATAATTATTAATTCTGCTTTTGATGTTTACCAGATTGTATCTGATGTGCAAAAGAATAATCTACATATAAAGGTTAAATTAGATAACTCATGCGAATGTAATTGTAGTCTTTACTTTATCAACGACGACAAAGAACAGTTTTATCACTGGCTTATTAGAGTGTCTAAACACAACTTTCTAACTGATAAAGATAAAGAAAGTTTAAAGTCTTACAAGCTTTGCTCTAAGGATGTTGATTGTAGGATTAATGTTGTTAGAAGTAAGTTTAGAAGTTTGAAACAAATAGCGCTAAAGGCGGTTTCAATTTTTGCGGTGACTGCTAGCATCTATATGTTTGTATCAAACCAAATAAATGCTTAACCTGTTGTATTAATATGGGCCCACTTGGGATCGAACCAAGGACCAAAGGATTATGAGTCCTCTGCTCTACCGCTGAGCTACAGGCCCAATCCAAATATTATGGTTCAAATTAAAAATTAAATCAAGCTTCTTCATTAATTTTCAAATAGAAATCGTCTAATTATTACATATTGATTTTAAATACTTTTTTTATTATAAAAATTATTAAAGTTTTAATGGGTTGACGTTCTCATTTTGTTCTCTATAATAGTAAAAAAAGGGGACAAATATGGCAAATGCACTAAACTATTTTCATAAAGATATTCAAATAAAAATCAAGCAAGATAATTTTTACAAAGAAGTTTTAACGGAATCTAGGAAAAATAAAAGTGTAAGCGTGGATTTGACCAGTTTTTTTGAGGCTAACTTAAGAAAAAGATACCAATGGCTCGACTCCAGGTTA
>Ga0136600_1000348_pt1 | contig 25297 bp, 32 predicted proteins | sample AntRauMFilla2698_FD_104634 | JGI IMG/M metagenome (GOLD analysis project Ga0136600, IMG submission 104634) | Saline lake microbial communities from Rauer Islands, Antarctica - Metagenome Filla 2 #698 | ecosystem: Environmental > Aquatic > Non-marine Saline and Alkaline > Saline | place...
TAAGCGGTTTGCTATTCCAAGAACTGCTTCACCATCATAGTCAGATATTGCTCTCTGTATAACAATTACCTCCGTGCCTTTAAAATGTTCTCTTAGGATATCAACCATAGAAGGTATAGGCTCTATTAATAATGTTTTATCGTGTTGTTCCATTAACTGGATAAGTTTGGGCGTTACTCGGTTGGTCCCGACATCAACGTAGGTCTTCATTAAAAGATCTCCAGATTTATTCTTATTCTTATTCTTATTCTCATTCTTCTTATGTTTAATTAGTGAAAATGTCCTCTCGAAATTGGCATCCTGAAAATCTTCGCCGTGGCCGTCAATATGCTTTGCATATTGGTGGTGGCGGCACGATGGAAATCGTTAGGATGATTTTCGACGATATTGTTATCTCTGATCGAATATTGATGGTAAGAGGTCAAAACGTGTTGACAAAGGAGGACACCATTATTCCGGTGAATTCCGTTCTTGAGGTTCAGGCCGCTCACTGATGAAATAATATCAGCAACCAGCCAAGAAAATAACAATATTCCGGCTAACTAATCTGAATAACGTTCAATTCGCCCCTGGTGGGGCATCATGGCCGCAAGTCATGATGATAGGTTCGATTCCGACTCGTGTCTAAGATTAGGGGAGCTTGCGGCTCCCGCCGATTTTTCTTTTAAAGCTCCGTGATGAGCTTAAAATATCGGGTGGATAACAGAACTCCAGACGCATCTGCTATCCTACAAGAGTCAATCACATTTTGAATTTAACAGGTGATTGACTCTTGTGATATTGTGGTGTCCAATTCACTATACCCAGGAGATCCTAGATGCCCGCCACAGTCACCGTCTGTCATAAATGTCTATCCGTTAACGGGAGAATGAATTGATCATTAAATCGGTTATCTTCTATTAGTTTATTATACTAATAGGAGAGTCAGATGGGTTGGATGAGATATCCTCGTACTACCGCCGAGAGGCGGGCCAGTCAGGGGCGTGGTGGTGAGATTAAAATCGATAACTACCGAATCAAGATTCGTGCACGTCGAAATGTAGAGAATCTTACTGACGCTTGGGATGATGGTTCAGTCAGCACCCTTGGTCATAGAAGCTGGAAACGTCACCGCAAGACTCAATGGAAGAATAGGTGACGTATTAGACAAGAAGTCCGGTAGTGAGGCGAGCAGGCCACACGCAGCAGGCGGGTTCCGAATAGTGTCCGACCTGTGGAGTCCTAGGCTCCGAATTCGCAGGTTCAATTCCTGCCACTACCGCTGCGATAACCCGATCTGTGCCTGTGCATAAGGTAAAGGACGGGGATGGTATCGGTCGTGAAGTCAAATATATCTCACGACCAGGTGTTTAGTATGGCAAGAATCTGTGAAGAATGCGGCGAGTCTTTTAAAACTAAGATCAAAATCGACGGTGTTAAGAAGAATATCAGGCATCGAAAAAAGTGTTTAGAATGTCAACCATTCGGCTTTAAACCCAAGCCAAAAGGTAGACAAAGAGAACCTCCTGAACAAGTCAGAAAGCGTTCCCAACGTTACTATGACAAAAATGGCCACAAAATAGCAGAACGACGTTATTGTCGAAAATCTAGTGTCATCCAAATTTGTGGCGGCGGTTGCCAAATATGCGGATATTCTAAATGTATTAGTGGTCTGGCATGGCACCATTTGTCGGACAAGGACTTTGGAGTTTCCGCGAAAATGTTTCAACGGGTGCCAAGCACGCCGTTAAATGAAATCCTTAAATGTATTTTAGTATGCCATAATTGTCATAGCGAAATACATACTGGAATGGTTCGCGATGACGTGATCAAAAAATTGCATCAAGATTTAATTAAAAGGATAACACCTTTTTTGAATAAATCCTGGAACGATATCTTTGAATATGATGAATGAAGTTCTTGATCCTGCCAACATAAGATCGCAACTTGTGTTGAAGTCGGTTAAATGCAGGTCGCCGTTCGCAATTTTAAGGTAAGATATTAGGCTTCCACGTAACCGGTGGAGCCTGATTCTCCATCTTATCACCAGGACCCGGCATAACATTCGGTGTCCACTGTGATGGCCGAGCACTGCGATGCATCTGCCCCGTCACTCGATTCGACGGCCAATTTCTCTGCCAAGCCCTATTATACATATAACCCGTGCGATAATTGGGCGGGTTCACCGGGACCCTAAAGCGTGGCGACCAATTATTGTATGGGTAATATATTGGGTATCCGGCGTTTGCAGACCCACAGCAAAGAATCAGGACGATGATCGCTAATGTGTTTCTCATATTAGTCCATAAGGTCTGCGATTCTGTCAATCTCAGACCTGTCCTCGGGTTTGACGAATGTTTGTAACCTTTGAAGAGCTTCTTTGATGTCATGAAGACCACGTTCAACGTAATCAATATTGCCATCCTTCAGACCCTCTTCTATGTCATTGACATGGTGTCCTATTACAATTATTTCGTTTTGTAACACATCAGATAGATTTTGCATAACGATTCTCCTATTTTATTTTGGGTCGAAATATGACTTGGCGTGATGATCTCAACAGAGCATTAAGAAATATCAAAGAAATCACGGGAATCCCCGAAAATGATGATACCAAAGACGAAGAAATTTTAAAAGTATTAAGAGAACTCTGGAAAGACGCTAAAAATTTCGATTCAAGCTGGGATTCTGACTGATGAACCATGCCCTATGTCCACTTGATGGACGTTATGCTAACAAAGCACGATTGATTGCCAAAGTATTCAACGAATCGCAATATTATCGCAATTGCATGATCGTCGAGATCAAATGGCTTCGAACTTTGTCTTCTAGCCACATGATACCAGAATGCCCAAACCATATGCCAAACCAGTGGCAATCATTGCTGGATTGGGCTGAGAATATGCCGATTGGAGATATCGAGTCGATTAAAATAATCGAAAAGGAAACAAAGCACGACATCAAAGCTGTGGAATACTTCTTGCGTAAAGTGCTAGCGGATCGGCCACATTTTAAAAATGTCGAAAACTTCATCCATTTCGGTCTGACATCAGAGGACATCACCAACGTTGTCTATGCCAAAATGCTGCAACAAGGTCGAGAAGTCATCAGCGGTAGTATCAACGAGATCCTCCAGAGTCTTAAGAACAAATCCCGAGAGCATGCCGAACTTGCTATGTTGTCAAGGACTCATGGTCAGACGGCAACTCCGACAACATTCGGCAAAGAGTTCGCAAATTACTATATCCGTTTGCGTGACCAATTCTACCTTTTCGACATGAAAAAGGCTTGTGCCAAAATCAACGGTGCAACAGGCAATTACGCCGCAATGAACGCCGCTTATCCGAACGTCAATTGGCCTGAACTGACTGCTGGATTCCTGAATTCCATGAATTTACGGGAATCAACATACACAACGCAAATCGAACCACACGACTGGATCGCTGAATGGTTCCACTCGATGATCAGACTTAACAACATTCTGATCGATCTGTGCCAAGATATCTGGCAATATATGTCATTAGGCTACTTATCGATCGATACTGATAGAGTGGGGTCCTCCACAATGCCTCACAAAGTCAATCCGATCGAGTTCGAGAATGCAGAAGGCAATCTTCAGATGGCTAATGCACTCCTAACCTTCTTCGCAGACAAGCTGACCAAATCCAGAATGCAGCGAGATCTATCGGGGTCCACTGTCAAACGCAACTTGGGTATGGCTTTTGGGTATACGCAAGTTGGATATCTGTCCATTATGTCCGGATTATCCAAGATTCAGCCAAATAATGGTGTCATCCAACAAGACCTTTTTAATCACCCGGAAGTCATCACCGAAGCTGTACAAACAGTGTTGCGAAAATATGGCATCAAGGATGCTTATGAGAAAGTGAAAGAAGCTTCGAAAGCTCCATTCGATAAGACTAAGCTGTTCAAGATGGTTTACGCTCTTGATTTGCCATTGGAAGTCAAGGATGAGCTGCGAGAACTTACACCAGACAAGTACGTTGGTCTTGCTATTCAAATGACCGAATTTCTAGAGGAAAGTTATGACTGAATCAGAACGACGAGAGTTGAATGAACTTATTGGCGATGAATTGGGCAAATTTCTCCTTATTACTCTTCGGGATTTAGAGGGAGAAAGGGCCGCTGACATTGATGAATCGATCGAAGCTCACGGGGAGACTCGGGGAGAACTCGAAGAGCGGTTCGTTTGTGAACTTGGGCAGCATGAAGCGATGGATCGTTCTTTTATCGCTATGGAACATGTCGATTCATACTTGTTGAAGCATCCCTACATATTGCTTAATCCTAAGGCTTATTATCTGGCTTCATTGGCTTCAATGTCGCTTGCCCAACTCTACCAGGAATGCGGTCAAGAAGATCTGGCGGAGGTCGAGCCTAAGCCAAGGTCTGGTATTCTTCGGTGGTTTAGCTAGAATACCCTCGTAAAAAGATATTAGTCGGGGGCTGATATGTTTTTACGAATTGCTTTGTTGTTGTGTGTGTTTACTGGCACAGTTTGTGCTCAATATCCCGATGGGACGATAGTTCTTTCATCTAAAAAGGGCTTGGTCGGCAGGGTCGCAAAGAGGATTACTGGCGGTGATCAGTATACTCATTCATAGATAATCCTTGGCGGAAGGCCCTATGAGTCTGATTGGCCACGTGCTAAAGTCGGACCGATTGAGAACTATAAAAGGCGTACGACCAATAATTACTACGTGCCTGTTGCTCCTTATTCGCCATCTGAGGTCCAAGCGATGCTGGCGAAAGCACGATCGATGATTGGGCAACCGTATAGCCTCAAAAATTATCGTCGGCCTGGGAGTAGCAATATTAGTGGGACGTGGTGTAGTCCTTTTGTGGGGCAGGTTTTAAATGCGTCTGGGCGTCATTCTTTGTCGTCTTACGATTATTATGAACCTCAGAATCTTCGTGATGCTACGAGTTCTACGCATCGTTTTTATAAGCGGGTTGTGAGATAATAGCTGATGTGTTAGAATGGCACGTCAGTCAGGTGTCGAGCACTCGCTACGCACCAGTTAGCCTTTTGGAGAGTTCTCCTGTTCACGTTGCAAAATTGGACCGGGTCTTACACAATTCTGGGAGTACCCAGGTCCCAAAGTCGCAACGGTAGGCGGTTCCCCTCCGAGGAGGTGAAGGGGTGGCTGATTTCATGGGTCTCGGGCTGTAATAATGTTCCGGGTTTTGTGGTTCATAAATGAATAGTCGTCATATAAGGGTAGCTCCCTTGCATGGCGGTCAAGATCGTGGTGCGATGATATCCAAGCACTGTGTTCAGCCATGAAACAATGAGGTTCGAATCCTCTGAGGCCCACTTGCGGTTAGGGCTAGTTAACGTCCCGGTCATAGACTTTTAAAGACCTCGTGGAAATACCACGGACCGTAAATACGAACATGGGCGGGTGGGGCCTGGGGAAGCTGGCGGATTAGATACCCGGAAGCGAAATACCAGGCCCCGAATAGGGTTCCACCCGCTCATCTTTTTTAGGAATTACCATGGCTTGTATTGTTGATCGATTTTGTCCGACTTGTAAGAAAAAGACCCAGCACGTTGATTATCCAGACAACTACAATGGAATAGATGAAGGATGTCAAGAATGTTTCAGATCAACAAATGAACAATTCATAAACAAGCTTGCTGAAAAGAATAAGCAACAAGCCAAGGACTGGTCCGAGATGACCCTCGAAGAAAAAGTAGAGGACTTAAATACCAGACTTAAAAATTCTGAAGCTCAGAACATGTTATTCTGAGATAAGTGGAGCGTCCCGGTTGGCTAACGAAATCTTATAAATTCGTGATCAGGGTTCAACTCCCTGGCTCCATACTTTACATCTGATCCGATCGAACCAAGGCCCCGGCATGAACAATCTGATTTGTGTCGGGGTCAATAACTATCACAGCATCTTGCCAATTCTCTGGCAACATTGGGACAGTGCCCCTCCCAATTCTCTCAATAACCGCCCCAAAAGTGCCATCAGCACGCACCTTTAAACCATCGAACCCCGTTAGACCGACGCCGTGTTGCGAGAACCCGAGCATAACGATCTTGAATTCTTTTTCAGATAGTCCAAGATTCTCGAAACCAAAATCGACAATCCCCTTAGTCAGATAATCAAGCTCCGAGGGAGCTACTCTAATCTTAGTATGTGGAGCTTCTTGGATCAAAGCTTCTTGTATGGACAGTGGGTATGACTTAATGGATTGGAGATAGGTTTTCACTGGGAGACTCCGATGGATCAAGCATTAGGTTGGATTGGCCAATTGGTAGAATGGGTAGCAAGTTTTATTCCCCATTACGTCCACGTTAAAGCCACCCATATGTGCGTCATGTTCACTAGGGGTAAAACAGCAGTCAAAGGACCGGGCTTACATTGGTATCTTCCATTCTGGAGTGATCCGATGATATACCCCGTAAAAAGGCAAACACTGAACCTACCTCCCCAAGTCCTCACAACCAAAGACCTCAAAGAGATCCTCACAAGCGTCGTCGTGACCTACGAAATCGACGACATACACAAAGCCCTAGTAGACACCTACGACTTCGAGGACACCATCAGAGAGACCGCCCAAGGGGCAGTGAAGAAAGTCATCTCAGTCAAAGAATTCAACGAGATACTCGAAAACCAACATGAGATTGACGTAGAATTATGCCGTAGGATTAGAAGTGTAATCAGACCATTCGGCGTCAGGGTCGTCGAGGCGGTTATTACAGACTTTGGCAAAACCAAAATTTATCGCTTGGTCGGAGACGCCTGCGAAGCTAGATCATTCGTAGACTAGCTCAAGATAATATCGTGTGGGTGGCTTTCCACCACAGTCGCTTTCGATACCTTGGTGAACACACCATACCGGTGAAGATCAACAATATTCCGGGCACCACAATAACCCATGCCTGATCTGATCCCACCGAGTAACATCGCGATTTGATCAGTGACTGATCCTTTGTAAGCGACCAACCCCTCGACTCCTTCCGGTGTCACCTTATTTGAACCATTTCCACCATATCGGTCTGCAGCCCCTTTTTCCATAGCAGCTGGCGAGCCCATCCCACGATAAGATTTGAACTTCTTATCGTGCATTTCAATAATCTCACCCGGTGCTTCATCAGTGCCAGCGAACATACTACCAATCATCACGGTAGAAGCACCAGCAACCAAAGCCTTTACAATATCACCAGAATTCCGGAGCCCGCCGTCCGCGATGATCGGAATTTGGGCTGGGGCGGTTGCTTGATAAGCGTTCATGATCGCACTAATCTGCGGAACGCCCACACCGCTGACAATCCGAGTAGTACAGATTGAGCCGGGTCCAATACCGACTTTGATCGCGTCCGCCCCACAATCGGTCAGGAATTGGGCTCCCTCCGCTGTCGCAACGTTACCAGCAATACAGGTTAATCCAAGGCCCTTGATGAACTTGACCATATCGCCTACGTTCTTGGAGTGACCATGGGCAGAATCAACTGAAAAGATGAATGCCCCTGCCTGCACCAAAGATTTCACCCTTTCACGGTGCCCATTTCCTACACCGACTGCCACACCGACGCCCTTTGGATAGCCACATTTTTTGAACTCTGCGATTTGGTCTTTAACCGGCATATTGCGATGAATGATCCCAAGACCACCTTGGCTCCGCATGGTTTTAGCCATTTCAGATTCTGTTACAGTATCCATTGGTGAGCTGATCAATGGGATATCCAGTAGGATTTCCTTGGTAAGTCTTGCTTCAACGTTGACATCCGAAGGCAGAGATTCGCTGTATCGTGGTTCAATAAGGACGTCGTCGAAAGTTACTCCATCTGTCTTAATCTTCATAATGTGCCTTGTGTTTTGTTGTTGGTCGTTTATTTAGGAACCAAAAATGCCAATTCGAATTCTCAATGATGAACAGGGCAAGACCTTCTCACCATGTTTATTGTGTGACAAGGTCCTAGAAGAAGTGTCACCTGGTAGTATCCAAAAACACGTCAACCATATGCTGGTGGTGAAGTACAATTCCTCTTCAGCTACGGATCGACGAAGTTCGACGACAACATGGGTTTGACACAGTTTACTGCGTTAGTCTGTGATGATTGTGCGGAGAAGCACGTAAACAAGATGACTCGACTGAGTGAGGATCATAGGGAAACGCCTCTGCCGCTAACAAAGGGTTACATGGATAAACTCAGTGAAATGTTTCCTTTATTAGACGATGAACCACCGATCGTGACTGATGATATGTCGAACAAGGTATCTGACGGTCTTTCACGTAATAACGAATGGTAAAAATGACTAACTATCAAATTCAAGAAACACCCGATGAATGCGTCATCTTGGACAACTTCGCCAAGGCCACACCCATTGTCACTCTGTCGAACGGTTGCACCAAGGCCCATATTATCAAGGATGATCATTGTTACGTTCTGGTACTTTGTTGCGTAACAGATAATCGTGGAACGATGGTAAAATATTGGTTTCGAGAGGCTGTTGAAGCCCTTCAATCGTTACCTTTACCATCTTAGCAAAAGTAAATAACGAACCTGAGATTAACTTCGAGTGTCTTTCTTGTAACAGATACTCAACACGAGAACTAAAAATGACAATCCTTCATTCCATCTTGAAACGCTTGAAACGCTAATAAAGCGTCTTGCGGGAGTGTAGCAAAACAGGATTGCAACCCGTGATTCTGCAACGCGAAGATCGGCAAACAGTCGTGCGAGGCCGGTTTAACCCGCACATCATCAATCCTGAGTGGCTCAAGTCCGAGGGAATTTGGCAGGCTGATCAGGTACAGATGCACCTCGGAGCGATTTTCGAGGGGCTGAACTTTGGCACCGCCGATATGAAGACAGAATGGGCAGTGGAAAACCGAGGTTTGGCGATCAAGTCCGATAATGAGGATTGCGGAGACCTGGCTGCCCAGGTGGTAAAAAAACTGCCCCATACGCCGGTTACTGCGGTGGGCAACAACTTTGCGTACACTGTGTCACCGGATGAAACCAGCGGAGAGATCCCAAAATTTGGTGCACTAATCCGCCAGTCCTTCTCCCCCGACCTGGCATTCGACGAATTAACATGGAGTGGAGCCCTTCCGCTCACAAGAGGTACTGGCCGGATCTCAGTTGGGGTCACACTTCCGCCAGACGGCGACCTGATTGTCCGGTTCAACTTTCACCGTGACATCAAAAAAACGTCGGGTGGGTCCGCAGTTGCAAATTCCACTGCGGAGGCTGCTCGCAGCTTTAAGGAGGATGAATTGGAAAGTAGGCAACTAGTAGAGATCATCCTTAACAAAAGGTTCCAGTAATGGCAGATTCCTCATCGAGCGGCACTATCTTCATGGATGATGGTAGCAATGATACGACGGGGCATCCTTGGAGTGATCAGGTCACTCGCGTTGCCCCGCGGATTCGATTTCGCACAAAAGCTCGCCAGTTGTTTGCAGCCGGTCCCCGCGACGTCGCGAGAGAACGGCAGGCGATAGTTGCCATTCTGACGTCCTCTGCGGATTCGTTACTCTTCAATGAATTTCTTCGCTCTGCGACAGCATCGTCAAATCCTTCACGTTTGGACATTGCGATTGACGTGCTTAGCGAACTGGGTGACATAACACTCGAGTATGCCCGTGATTTTTTGATCCAAGATGTTTGCTTCCGAGGCTTCAATGGCGGCGGAGCTTGGAAGCCAAATGCGGGCTTTTGGTACATCCTGCTGCGGGCGGCTGCCCGCTGTGACGCTGATTTGACGCGACGAGAAGACTTTGTCGCACAGTTCGTTGATCCCAACAACGAGTCGTCGTCCCAGATCATGGACGCCGTCATCGAAGCTCTCGGCGATTTAGCCGATGAAGGTTCAAGCAAGGCAGAACAATCCCTTCGGTATATTGCACGCACCGAAAAGAGCGGGCCCTTGAAGGAACTTGCTGAGTCGGTCCTGGAAGATCTATAGCGCCCCCGCATCTGACATGACGTAAGTTGTTCGAGCAAACCGCAGAAAACGACGCTCCTGTCTATGTTCGTAAGCTCACGCGAAAATCTCATTGGGGCAAGACGGAAGAAGATCCGGACGCAAGACTTCAATTCGTACTTGACCAAGTATTTCGCCGCGACGACCCGAGCGAAGCTATCAGCGTTTACGAGGTAAGGAATCATCGCGACCTCGAAAAGGTTGCGATTGGCCTGAACAGCGGTCGAACTCTAAAGCAAACTTAAAATTTTGCCTAGGAGTTCGAAATGAAAAAACGAGATGATTATAATGGCTATATGTCAAGATTTGTGTGTGATAGATACATACTTCTTAAACTAAAAGCCATTGAATATAAAGGTGGTGAATGCCAACGATGTGGATACAATAAATGCTATTCAGCAATGGACTTTCATCACCGAGATCCTGCAGAAAAGGATATGGTATGGAGTCAAATACGACGTCAGAGTTTGGAAATGATAACAAAAGAACTTGACAAATGCGATTTGCTTTGTGCTAATTGCCATCGTGAAGAACATCATGATCCAGAATTGTTAAAAAGAGCAATCAAAAACGATATATTAAGAAAGGATTCTAAAAAGAAAAAAGAACGAGAAAAAATAAAGTGCGGAGAATGTGAGAAAAAATTTCGGCCAAAAAGAGATAGCCACAAATATTGTTCAATGGAATGTCAAATTAAAGGACAAGTTAGAATTCAATGGCCTGATGATTTGCCAGCCTTGGTGAAATCTTCTTCGAAGCTAGCAGTGGCTAAATCTTTGGGGGTTTCGGACAAAGCGGTTGCTAAGAGATTGAAGAACCACCATTAATCTTGATCAAGAATCCAAGCGGACCAGTGTTTGAGAGTATTCTGGGCATCAGTCCCGAAAAAGCATAAATGCCCCGTCGACTGAAGCCTAGCAAAATTCTGAACATTAGTCAAATGGTCTTGAATATTGATAGCATTAGAAATAGGCACATTAACATCATTCTCATCATGAGCAATGTAAGTCGGAAGATCTAATGGGCCATTCCGATATTCATATTTCTTCAGATATTCTATCTCATCTTTTAATTGCCGATTCATTCGTAGCGGAATGAGCGACTTTAACAAATTCCAGAACATACCCTGAGATCGATGATCATTCACGGCCTGCTGATAAACCTCTGGAGAAAAGGCATTAGATTGCAGCCATTTTCTCCAAACCCAAGTCGGCCTCTTACGCAGGGTTCTACGCCCTAGTATATTCAACAAGACCCTCGTGATCGGTCCAGGGAAGAATTCTCCTTTACCTGGTTCCGTGAGAGCTGACCATAGAGTAAGACTCTTAGCACGGGCTGGATATAATCTTGCGTATTCTAATGCATAAGGTCCGCCGCCGCTTAAGGCTAGCAAGTGAGCCGGGCCTTGGTATGGGATGTCTTTTCCTCTTTCCCAGGTGATTATTTTGGTGAATGAGAATGGTCGGAAAAGATAGGCTTGGTCATCGTTCCCTGGTGTGCCATGGAAGAATAAAATAGGGGTGTCCATTTTCAATCCTTTGGTGATTTATGAGTAATACAAAACGCGGAAGTAAGGGTCCCGGCCATGAGTATTGGGGTCGTCGTACGTGGGGAAAGGGCAAATGGCTCTCTGATCCTGGTCGTTTCAGCAAAAAGCAAACGGCTAAGAAAGAACGTCGTGAGAACAAGAAGATATCGAAAGATGAATCTTAATTAAATTTATTTTGAATTCATAAGAGGGAAATCACTACAAGACTCTCTTCGAGAATCTCAACACCGCTGAAATTCTTCAAAGAGCTTATGTGGATACCTACGATAAGTTGGCAGATTTCGAGAGCCGGATTACAGCTATTGAGGCTGGGTCTCCATAATACCCCGATCTCGATAATTAGACGTTCGATGTTGAAGATAATCGTCCCCATGGATGCTACGATAGATCTCAAGCACTTCTTCCAGTTGAGCTTCTTTATGCTCGACACTAAATGTCCAGTTGGCATGATGAACTAAAATATTATCTGGGATTTTTAATTCAGTCCCAGGCTGCCACATCTTTCTATGCGACCAAACCGCATCTTGGTCGAAAAGCCCGATTTTCGTGCTTGATCCATTGACGACCATATTAAATGCGTCCTGATCATCCAAGTTTTCCTCTGTTTCCATTAAATTAAGAGCGTTTTGGAAAAGGTCTCGAATTGATGGGGTATTACGTATTGCCATAAATCCAGTGCAATACATTTGGTCATACTTCAAGCTAGGATCGTTTTGGGCGACGATGTCGTAATCCACAATGCTATCGGTAATGAAGTCTGTGATAGGGCCAAAAAATTGAACATCGACATCACTGAATATGAATATATCGTCGATTTGAAGGTCGATAATCTCAAGAATCGAGACAATTTTATGCTTGGTGGCCTCTATCCAATGCTCGTTTTTATAATTACCATTACCTATCTCTGGTAGCAGGTAAGATACGACAGAAACGTCGAAACATACTGAATTTTGGAAGTATTTCCAGTACATTTTCTTGTGGCTGGGAGTGTAACATGAGTAAATGTTCATGGTGTTTTCCTTGAGGTACGTAGATATTTACAAACACGGAGTAAGAACACATGATCTATGACATCAAAACTCGCACGGTGGTGGTAACTCCTCCCAAATGCGGGACTTCGATTCTGCACCATGTAATGTGCAAATTCCCGAACTACTGGTATATCCTTGGTCCAGCTAAATGGGATACCACATCGAAACACTGTTCTTCGAAAGACATCCACACCACTGAAATCAAGATCGAGAAAACTGTCCTCTTGATGCGTAATCCAGTTGACAGGATGATCTCAATGTGGAAACATCGTAGATCATACGACAAATACGAAGGTTCCTTGATCGACTTCGTAAACCACCACAATTTGTCGGCTGGGTGGTATGCACCTTGCACCTCATATTGCGGAGAAGTCGACGCGGTCCTACATCAAGAGACACTTTTCGAAGACTGCAAAAAAGTCCTCGGTGTGCACCTTGATGAGATGCTAGCATTGCGTATGAATAATTCGCAATTCTCATACGATCCGACGCCGGAAGAGAGAGACCTTCTCAAACAAGCCGCCCACACAATTTATCACGAAGATCTGCGAGTTGGCCAATATGAAGTTTGAACCTGTACAAAGAAACCGCAAACGTAGAGCAGTTTTAGTACAAGTCGTAGGGGACGAACATCACAGAATCCATCGATTGACACGTGATGCTCAAAAAGCTTATGCTCACAAAATCGGGGCTGACTACAAAGTCCTGAAACCAAAAGAATCGATCGCCCCCTACTCAAAATCGTGTGCATTCCGCTACACACGATACTATGACCAAAGCCTCATCCTCGATGTAGATGTTATCCCGACCGGATTAGCATCCAACATCTTCGATCTCGTACCCATGGGCCACTGGGGCGTGGTCGACGAAGCCCATATGCGTCCTCGGGAGAACTGGCACAATCACCAAGACGATCTCAACCAAGTCCTAGACAGGAAAGGGCTTGAGACAATGTATTTGTCTAGGCTTGCCAACACCGGGGTAATCGTCGCCCCGCACAATGCCGAAGCCATCAACTATAACGAAGAAAGAGAGCCCTGTCAGAACAATCGAGAAGAAAAAGCATGGTTCACTTACAATCTCGACAGAGCACGCCAAAAGGTCGTTTGGCTACACGAACTTTGGAACGTCTGTGGCACTGATCCAGAATTCAACAAGAAGTACCCATATGCTAACTTCATTCACCGTAATGAAGACGATTATAAATATCGCAATCTGGCGTCTGATTTAGCTCAACACAACGGCGAAGTGATCATCCCAGATTACGAACCCGGTGGCAAAGCGATTATCACCATTGATTTCAGCCATGATCCTTTCTATCGTTCGACTCGTGACTCAATTGTAAGGTACGCAGAAAAATGTGATGCTCAATTAATAGAGATCTCCGGCAATTATTCTCTCAAAATGCACAAATGCTGGCCGAAGTATTTCGCTGGGATCGTTGCCAGGGACTTCGATAAGACATTGTACCTTGACACCGACGTTTATATCGATGAAGAGGCCCCGAGCATTTTCGATTGCACGCCAGACAATCAGTGGTGCTTTATCGACGAGTCCGGGTTGATTGGCAACCAAGCCTTAACTGTCGAATATGAAAAGTGCTTGAGCAATCACAACTTGTTGAGACGAGGGCGATGGCAGATCTACAACGCCGGTATTATGATAATCCCGCCTCATGGGACTGATATCTATTACCATAATAAACCTTGGCAGTTGGACCAATTTGGGGACGAACAAACCCTTTTAAATCATGACATAGTCGGCAACGAGTTCCACGTTATGGATACTTCGTGGGATACTATGCCTTTCACCCGGTCCGCTAATCCCGTCAAGTTCTTCCATGCAGCTGGTGGCGGCAAATTCCAGAATCTATCAGCTTTCTTGGATTTCGAATTTAATCGCTGTTTGTTCTTTTGGCCTAGCAAGTCGATCTTCGCTGAAAGGTTGTCGAAGCATTTGGGCCATCAGCTTTACAACAATATTATGATTGGTCATCACAATTTCGATGAAGAGGGTCCGGAAGAGAAGAAGAAATATATCACTATTGTAGATGACCCTGTCGATTTCAAGCCCCATCTGGTTTTCTACATTCAAACACCAGTGGCAAAAAAGATGCCACACAAACCAGGGATTTATATCGCCACACCACAAGATTTGGTGAACGAAGAAACAATCAACAATTTGAAAATGTGGTCACGGATCGTTCCTGTTGTCGCTACTGATTCAGTCATGGTCAGAAAACTTGGTGAATATAGGATCGACGCGGTTCAACAACCGTTGCCATATCACATTTCTACGCCAGGCAAGGATGGATACTCATATGATTATATCGAAGACGATTGTTTTCTGGTCGGATTAATCTATTCACCGGGTGAAGAGTTCAAGGTAATCGCCGATCTAATCAAGAATGAAATGGGTTTCAAAACCATCACTCTGGATGATTATACATCCTTGCCTTGCACTTATCGGTTGGACAACCTTCGAAATTCTGGAAATATCATCAGTCGTATCGATGGGATCATTGATATTTCTGATCAGAATCCATACAATACCCTACTTTTGGAAGCTGTTTTATCAAGAACCCCAGTAGCCGCATTTGGTATGGATCTTGAGATCTATGACAAGCCTATTCTTGATAATATCATGAATACTGTGAAACGTCTTAAAGACACTCATATTGATCATCTAGAGTGTCGTCGTAAAATCCTCGTCAACTATCTCGATTATCAATCCTGTTGGGAACGTTGGAAGAGTTTTATGGAAAAAACCGAATCGCAAGAAGAGAGTGAGCTAACCATTTAATGAAGTTCCAGGCAATAAACTCAAATGGCATAGGCAATCGTTTCAGGTGCTTCTTATCAGCATTGCGAATGTCCGAAGACTCTACAATTTATTGGTCAAGCGAACTCAAAGACGGTGTCACCAAACCTGATATTCTTAATGGTCAAATAGAACCATTGGAAGAATTGATCGACACAGATAAGTCCACATCTTTGGACGACACTGCTTGGCACATCCCAAGTTTTCATACTTCACCCAAGCCTGCGAAAGCGGAAATCGTAGTCTCTTCTGCCTCTATGAAAACATGGACCCCAGAGCCAAGATCGACTATCTAAGGCTCAGGAAGAAATATCTCCGGCCCACGAAATCGGTATTAGACGTAAGCATACCAGGATTTCATATCGGTTTTCAATTGCGAACCAAACGGGAGCTGATTCACCCGCCTAAAGATCGAACACACCCAACTGCCATCGATTTTATACTGAAGGCCCAATATCCTGTCTTCGTCGCAGCTGATTCACAAGAACTGTCCGACCAGCTTTCAGCAAATCCGAACGTATTTGTTTTTACTAACAATGATAAGTACGATTTTGACAGCGGCTGGAAATGGTCAATGGCCGAAATACTAACTATGGCAGGCTGTCGAACACTATACGTGACGCCAGGGTCGACTTATGGTGAGATGGGGTATTTGTTCGGTGATTATAAACCTATTATCCGAAACGTGACTCTGCCAATTCATCCCGATGACCTAGCCACTCTCAAAAAGCCTAAGATAATTGTATGAAAGTCTATTTCGCAATGCCGACCACTTACTTCGATGATCCCGGATTGCAGCAAGACATCGAAAAGATGGATCTAGCCGAACATCAGATCTACGTCCCCAATTCACCAGAGGACGAAGCTGGCTACAAAGCAATGGGCATGGATTATTTTCGGTCATTGATTGCAGAAAAGGGCTTCAGTCTTTTGGTGTTCCGGTCTTTTTTGCTAATGGTCGTATTGGCAAGGGTGTGGCGGACGAGATCGGGACAGCTTTGAATCTGGGTATTCCGGTATGTGAGGTAGTCGACCAAGGCAGACCACAATTGCTCGCTCACCACCAACTTGGGGTTCGTGAGCTTACAGTCGCCGAAACTCGTGCGATTCTCATAACCATCAGACACTCCGGGTCACTGGACGGTCTTGGGAGGTTTAAAGATGTTAGTTGAAGAATTCAACGAGAAATACGAGGGACAGCTCAAGTTTACTCATCGACCAGACTATCGTAAAGGTTATCATTTTTTGGCTCAATGGTGCCCTGTCGCTAAGAAATATGAGAGAATGAACACCTATCATTTGGGTATCCATCGTTGCCATTTCGAAGGCTTCGAAATACCGGATAGGCTCTTAGAGTCAATTGAAGAATTCGTTTCTAAGGGGTTCCGCAAGGGCCTCGTGTTGATGGCTGACGAGAAGCATGGCACTTATTATTATAATGGATCTACCGTAGAACTTCTCGGGTGTGCTGCTCTTCAAATGCTGAATAGACGGTTGCGTGAGGGTTGGCATGAGGTTTTCGACGAGCCTAAGAAACCTGAAGTTACCGTTGAGCAGGTGAAGGATTCCCCTAAAATTTCGAAGATCGTTGAGCAAGAGTGGCAATATTATCATGCTAATATGGATCACCGGAAGCGAACGATAGCGTTGGCTGAACATGTCAAAAAATATACTGAAGATCGCGAATATTTTCAGGCTTTGTTGATGCTACAATCTCGTAATGATCATGAGTACGAGAGAGTTGAGGTTCAAGCATTGGAAGCCGCATCAACTAATTTCGGATAAATTGACATGGCCGATATAGCCGTTACTTTCATTACTAACGTCTCAAACCAGACAGTAGGAATAGGTTATTCAGCAATCGATGAAACTCGATCTGTAACAGATGTTCCAAGAAAGCAACAAGGGATTCTACAATTAGCACCTAGTTCTTCTATTGAAATAGAAAGTGACCGAATTGAACAGGGTCAACTTGAAGAACAGGCAAAGAAACGTCTCATTGCTATCACCGAGCGTTTCAAAGACAACAACGCGGTGTTCGGCCCTACCTCATTTGACGAGGCTAGGGGAAATTACGCGATCGGTTTCTCTTCAAGCAATCAAAGTCACTTAGTGACTCCGGCTACTACCAAGCAATTCGATTTGGTCGGAACAATCGACTTTTCATTAGTCTGTCAGATCTATATCCCTGGCTCAATGGACGCGGCGTTGCAAACTGGTGTCTTCTTCGGAGGTCGGGGAGAGGGCTTAGGGCCTGGACAAATGCAATGGGCTCTAGCCGTTCGACACACTCCTCAGGGCGGTGGGTTATGGGAATGGGGCGCTTTGTTTGGTTCAGATCGTAGTGGAATAGCACTTGAAGGCGTCTCGGTTCCGACGATCACGACTGGTCCCATGACTGACAAATGGTTGTTTCTTGGATTCAGCCAAACAGGGAACGTTGGGAGTTGGAAAGTCAATGGTCTAGAAGCTGTTCTCCCGGTCACTCCAGATCCGATTAGACCGTATTCCCTACCTACTTATCTCGGTGCGTTGCCTTTCTTGGGGCAGTATACTGATATCCGAATGAATTATCTCGGATTCTGGAAAAATCGGGGATTGACTTTCGAAGAGATGAGAGAAATTCAGGCTAAGCAATTGACGATGAAAGAGAATAATCTTCGTCAGCCTCTCCGAGAAGATTTGAGCTACTGGGTTGACTTCGAAAATAATTTGACGCCAACTTTCAGCTCGGATGATTCTATTCCTTGGACTTCTGTCAGTAATCCGACTTTCTCTGTAAATACATTATGAAAACTGAGAAAATCAAGCAGAAACGCGAAAGTGTCAATGAGCAACTTTGGCGTGGTGAAATCGAGGTCCAGGAACTTATCGAACTTTTAAAGAAGGTCCCACCGGACGGGAAAGCCCGGATTTATGGGAATAAGTTCCAGATCATGAGCCCTGCGGATGATAAGGTTTATACCTTAGACAGGGTCCGATAGCTTTTCGAGGGTATAGTAGATTCCACCGATCTGCAGGATCTTTTCGACTTTGGAGATATCCAAAGTCTCGAACCATCTGTCTTTGATGGCAGGCAGTAAGTTGGTACAAACCCATGGTTCGATTGCTTGTGGAATGACCTTTTTGTTGACGATCGTAAATTGATCGGTTATATATTTCTGGTATTGGCCTTGCGGCTTGACGATTTGTTGATTGAATGGAGTGCCGGGGAAGTTTTCAGCGATGTCGTCGTCATCCAAGAGCAGATGTAGGTACGCTTTGTTCTCGTGATAATAAAGATGCCCACCATGGCGGCTTGAGAAGGGGTGTGCCATGACATAGACTCGACCATTATCTGTCATGACTGATGCGATCTTTTTGAGGGCATCTTCGATCTCTTCGCCTTCAATATGGTCCAGAACATCGTGCAGGAGAACTGATTCGTAAGGCCCCTTTTCCTTTACGGCTTCCCAGTCATCTGTGAAGATCCCATCCGATGATGAGATCTTGGCCCAAGATTCGTTGGCTTCGCGGTCGTATCCAACTGATTCCAGATTCTGGTCGTGGAGGGTTATTGTGGTGTGGCCTTCTCCGCATCCGAAGTCGAGGACTGGTCCTTTGAATGTTTCGAATTTGGTGAAGATCGTGTTGGCCCGTGCCCATTTTTTGGGGTTGTTGTTGACGATTACCCCGCTTGGTAATGCTGCGGGCCAGTTTGGATCGTCGATATCCACGGGAAGCCTTCGTTTGGTCTTCTTGGGCTTTTTGGGGCTCGTGGGGCTGCTAGCAGCTTTTTGATTCGGAGGGCTTCCGGAGGGCTCGGAGGGGCCTTCCTTTAGGATATCATTGATGATATTCAGAGCGGACCTGAGGGAGTCGCGGACTTCTTTAAGCTGTGCTGCGTTTGTCATTTTTATTACCGTATACTACGAGAGCCGACAAGTTATTTACTCATCGGTTCTCGACATAGAAGAGGATTGATGTTACTCGTTGAGGTCTGCGAGCCTGCTTGCGAAATCATCGGACGTGATGCTCTTGATTTCTTTTACCTGAGTGGTGTACTTTTTGGGGCTGCTTGGCCGCAGGACTCCTTTCCAACTGGTACATTCTGCTTGAATTCCGGTTCCCAGGAGGTCGATCGTGAGTTTGATTTCTCGGATGGAGGAGAGCCATTCTCCTTTGGAGTCGTAGACGATGACTTGGTTCGGCTGGGATTCATTCAGCAGCAACAAAATCGTGGCTGGATTTGACTCGGCTGGAACCTGTTTGGTTGGCTCAATTTCTTGGGTGAATGTGGTGCTGGCGAAGATCAACAAACATACGAGTGACAGTACATTCTTCATGAGATGCTCCAATGGGACGATCGGTACTAAATTTCGGTAAGCATAGCGGTAAGTCTATTAATAAGCTTCCGTCTGATTACCTTCGATGGCTAGCTCAGCAGGTCAACACTGACCTGGAATACTGGGCTGGACTTGCTAAAGCTGAACTGGATAGTAGAGGTGAAGAAGAAGACCTAGAAGCTATGGCTGACGATTTTTTAAGGCAGTTTGGCATAGATCCTGACTCACTCTGATTTTTCCAACACATGTGAGATTGTCGCAAAAAATCAAATATACTACATGAACAACAAACCATGTAGAGATTGTGGGATCACACGAGAGCAACCAAATATTGAATTCGTCGCAAAACGAAATCAATGTAAGCCATGTTACGCTATCTGGTCCAAAGAGTATAGAGAATTAAATCGAAAGAAACGACAAGAGTATAATGCATCTTATCGATCAAGAAATTCTGAAGCTCTTAAAACGAAGGACAGATCTAAAGCCAGACGAAAGCGTAAAAAGGAAAGACGGCAGGAAAGCCCGGAAGCATTTTTAGGAGCGTTGACTTCATCTATAATCCAACGCTCGAAGAATTCAACAAAAAGACGCAATAAGCATTTTGAATGCAATATCACCAAGGAATTCTTAATTGAATTATATCACAAACAAGATGGTTCGTGTGCTATTACTAGAAGTCCGATGACGAACGAGCATCATTGTTTAGAACAAATCAGCGTTGATAGGATCAACAGCGATGAAGGTTATGTAATAGGTAATATCCAACTTCTTTGCAGATGGGTTAACCTTGCAAAGTCAGACAAAACAAATCAAGAGGTTAGGGGATGTAATTTTAAAGGCTTTAAACGGTATTGAGCCAAATTCGCTGTAGAACTCATCTTATTCAAAGCCCTTCTTTCTAACTGTCTAATTCTTTCTCTGCTGAGTTGTAATACATCTGCGATTTCTTGTAAGGTCATTTCTGAAAAGAACCGCATCTTAATCAGCTCGCGATCTCGATCTTCATCCAAGCTATCCATTAGCACGGCTATTCGTTCTACGTTTTCTAAGTGTTCGACTTCTTCTTCGACGGTGTTGGCATCCGGATCTACAGTCTTGGAGTCGAATGTTGATTGGAAATCGCGGTCGCTGCATTCAATTCCCATATCAGAAGCAAAAACATAATTCATGTTCCTCTGATTAGCATTTCCATTTACACATTTCCAGATGTGATGCTTACACGCTGTTCTGAAATAGGTGCTAGGAGCGTACCCGAGCCCCGGATTGAATCGATCCACGGTCTGATGCATGTGGTGGACCATGGGTTCGATGAATTCTTCGAGATTGGTTCTGTTTTTGATGCTGCTATAGATGATACCCATGTTGATTACTACTATTTCCCACCGGATCTCGTTGGCCACTCTGATCCTGGCACTGATTGATTTATAGGAGTTGCCGTCCATGATGGCTTCATAGATCATCCGTTTTTTATGATTGTAGAAGTGGATGGCGGCTTCTGACTCAACCCGATTGCAAACAGTGGGTAGTGGTTTGCTTTTTAGAATGTCCGGGCGTGTCTTTTGGGGGCTTGTATAGAGACAATGCCCAGGGAGTCTGAAATCATATTGATCAAGAAGATTTCTTACTCTTTTTAGGTCTACGCCTTTTAGCTTTCCGCTTGGATGATTTCTTTTGTGGTTTGGCATGATTGGGGTCATTCACTGATCCTGCCCATAAACCGCCTGATGCTCCATGGCGGAGCATCCCTCTGGTCGGGGCATGTAGTTGAATTTCATTTATTTGGCTGAGTTTCATCTTGTTGCACCACTTCGGAGATTCTTAGGTTCCATCCTCCACATTTCATTGTTAGATTTTCTCCGACACCACCGGGTGAGCAATGCCAATTTTTGCAGATTGGTGGTTTTTTGTCATGTATCGAACACCCATTCTCATCCGTTAGATAACCACAGCGATTTCCTTCGGTTTTGAGCACCTTTAGGCTGTTGTTGTATGGGTGTGGGGTCGTCTCCAAATCTTTTCTATCGGGTGGAACTAAAACATTATATATGGGTCTTCCTTTACAACACATTGCTCTACAGAACGGAAGTGCGTCCTCGCAGGAGCAATTGAATTGTATTACTGGCTCATCATTGGAATCGTTCACCAACTCGATCTTACCGGTCGGTAATTCAACGAGAACTGTTTTATGATTATCCATTCTTCAAGTACCTGCTGGGTAGAATTAGTTGGCGGCAAACAAGTCCCACTTTTTGCTTACGAACCTGATCCAGATTCGTCGCATGATGACTTTTATTACAACACGGCCAAGAACCAGTTATATAGACTGGAAATTATAAAAGACCCATGCAGTGGCGTGACCAGAAAATCATGGAAGCCAGTGAACCGGGATAATTGTTGAGAAAATAAATGACATTAAGAACCCACATGGCCCGGTTCATCCCTCGTGGAACAACCGGCATCCAAGACCTGATCTATCCAGAAGTAACTGGTACGCCAGTAGCCGCAATGGTCTTCGTCGGTACCGAAACTAGAGGTGTAATAGGGCCAGCAGAAGAAGATGTCGTTCACCGAATGATCGGAGCCGTAGGAGCCAACGGCGGTTCATTCAACACCCAATGGATTTCTTATAGCATACTCGACAATAGTGCAGGAACCATTGGCGTAAACGAATTCCGAACAGACCAGATCACCAAACATTGGGATAGAACAACCCAAAGCTTTGTGGCCTCAGCCACAGCCACAAGAATCGCAGGTGGTTTAAGACTAACATGGACATACACAGGAACTCCCGCACACAGTCCCGAATTCGTAGTAATCTTTTACTATGGTACCGGAGTCACTGCTTGGGCAGATTCTTACGTTGGTGCTGGTGTAGACCAAGCAATCGGAGGTCTGAACCCCAAAATCATATTCAGCTCTTCAGTCAGCCGAGCACTAAACAGCCAAGGTGCTGCCCACAACTGGGGATTCGGGGTAGTTGATGGAACAACAGTCGGAACACCGAACCAAGGTATTGGCGAATCAACTACAGGAGTCAGCCCCGGACGCCGAATACACGACCCGACACAATTATGGGCAGGGGCTCAAACAGGCACATTTGGATACACGTTAAATCCCGGTGGACTGGGCCTTCTGTTGAACATCACGAGTGGATCAAGGAGCAACGAAGCTGTTGGATTCTTGGTGCTAGATTGGAACACTGGAGAGAGAGTATACCTATCAGATGCATCCATAGGTTCCCTTGCATCTCATGATTCTCTAGATGATTGGAATTATTCGAATGTTGGATTTAGGCCACAATTAGGCGGTCTTTTCTTTTCTGATCAATTGACTTATGGGACCGCACCGGCTGATTCGGTCGATTTGATGGGCATGTCCGTCACAGACGGAAAAGGAATGACTAATCAATTCTGTTGGTCAGGCGGTAGCACGGGCGTTGATATAGTAGGGTCTGGTGTACTTGGGTACCCGGCTACTGGTACTACTCACGAATTTAATATTATTAGATGGCAACCAACCGGTTTTAAAGTCGAAGCGTTCGATATCGCTAAAGGTCCTGGTGGAATAGCTCCAGTAGGATCATGGGGCGGTTGGTTCATCGAAACGGCACTCAACACTACCCCCTGTATGCCTTTCGCAGTCGGCGGACAAAGCAACACTTCGAACACAACGTTTTCAACAGCATTTCAAACCGGCTTTACTATCCCGGCTACGGAATTCGAGGTCAGCAACGATTATATCTGTATCGTTAGTTGGACGCAACAAGCTGGATCTGGTGTTGAAATTGTCGAGTCGCAGCTTCTTTATAATGCTGCAGTTATCGACAATTCTAGATTCCGCCAAGAAACCGGGACCACAGCTCGAAACAGTTGCATGGCTGTCTTCGAGATCTCACAAGGAACAACGACTCTTCCAATCACCCTACAACATCGATCACTTGATGTCGATGAAGATAGTTCAAGGGTTAACCATTTCAGATACTTGCTGATCAAGAAAGACAGCATGGCCTTGGATATCTATAATTATGAGAATCTTGTAGAAGCTTCGGCAATTACTGCTGATAATACTCAGTGGCAGACATTGCTGTCTACTACTATCAATTCTGATACTGATGATTGGATCTTAATGGGGGCCTTGCGTGCCGACTACGTCAGCGGTACCATTAGCCCAGCTGCTACCATTACTTCAGATTTCCGCATGCGAGTTCGAGTCGATGGTATAGTTGTCAGTTCAGTCATTCCAAGACATAATTTCGAAGACGTTCAGGATGTTCGCCCCGGTCAGATTTTTGAGAGATTGTCGCTAACTGGAACACATGTTGTTGATATTCAGGTGTCAACCGATCAGGGAACCAGCGATATTTCTGGTTCTATGATGTTGTTTAAAGAAGATGCCTTTGATGCAGATTTTGTATCAAATTCGAATACGACAAATGACACAACCAAAACCACTATCAATCGAACCACGTCATTTCAGACGCTTTGGTTTAATGATGATGTCGATGCAGCATTATTCACAGACGGAACACAGATCACGCCAAGTGGTAACAATAATGAATTAATGCAATTTGCCGACCATGATATTATCAATCACGATTTCAGGACTGATAACGCATTAAGCAATGCTTTGCATACGTTCAGAAGAACAGATGGCGGTAGCGTATTAAACGTTGCTCATAGTGTTCTGTATTTCAGTAGCCAGGACTCTGCACCTGGTGGTATTCTTCCTCTTCCCGAGCCGCCGATAGGCGAAACAGACAATCAAGCGAATGTTCCTAGCGTAGCTCCGGCCCTTGGTGCGTTGGGAACATGGGTTGAATTCCCGAACTCATTCCCAGTCAACCCGATTTTATCAAATCCAACAAAAACATGCTTTATATTGTATAATGCTTGGGCTGCGGATAATGGTCAATCTGGCGACAAGTTAGGACGTAGACTCGTCGATGCTGATGGGAATATCTTAAATAAGAGCGAACAGAAAAAGATATTAACTACTGATATGCAATATTTCTGGTTCGGGGAACACCAGTTTGCTACGCAGAATAATAATTCTGTAATTCTCGAAGCAACAAACTACGACAATTTAACGGCTCCAGTTTGTGATCATGCTGGATACATGATCTTCGATATTGATTCGGTAGCCCCTGATAGCTATTATTTCGACACCGGAAATGTCGTAAGTGCTGAGGGCAATAGCATTTGGGAAACTCTTTGTACTATCAACGTGGCTGAAGGGGGTTGTGAAGAATGGATTCTTATGGGGAACCCCTATGTTGGGTATAGTTCGGGTCAAGTAGCTGGTGGTTATTATTATAACAACGGCGTTAATATTGAAGCCAGAATCAAAGTAAATGGTATTGTTGTAGGACCAACGATTAAGGATTACTTTACGAGTTCAACGAACCCACCGGAACAAAGGCTGACATCAGTATTGATGCCGCCACAACTTCTGGAAGCTGGGCCACAGACTGTGACTCTAGAAATTAGGGTTAATCTTGGCTTGGCAGCTTTACGAGGAGCATTGGTTGCTATTCGCAAGAATGCGATTGAGGGTAATTGGTTTGAAACAAATGCGACAAACCAGACTCATAGCGATACTAATGTTGCGGTGCGTAATATTACTCA